>Ga0265327_10001868_pt1 | contig 24383 bp, 21 predicted proteins | sample 41621metaG_FD_202089 | JGI IMG/M metagenome (GOLD analysis project Ga0265327, IMG submission 202089) | Rhizosphere microbial communities from Carex aquatilis grown in University of Washington, Seatle, WA, United States - 4-16-21 metaG | ecosystem: Host-associated > Plants > Roots > Rhizosphere...
TGCGCGCTTCAGGACCGGGCGAGTTCCGCGACGCGGGCGCGGAGGCGCGGCCAGTGGATTTCGGGGATGGCCGGCCCGAGGTGCTGCACGGTCTCCGCCCCGAGCAGCGAGCCGATGGCGCCGGCGTCGGGGAGGGAGAGGTTTCGCAGGTAGCCGTAGAGAAAGCCCCCGGCCCAGGCGTCACCCGCGCCGGTGGTGTCGACCACGCGGGGGACGATGACCGGCTCGATCCGATGGAGCTCGCCGCCCCGGGCAATCCACGCGCCGTCCTTGCCGATCTTCACCGCGCCGATGCCGCCGAAGGCCGCGATCTTACGTGCGTAAACCTCAAAGGGGGCCTGCTCCCGGAACAGCACGCGAGCCTCGTCCTCGTTGGCGAAAACCACGTGCACCCCCTCCCTGAGCTGGGCGAGGATCCAGTCGCGGGCGACGTTCACGACCTCGAACGACGAGAGTTCGAGGCTGATGGTGCAGCCGGCGGCGCGGGCCGTGCAGGCCACCTTTTCGGCCAGGGCGGGATTGAACAGCAGGTAACCCTCGATGTGCGCGTGCCGCGCTCCCCGAAAATCCTCCGTGGTGATTTCCTCCGGGCTCAGCGTCATGGCCGCGCCGAGGTGCGTCCGCATCGTGCGCTGGCCGTCCGGGGTGACCATCGAGAGACAGCGCCCGTTGGGCAGGTTGGCGCGCTTGAAGCGCGAACCGTCGCCGCCGGCCGCCATGAAATTGTCCCGGTATTCCTGGCCCGTGACATCGGTGCCCGTCTTGCCGAGAAACGTGGTCTTGAGGCCCAGCCGGGTGGCGCCGAGCACGGCGTTGGCGGCGGAACCGCCCGGGGTCACCGCCAGGTCCGTCCGCAGCCGGGCGATCAGCTTGCCGATGTCGTCGGCGTCGACGAGCACCATGCCGCCCTTTTCGCCGGCGACCTGGGCGGCCAGGAATTCATCGGTGACGTGGGCCAGCAGGTCCATGATCGGATTGCCGATGCCGATGAGGTCGAAGGCGCGGAGGGGAGAATCATTGTTCATCGGTCGGTGGTCATTGTTCAATGGTCACGGGGCAATGTTCAACGTTCATTCGACGACGGCGTTTGCGGCGCTTTCGCCGACGCGGGACCCGGGGCGCCGCCGAGGGGGACGGCGCTCACAGGCTGACGGTCAGGCTGGTGGCGAGGATGGGCTCGTCGTCGACCTCGATCAGGATGTTGTAGTCGCCCGGCTGGTCGAAACGCAGGTTGCGGAGCTCGTTGATGAGGTTGATCCGGTGCAGCGGGCTCGCCGACTCGAACTGGCGCTCGATGAGCCCGGCCGGGTTGGCCGGATCCAGTCCCATGGAGATCTTGATCTGGTGGGTGCCGGGCTGGACGTCGGTCAGCGTCATGAACCAGACCATGTGGGAATGGACGACCGGGAAGGCGCGGGCCTTGATGTTGGAGAACACCCCGAGGATGGTGTGTTTGCCCGAGGAAGGGTCGAGATGGACGGCGTCGCAGGTGAGCCAGACAAGGAGTTGCGGTTTGGAGCGCACGGCGGGGTGGGGGGCGGGTTCTAGATGCGCGGCGAATTGGTGGGCTGGCAAAGCTTTTTCTTGTGTATGGAAAATGCGCCCGTTTTAACCACAGGCGATGAAGTATATTTTCGTCACAGGCGGGGTGGTTTCCTCCTTGGGCAAGGGCCTCACGGCGGGAGCCCTCGGCGCGCTGCTGGAGATGCGCGGGCTGACGGTCCGCATCCAGAAGTTCGACCCCTATCTCAATGTCGATCCGGGCACGATGAGTCCGTACCAGCACGGCGAGGTGTACGTCCTCGACGACGGCGCGGAGACCGACCTCGACCTCGGCCACTACGAGCGGTTCACCTCGGGGAAGTTGTCGCGGCTCAACAGCCTGACGTCCGGCCAGATTTACGAGGCGGTCATCGCCAAGGAGCGCCGCGGCGACTATCTCGGCAAGACCGTGCAGGTGATCCCGCACGTGACGAACGAGATCAAGGCCCGCATCCACAAGGGCGGGAAGGGCGTCGACGTGCTGATCACCGAGATTGGCGGCACGACCGGCGACATCGAGGGTCTGCCGTTCCTGGAGGCCATGCGCCAGTTCGCCCTCGAGACCGGCCCGCACGACTGCGTTTTCCTCCACGTCACGCTGGTCCCGTTCCTGCAGGCGGCCGGCGAGCTGAAGACCAAGCCCACCCAGCAGAGCGTGGCCAAGCTCCGCGAGATCGGCATCCAGCCGCACATCCTGGTCTGTCGCTGCGAGAAGCCGCTCACCCCCGAGATGCGCGAGAAGCTCTCGATGTTCTGCAACGTGCCGGTGAAGGCGGTCATCGAGGAGATGGACGTCGCGTCCTCGATCTATGAGCTGCCGCTGATGCTGCAGAAGGAGGGCCTTGACCAGCTCGTTTGCGACCTGCTCGGCGTGCGCGCCCGCCCGAATCCGAAGAACGACTGGGCCGAGGTGGTGCGCCGCATCAAGTCGCCCCGGCACGAGCTGCGGATCGGGGTGGTCGGAAAATACATTGAGCTGCAGGATGCGTACAAGTCGGTCTACGAGTCGCTCAGCCACGCGGGCATCGCGAACCACGCGCGCGTGAAAATCGTGCGGGTCGATGCCGAGGAGCTGTCCGCCAAGGCGGGCGTCGCGCAGTTGCGCAAGCTCGACGGCATCCTGGTGCCCGGCGGGTTCGGCGACCGGGGCATCGAGGGGAAGATTGCCGCGGCCCGATACGCGCGCGAACACCAGGTGCCGTATTTCGGGCTGTGCCTGGGCATGCAGGTGGCCGTCATCGAGTTTGCCCGCAATGTCCTCAAGCTGAAGAACGCCAATTCCGCCGAATTTGACGTGAAGACGCCCCACCCGGTCATCGCGCTGATGGACGAACAGCGCAACGTCGTCCTCAAGGGCGGCACCATGCGCCTCGGCGCCTACGAATGCCGGCTGAAGGCCGGCACTCTCGCACGCAAGGCGTACGGGAAGGACACGGTGTCCGAGCGGCACCGCCACCGCTACGAGGTGAACAATGACTATGTGGCCCGGATGGAAAAAGCGGGCCTGATCGTGTCCGGCTGGAATCCCAAGCGCGGGCTGGTCGAGGTCACCGAGCTGAAGAACCACCCGTGGTTCCTCGGGGTGCAGTGTCATCCGGAATTTCAGTCCAAACCCAACCGCGCCCATCCGCTGTTTGCGGCGTTCATCGCCGCCGCCATCCGGAACAAAGGGAAAAAGAAGCGGTAGAATCCCAAGCGATGCGTGTCATTCTGCGCGACGCAAAGTACCCCTGAATGGTCCCGCGGCGGCGTCCATGCCGGATCTTTCGCGCGGCGCAGGATGACCGGATCGGCAACCCCATGCTCTTCAAACCCTCCAAGCTCCTGCTGATCGCCGGCCCGTGCTCACTCGAGAACGAGGGCGTCTGCCGGGCCGTCGCCCGGGAATTGACGAAGCTCGCGAAGAGGCACCGGGAGTTGAACATCGTTTTCAAGGGGTCCTTCGACAAGGCCAACCGGACCTCGGCCGCGGGCGACCGTGGGACGGGCTTGGACGCCGGTCTCGAGCTGCTGGCGATGGTGAAGAAGGATTTTGGTTTTCCGGTGCTGACCGACATTCATGAACGCCAGCAGGCCGGAACCGTGGCCGCGGTTTGCGATGTGCTGCAGATTCCGGCCTTTCTTTGCCGCCAGACCGACCTCCTGCTCGCCGCCGCGGCCACCGGGCGGACCGTGAACGTGAAAAAGGGCCAGTTCCTCTCGCCGCAGGAAATGGAATTTGTCGTCGGCAAGCTGAGACAGGGCGGCGCGAAGGAGATCTGGCAGACCGAGCGGGGTTCCACGTTCGGTTACCAGAATCTCGTGGTCGACATGCGAAGCTTTGCGATGATGAGGGCCCTCGGGTATCCGGCGATCTTCGACGCAACGCACAGCGTGCAGTTGCCCGGCGCCGCCGGCGGCAAGAGCGGCGGCCGCCGCGAGTTTGTCCCGCCTTTGGCCCGGGCCGCCCTGGCGGCGGGGGCGGACGGCCTGTTCATCGAGACCCATCCCGATCCCGCCCACGCGATCTCCGACGCCGAGAGCCAGATTCCGCTCGCCGCTTTGCCGGCGCTGATCGCCTCCTGCCTCGCCGTGTGGAAGGCTGTACGGGATTGACCCTAAAGACGCAGCTCGCCGAGTTCCCCTGAGGGAGGGGCAACGAGCTGGGTGGCGGAAAGCTTCGTGGCGGGTTGGGGTGGACCGCGGCCTCCGGACGCGGTCGAACCGCGTCGGGACGCCGCGCTCCACCATCGATCATCGCCGGCTGACGGCTTGCGTTGCGCGGAAGAGATTTTCTACTTCATTGCTGTTCTGCCCCTCCCGGCCCGGTGAGGGGCGCCGGCCCTGCACATTCGCGCTCACTTTCACCCTCACTTTCATTTCACTCTTCCCATGGCATCCTTCATCGTCGATCTCCCCGCCCCCTCGATGGGCGCCACCGTGAGCGAGCTCACCATCGTTGCCATTGCCGTCGCGCCGGGCGCGCCAATCGCCAAGGGGCAGAAACTCGCCGAGTTGGAAAGCGACAAGTCGGCCTTCGATTTCGAGTCGCCCGCCGCCGGCACCATTCTTGAGGTCAAGGGGGCGCCGGGTGGGGTCGTCACCTCCGGCCAGCCGCTCTTCCGACTGCGGACCGACGACGCCAGCGTCCGGCACTTGGAGGTGGCTGGTGGCTCCGCCGGCGGCCTTGTCGCCGGGGCCGGTGGCCCCGGAGCGGCGGCCCCGACATCCGCCAGGCCGGTCGCGTGGACACCTCGCGCGATCAAGATGGCGCAGGAAGCGGGGCTTGATCACCAGACGGTCACCGACATCGAGGCGACCGGCCCGGGCGGGCGGGTGTCCGGCGACGACGTGGTGAAATACCTGGCCGGCCGGAGATAGCAATTGGGAACACAAAGCCGCAAATGCGCGAACGGGGGACAAGTCCCTGCGGCGCTGCCGACGGGTTCCATTGCATCGAGCACAGCCTCCGCACTGCGTGTCTTTGCGCCGTAGTGTGAGGACTAGCAGCCTTGGAGCTCGTGGCTGATCACGCTGAGCGCATACACCGCGGCGGTGTCGCACCGCAGCACGAGTGGGCCGAGTGACACCGGGGCGAAGCCGGCCATGACGGCGGCGGTCATCTCCGCCGCCGAAAAATCCCCTTCCGGCCCCACGAGCCAAAGCACCGAGCGCGGCCCTTCGGGGTGTTTCGCCCGGTGGTGCGCGATGATTTTCTTCAGCGAACCGGCGCCGGCGTGCAGGCTGGCGACGAGCTTGAGGTCGTGGGAAATCGGCGAAGCCAGAAAGGAGGCGAGCTCCTGAACCGGCGCTATTTCGGGAAGCCAGGGATTGCCGCACTGCTTGGCCGCCTCGACCGCCGCGGTCTGCCACTTCTCGACCTTCCGTCCCGCGCGATCCCCGTCCAGGTGCACCTGCGTGCGCTCGCTGACCAGCGGCACGATGCGCGCCACGCCAATCTCGGTCGCCTGCCGGACAATCTCGTCCATGGTCGATCCCTTCGGCATGGCTTGGGCCAGGGTGAGATTGTGCGGTCGCGGGGGCGCTTGGCGCGATTCCTTCACCCGCAGGATCGCGGCGGCCTTGCTGGGATCGATGCATTCGCAGAGCCACTCGCGTCCGCGTCCGTCAAAGGCCGTCACCGGGTCGCCGCGTCCGCACCGATTCACCGCCACGAGATGGTGGCTTTCGGCGGCATTCAGCCGGATTTCCGCCGGGGTGGCCTCGGTTGGCTGACAAAAGGCGCGGAAGTCAGGCATGGGTGCAATTTATAACGGATTCGGGACCGTAGCCAAGATCGTAACCGCCTAAGCAACCCCGCATCAGCGATAAGGGACGCCGGTGGGCGGAGGCATGCAGTCAGGTAATACATAAGATTCGCTTACATTAAGAATTCGTGGAAACAGATAAACTTATCGTGAGCCCGGCCTTTCTTTGGTATCTTCCTTCGGACGGAGGGCTGTCATGACACCTACCCCTACTGAGAAGCTGGACTCCGCCCTTCCGGGCGAAGTTAGGAAATTTGACGAGGCTGGTTTGATCAGCCTCCTGGAAACGGTGGAGCGGAAGCACGGGTTCATCCCGCGCGAGGTTTCGGAGGAGGTCACGCGCCTGGTCGAGGTGCGCCTCGAGCGGCTGCGCCGCATCCAGGGCAAGCTGGATTCCGGCATCAAGCGGGACGTGCAGATGCACGTCGCGCGTTGGCGCGAGGAGGAGGGCAATCTCATCATGATCCTCCATGCGATCCAAAACCAGCACGGCTACGTGCCGCGCGAGGTGGCGATGGAGCTGTCGCGGGAATTGGGCGTCAAGCTCGCGCGCATCTACGAGGTCATCACATTCTATCACTACTTCAAGCTGCAGCCGCCGGGCGCCCACAACGTCACCGTCTGCAACGGCACGGCCTGCTACCTCAAGGGATCGACCGACCTGCTCAATGAAGTCCGCGCCCGCCTGGGAATCGGCGAGGGCGAGACGACGGCCGACCGCCAGTTTCACCTCGACGTCGTCCGCTGCATCGGCTGCTGCGGGATGTCGCCCGCGATGGTCGTGGATGGAAAGACGCACGGGCGCGTCAAGACGTCGGAGATCGCCGGACTCGTCGAGGCGGTGAAGAAAACGGAGGCCGTGGCATGAAAACCGTGACCCGCGCCGACTTGGAAGCCTACGCCCGCACCCCGGCGGTCGAACCGGCCGACTGGATCCGCGTGCAGCTTGACACCGGCGGGATTGCCGCCGGGGCCGAGACCGTCTTTGCCGCCTTGGAACGGGAGCGCGCCACGCGCCAGCTTCCCCTCGTGTTGCGCCGAGTCGGCTCCGTCGGGTATTCGTTCGCCGACCCGGTGGTCGAGGTTCAGGTCGCGGGCCTGCCGCGCGTCCTCTATGGGCGGGTGACCCCGGAGCTGGCGGTCCAGATCCTGCTCGACCATTTTGGCGCGCACCGGCTGCTCGACGACCTGATCATCGCCACGCGCCAGCGCGCCCGGCAGCTCGACGGGCCGGTCACCCACCTCCTGGTGCGCGACTCCGGCCCGGAGACCGGCAGCAAGACGGAGTTTTTCCAATTCTCGCTGGCCGAGGAGCTGAAGCGGCGCGGGCTCGCGGCAAAGGTGCAGGTGGTGCGGGCGCTTGATATGGGGGTATACGACGAAGGCGTCGTGGTGCAGTTGCTCCCGTCGGGCGTCACCTACGCCAATGTGCTCGCGCCCGATGTCGCACGCATCGTGGCCGAATCCGTCGAGGGCGGCCGGGTGCTCGACGATTTGCTCTGGAAGCAGCCGGACCGCCAGGTCCGCGTGGTGCTGCGCAACTGCGGCACGGTTGATCCCGAAAGCCTGGAGGACTACCTGCGGCGGGCGCAGGGTTACCAGGCCCTGCGCCGGGTCCTCACCGGCCTGAAGCCCGCGGAAGTGGTGGCGGAACTGAAGGCGAGCGGGCTGCGCGGCCGCGGCGGCGCGGGCTTTCCGACCTGGCAGAAGTGGCAGCTCACGGGCGCGCAGCCGGCGGAGCAACGCTACGTGATCTGCAATGGTGACGAGGGCGATCCCGGTGCCTTCATGGATCGCAGCGTGCTGGAGAGCGATCCGCACTCGGTGCTCGAGGGCATGATGATCGCGGCCTACGCGATGGGCGCGACCAAGGGCTACTTCTACATCCGGGCGGAATATCCGAAGGCCGTCGAGCGGATCGAGCGCGCCCTCGTCCAGGCGCGCGAGGCGGGGCTGCTGGGCGAGAACATCCTTGGCAGCGGATTCAATTTCACCGCGAAGGTGCGCCTGGGCGCCGGCGCGTTCGTCTGCGGCGAGGAAACCGCCCTGATCGCCTCCATCGAGGGGCGGCGGGGCAGCCCGAGCCCGCGCCCGCCGTATCCGTCGGTCCGCGGCCTCTGGGGCCGGCCGACGGCGATCAACAACGTCGAGACCCTCGCCTGCGTGCCCGCCATCCTGCTGCGGGGCGGCGCCTGGTTCGGCGCGTACGGCACCGACACGTCGAAGGGCACCAAGGTCTTCGCCGTCACCGGCAAGGTCCGGAACGCCCAGCTGGTCGAGGTGCCGATGGGCACGACCCTCGAGCAGATCGTCTTCGAGGTCTGCGGCGGCGTGCTCGATGGCAAGGAGATCAAGGCCGTGCAGACCGGCGGCCCGTCGGGCGGCGTCATCCCCCGCGAGCACCTCGACACGCCCGTGAGCTACGAGACGCTCCAGAAGCTCGGCTCGATCATGGGCTCGGGCGGCATGCTGGTGATGGACAAGTCCGACTCGATGGTGGACGTCGCCAAATTCTACCTGCGTTTCTGCGTCGACGAGTCCTGCGGCAAGTGCGCCCCGTGTCGCATCGGCGGCTACCAGATGCTGCAGGTGCTCGACCGCATCTCCCGCGGTCGCGGCGGCTCCGAGGACGTCGCCACGATCCAGCGCATCTGCGCGGCCATGCAGAAGGGCTCGCTCTGCGGGCTCGGCCAGACCGCGCCCAACCCCGTCATCTCCACGCTCCGTTATTTCAACGACGAGTACAAAGCCTACCTGGAGGGCGGGCCGAGCTACGCGCGCAAAATGAGCCGCGCCAAGCTCCCCGAACCCGCCCCGGCGGCCGCCGCGCCATGATCAAAGCCCGCATCAACCAACTCGAGGTCGAGGTCCCGGAGGGCACGTCCATCCTCGCCGCCGCCCGCCGGGTGCAGGTCAAAATCCCGACCCTGTGCAAGCACAAGGACCTGCTGCCCACCGCCGCGTGCGGCATCTGCATCGTCCGCAACAAGGGCGGCAACAAACTGCTGCGGGCCTGCTGCACGCCGCTGGAAAACGGCATGGAGATCTCCACACACGACCGCGAGATCGTCGACGTCCGCCGCTCCACCCTCGAGCTCATCCTCTCCAACCACCCGCAGGCCTGCCTGACCTGCGGCCGCAACGGCGAGTGCGAGCTCCAGGCGCTGGCGGCCGACTTCAACATCCCGATGGAGTCGATCAAGCGCTACGTGAAGGACACGCCGCCCGACCGCTCCACCGGCTCGATCGTCCTCGAGTTCCAGAAGTGCATCAAATGCGGCCGCTGCATCCAGGTCTGCCAGGAGATGCAGAATGTCTGGGCGCTCTCGTTCCTCGACCGCGGCATCAACACGCGGATGGCGCCGGCCGGCGACATCACCCTGGCCGAGTCACCCTGCGTGAAGTGCGGCCAGTGCTCCGCGCACTGCCCGACGGGCGCGATCGTCGAGAACGACGAGACGCCCGCGGTCTGGGAGGCGCTGCACGACAAGGACAAGGTCTGCGTCGTCCAGATCGCGCCGTCGGTCCGCGTCACCGTCGGCGAGGCCTTCGGACTCCCGCCGGGCACGAACCTGACCCGCAAGCTCTACGCGGCGCTCCGCCGGCTGGGCTTCCACGCGGTGTTCGACACGAACTTCTCCGCCGACGTCACCATCGTCGAGGAGGCCAGCGAGTTCATCGAGCGCTTCGTCCACCAGCGCGGGCCGCTGCCCCTGATCACCTCGTGCTGCCCGTCGTGGACCGACCACATGGAGAAGCGGCACTGGGACTTCATCGACAATTTCTCCACCGCCAAGTCGCCGCAGCAGATGCTCGGCGTGCTCGCGAAGACGTATTACGCGGAAAAGACCGGCCTCGACCCGGCGAAGATCTTCATGGTGTCGATCATGCCGTGCACCGCGAAGAAGTACGAGCTGTCGCGCACCGAGGAGATGTACGCATCGGGGCACAAGGACGTGGACGTGGCGCTCACGACGCGCGAGCTCGCCCGCATGCTCAAGCAGTCCGGCATCGACTTCCTCAACCTGCCCGACGGCGCGCCCGACTCGCTGCTGGGCGACTATTCCGGCGCGGGCACCATCTTTGGCGCCACCGGCGGCGTGATGGAGGCGGCGCTGCGCACCGCCTATTTCTACGCCACCGGGAAAAAACTGGAGAAGGTCGAGCTCGAACTCGTCCGCGGACTCGAGGGCGTGAAGGCGGGCGAAATCGACATCAACGGCGCGAAGGTGCGCGTCGCCGTCGCCCACGGCCTGGCCAAGGTCGAGGAGGTGCTCGATCGGGTGCGCGAGGCGCGCAACGCGGGGAAAGAGACGCCGTTTCACTTCATCGAGGTCATGGCCTGTCCCGGCGGCTGCATCGGCGGCGGCGGCCAGCCGTACGGCGTCGACAATGAGCGGCGCAAGCTGCGCATTGCCGGGCTGTACGAGGACGATCGCGAGCGGCCCATCCGGCATTCGCACGAGAACCCGGAGGTCATCCGCCTCTACCAGGATTTCCTCGAGAAACCGCTCAGCGCCAAATCCCATCATCTCCTGCACACGCGCTACACGGCGCGTCCGCTCTACAAGCGATGAATCCCGGCCATGCGCGCGTCCCGCCTCCTGCTCGGCCTTGTCGCGGCCCTGCCCGGCGTCGCCCGGGGCGCGCCCGGCGCGGATGCGGCTGAGCTGTTGGTGCTGCCGCCGTGGGTCGTCGCCGAGCCGGCGGAAACCTCCGGAACGCCGGCCGGCGGGGACGGGTTTGGCTTCACCCCGGGCTCGACCTCGGTGGTGGGCCGGGGCGCGTGGGCGGACCGCGGGGTCGGCACAGTCGCCGAGGCCCTGCGGGGCGTGCCCGGGCTGATTGCGCAGGAGAGCTTCGGGGGCTTCGAGCCGCCGCGCCTCTCGATTCGCGGCTCGGGTCTCGCCAGCACACCCACTGCGCGGGGCGTGGCGCTGCTGGCCGACGGATTGCCGTTGGCGCGGGCGGATGGTTCGTTCCACACGGGCCTCTTTGACCCGCAGCTTTACGAGCAGCTCGAAATCTGCCGCGGGACCTTCCACGCGGGCGGGGCGCCCGCCGAATTGGGCGGCGCGTTCAACGCCACCGCGGTCGCCGCCGGCGATGAACTCCGTCTCGAGGTTGCGGATTTTCAGGGGTGGCGCGGACTGTTTTCGACCGGCGCCGGAAGTCCCGAAGCCGGCGCCCAGGTAGCCGGGTCGGTCGCGTCCTGGGGAGGTTACCGCGTTCACAGCGGCCAGGAGCGCGCCGCCCTGAACGCCCGCGCGTGGTGGCGGCTGGCGGCGACGACCACCCTCGGGCTGTCGTTCTACGGCGCCCGCGCGGGCTACGAGGTGCCGGGACCGCTGACGCTGGCTGACGCGATGAGCCGGCCGCGCTCGGTTTCCGCCGCCGTCACGCGCGACCAGCCGCGCCGCGACGCGTCGCTGGCCCACCTGGCGGTCCAGGTGGAGTCCTCCTTGTCGGGCGGAAAGCTGACGGCGGGTTTCTCGGTCCAGCGATTGCACGATGATTTTCGGCAGTTGCAGGCCAACGGGGAGAGCGACGGCACCAGCGACGATTTGGCCGGGCGACTGGTTTTCACGGACCGAATCGTGGCCGGTGGCGTCGAGCACCACCTGCAGGCGCAGGGGTCGTTTTCGATCGGTCGCAACGCAGTGGACCGGTCCCTCAACGCGGCCGGCGCTCGCGGCGCGGAGTTCGCGCGGGTCGGGCTGCGCGGCGGCAACGGGGCCGTCAGCGTCGAGGACCTGGTCTGGCTGCAGAAAACCCTCGGGGTTTTCGGCGGGTTGAACGCCGGGTGGTCGAGCCGGGACATCGAGGACCGCCTCGCGACCGCCGGCGCCAGCCTGACGGCCCGCAGCCTGCACCAGGCGGAGATCGCGCCCCGGGCCGGCATCCAGTGGGCGCCGCGGGCCGGCCTGTCGCTTTTCGCGGACGCCTCGGGCGGCGTCGAGGCGCCGGGCTTCGACGATTTGCTCGCCGTGTCGGGCGCAGCGCCGAATCTCCGCCTGCGCAGCCACGCGCTCAACCCGCAGCGCGCGACCACGGTGGAGGCGGGTGCGCGCGGCACCCGCGGCGCCCTCACCTGGAACCTGGTGGCGTACCACGGCTGGTGGCGGGACGAGATCCTTCCGCTCGCCGACGCGGCCGGCTTGCCGCGCGGCTCCGTGAATGCCGCGCGAACCATCCATCAGGGGGTGGAGGCGGCGATCCGCTGGCGGTTGCTCGACGCCGGCTCGAAGCTCACGCTCGGCGCGGCCGGCTCGTGGAATGATTTTCGCTTTGCCGACGACCCGGTCTTTGGACGCAACCGGCTCGCCGGCGAGCCGCCCTGCACGGGCAGTGCCGACCTCCTTTTCGAGCAGCGCGCCGGCTGGTTCGTCGCGGTCGACACGGTCTGGACGGCCGGCCGCACGCCGGTGGACCAGGCGAATCGCCTGGCGTACGGTGGAGCGGTGCTGGGCGGCGCGCGCGTCGGGTGGCGCTGGGGAAAAACGGCCACGGTTTATGTGGCCGCCCGGAATCTCTTTGACCAGCGTTATGTTGCGAGCACCGCCGGCGTGCTCGACGTGGCGCGCACGCCGGCGGCGACGGCCATCTTCCTGCCCGGCGTCGGGCGCAGTTTCACCGGAGGGATCGACTACCGGTGGTGACCCATGATCGGCGCGCTCATCACCACCTTCTCGTTCGCCCTGACCGCGGTCTTCGCCAATCGCGCGGCCCAGATGCTCGGGAGTACGCGGGCCAACCTCGCGCGGCTGGCGGTCGCAACCGTCGCGCTCGGCCTGTGGGCGCACCTCGCGGGCCGGGGTTTTGGCGGGCCGGCGGTGGTTTGGTTTTTCGCCGGAGGCCTGGCCGGATTCGGCGTGGGGGGCCTGGCCATGTTTCAGGCGCTGCCCCGGCTTGGCTCGAGCCTGTCGATGCTGATCGTGCAATGCGGTTCGGCGATCGGCGCCGCGGCGCTCGAGTGGGGGTGGCTGGGCACGCGGCTCTCGCCGGTGCAGATTCTCTGCGGCGCGCTGACGCTGGCCGGCGTCGGCATCGGCCTGCTGCCGCGCAGCCTTCCCCGAATCCTGCCGGCGGAATGGCGGCCGGGCCTGGCCTGGGCGGTGTTGTCGGCGGCCGGGCAGGGCACCGGCGCAGTGCTCAGCCGGAAGGGTTTCGCCGTGACCCGCGCGCTGCACGAAGGCATTGACCCCGGTTCGGCCGCGTATCAGCGCGCGCTGGCGGGGCTGCTGTTCGCGGCGGTGGCCTATGCGATCATTCGCCACCGCCCGTGCCGGACCGCGCGGCGGTCGGAAGGCGCCTGGCCATGGGTGCTGGCGAATGCGCTGACCGGCCCGATCCTCGGCGTGGTGTGCTACCAATGGGCGCTGAGCACGACGCCGGCCGGCATCGTCCAGCCGATCGTGGCGGCGTCGCCGCTGGTGACGATTCCGTTCGCGGCCCAGCTCGAGCGGACGTGGCCGCGGCCACTCTACTTCGCCGGCGCGGTGCTGGCGGTGGCGGGAGTCACCGGCCTGCTGCTCTGCGGGCCGCCGCGCTGAGCTGGGGGAATCCGGCCGGCGGACGGGCTTGCCGGCGGGCGCGTCCAGCTTGTCCCGCCATGACCTTGGCGAAGGCGGAACGCGGCGCTCCGCCCGACCGCAGGTGGCCCCATCGAAAAAGCAACCGCTGCCCGGTGCCTCGCGATGTGTTCAGTCACTCAGCTATCGCCGCCATGAGCGGAGCTAATGCATTGGTGATTTGTGGCATACACAAGATATGCCCCGCTTTCGCCAAAGTGCGCCGAGCGACGAGCCCCCATTGGCGGCATATTCGGGGTCATGCCATGAAAACGGTTGAAATGTTGGCGGACGGGGCCGGTGCCCCGAACCCGGCCAGAGTCGCGCCCCGCGGAAACGAAGCGGAGGCCGGACGCCGTTTTCCCCGTCCCGCCGGATTTCCCCGGCCGGTCGGACCCTGACCGGAGATCATCCTATGGCCCTCGCGCTCGCACCAGAAAAACCCAAGGCCGCCGCCCGCTTCTCCCAGTTGCTCGGGACCGACAAGCGTTACCGGATCCTCGAGGCGCACATCAAGAAGTTCCAGCACCGCCAGGACGCGTTGATCGAGGTGCTGCACAAGGCGCAGGAGCTCTTCGGCTACCTCGAGGACGACGTCCTGCGCTACGTCGCGTGGCAGCTCAAGCTGCCGGCGAGCCGCGTCTACGGCGTCGCGACGTTCTATCATTTCTTCACGCTCAAGCCCCAGGGCGAACACACCTGCGTCGTCTGCCTCGGCACCGCCTGCTACGTGAAGGGCTCCAACAAGGTCCTCGCCGCGATCGAGGACCGCACGCACATCAAGGCCGGCGAAACCACGCCGGACAACAAGGTTTCCCTGCTCACCGCGCGGTGCATCGGCGCCTGCGGCATCGCCCCGGCGGTCGTGTACGACGGCAAGGTGGCTCCGAAGCAGAGCCCCGAGGACGCCCTCACGCACGTCAACCAATGGATATAAGTCATGCAACTTGACGATCTCAACGCCCTGGCGGAAAAACACAGCGCGAGCCGCAAGAAGATGTGCCTGCGCACCTGCATGTCGGCGGGCTGCATGTCGTCGCAGGCCGACGTCATCAAGAAGAACCTCGAGGCGGAGGTGAAGGCCCAGGGCCTCGAGGCGGACGTCGAGGTCCGGCGCGTGGGCTGCATGGGTTTCTGCGGGCAGGGCCCGCTCGTGGGCGTGGACGGGACGAAGCCCGAGGGCGAGTTGTGGGAGCACGTGACGCCGGCCGACGCCCCCGCAATCGTCGGCGCGCTCAAGGGCGGCGAGTGCGCGGTCCAGCGCGGCGACCCCAAGCATCCGTTCTTTGCGAAGCAGCTTCGCGTGGTGCGCGCCAACGGCGGCATCGTGGATCCCGAGCGGATCGAGGACTACATCGCCGCGGGCGGCTACCAGGCGCTGCACAACGTGCTCACCGAAATGGAGCCGGCCGGCGTCACCGCCGAGATCACCCGCAGCGGACTGCGCGGCCGCGGCGGCGCGGGGTTCCCGACCGGCCTCAAGTGGAGCACGGTGGCGAAGTCCCCCGGGGCGAGAAAATATGTCGTGTGCAACGGCGACGAGGGCGATCCCGGCGCATTCATGGACCGCAGCATCCTCGAGAGCGACCCGCATCTCGTGCTCGAGGGCATGGCGATCGCGGCCTACGCGGTCGGCGCCGACCAGGGCTTCATCTATGTGCGCGCGGAGTATCCGCTCGCGATCAGCCGGCTGAACATCGCCATCAAGCAGGCGAAACAGCTCGGCATCCTCGGCGGTGCGATCTTCGAGTCGCCGTTCAACTTCAACATCGACATCCGCATCGGCGCCGGCGCGTTCGTCTGCGGCGAGGAGACCGCCCTGATGGCGTCGGTCGAGGGCAAGCGCGGCACGCCGCGCCCGCGCCCGCCGTTCCCGGCGGAGAGCGGCCTGTGGGGCTGCCCGACGCTGATCAACAACGTCGAGACCTTTGCCAACATCGCGCCGATCCTCAACCGCGGCGCCGACTGGTACGCCCGCCTCGGCACCGAGAAGAGCAAGGGCACGAAGGTCTTCGCCCTCACCGGCAAGATCCAGAACAACGGCCTGATCGAGGTGCCGATGGGCATCCCGCTCCGGCAGATCGTCGAGGAAATGGGCGGCGGCGCGCCCGACGGCGGCTCGATCAAGGCCGTCCAGACCGGCGGTCCCTCCGGCGGCTGCATCCCGGCCCAGCACCTCGACACCCCGGTCGACTACGAATCGCTCACCAAGCTCGGCTCCATCATGGGCTCCGGCGGCATGGTCGTGATGGATGACAAGACCAACATGGTCGAGATCGCCAAGTTCTACATGGAGTTCTGCATGGACGAGTCCTGCGGCAAGTGCATTCCCTGCCGCACCGGCACCGTCCAGATGTTCAGGCTGCTCGAGAAGATCGTCGCCAACCAGGCCACGGCCGCCGACCTCGCGAAGCTCGAGGAGCTCTGCGACATGGTGAAGAACACCAGCCTCTGCGGGCTCGGCCAGACCGCGCCGAATCCCGTGATGAGCACGCTGCGCTTCTTCCGCCACGAATACGAGGAGCGCCTCCAGGCCCACCACACGGACGCGCACGCCGCGCCGGCCGAAACCCCCGCCAGCCACTGACCCGCTTCCACCATGGGCGCCAAAACACTAGTCATCGACGGCAAGACCATCAGCGCGGATGAGAACGCCACCGTGCTCGACGCCGCGAACGACAACGGCATCACCATCCCGACTCTCTGCCACCTGGAGGGGGTCTACGACATCGGGGCCTGCCGCCTCTGCATCGTCGAGGTCAAGGGCACGAACAAGCTGCTGCCCGCCTGCACCACCCGGGTCACCGAGGGCATGGAAGTCACGACCGACAGCGAACGCCTGCGGAAATACCGCCGCATGACGATCGAGCTGCTCTTCGCGGAGCGCAATCACGTCTGTGCCGTCTGTGTGGCCAACGGCCACTGCGAGCTGCAGGCCCTGGCCTACGGCCTCGGCATGGACCACGTGCGCTACGAGTACTGCAGCCCGAAGTGGGGCGTCGACGCCTCGCACAAGTTCCTCGGGATGGACCACAACCGCTGCATCCTCTGCACGCGCTGCGTGCGCGCCTGCTGGCACATCGAGGGCGCGGGCACGAAAAACGTGGCCGGCCGCGGCGGCAAGGCGCACATCATCTCCGACCTCAACGAGCCCTGGGGCGACTCGGAGACCTGCACCTCGTGCGGCAAGTGCGTCCTCTCGTGCCCCACCGGCGCGCTCTTCCACAAGGGCGACACGACCGGCGAGAGCCTGCGCGACCGCTCGAAGCTCGAATTCATCGTCAACGCCCGGGAGAAAAAACAATGGATCGTCTAAAATTGGCCACTGTCTGGTTGGGCGGCTGTTCCGGCTGCCACATGTCGTTCCTCGATCTCGACGAGTTTCTCATCGATTTCGCGGCCCGCGTGGACGTCGTCTACAGCCCGATCGCCGACGTGAAGGAGTACCCCGAGGGCGTCGACGTCTGTCTGATCGAGGGGGCGGTCTGCAACGAGGACAACCTCGAGCTGCTGCACAAGATTCGCGCGCGAACGAAGACCCTGGTGTCGTTCGGCGACTGCGCGATCACCTGCAACGTCACCTCCCTGCGCAATCTGCTCGGCGGCAAGAACACCGACCTCATTCTCCAGCGCGCCTACATCGAGGCGGCGGACACCAACCCGGTCCGGCCCACGCTCGACGGCATCCTGCCGCGGCTGCTGCCGCAGGTCCGGCCCGTGCATGACGTCGTGGCGGTCGAGCATTTCCTGCCCGGCTGTCCGCCGCCCGCGCCGCGCATCAAGGCGTTCCTTTCCCATCTCCTCGACCAGGCGCCCGCGCTGAGCGGCCAACAACTCAAGTTCGGCTGACGCCCCGCGTTCGCCCCCGCATTCCGCCATTCCATGACCCGTCGCATCGTCATCGATCCCGTCACCCGCATCGAAGGTCACGCCAAGATCAGCATCCGCCTCGACGACACCGGCAGCGTGGCCGATGCCGAATTCCATGTCGTCGAATTCCGCGGCTTTGAGAAGTTCTGCGAGGGCCGCCCGCTCGCGGAGATGCCCGGCATCACGGCGCGCATTTGCGGCATCTGCCCGGTGTCGCACCTGCTCGCCTCGGCGAAGGCGGGCGACGCCATTCTCGCCGTGCGCGTGCCGACCGCCGCGGAAAAGCTGCGGCGGCTGATGAACCTCGGCCAGATCGTGCAGAGCCACGCGCTGAGCTTCTTCCACCTGAGCGCGCCGGATTTCCTGCTGGGCTGGGACACCCCGCCCGCGCAGCGCAATGTGTTCGGGCTGATCGCCTCGAACGCCGACCTGGCCCGCGCCGGCATCCGCCTGCGCCAGTTCGGCCAGGAGGTCATCGAGATCCTCGGCGGCAAGAAGATCCATCCCGCGTGGGCCGTGCCCGGCGGCGTGCGCAGCGGCATTGACAAGGCCGGGCTCGACCGCATCGGCGCCTGGCTGCCCGAGGCGTTCCGGACGACCGGGGTGGCCCTCGACCTGTTCAAGCGGGTCCTGGCCACGCACGCGCGCGAGATCGAGACCTACGGCAATTTCCCGTCGCTCTTCATGGGCCTCGTCGGCCCGCGCGGCGAATGGGAGCACCACGGCGGCAAGCTGCGGTTCGGCGACAGCACTGGCCAGGTGATTGCCGACCAGATCGACCCGAAGGAATACCGCAGCTACATCGGCGAGGCGGTGCAGGAGTCGTCCTACCTGAAGTCGCCGTATTTCAAGCCCCTCGGGCTGCATGGCGGCATTTACCGCGTGGGCCCGCTGGCGCGGCTCAATATCTGCAATTTCATCGGCACGCCGAAGGCCGACGCCGAGCTCGCGAACTTCCGCACCTTCGGTCGCGGCGCGGTGACGTCGTCGTTCCTCTATCACTACGCGCGGCTCATCGAGATCCTCGCGGCCCTCGAGCGCATCGAGCTGCTCCTGGCCGACCCCGACCTCCTGCGCACGCACATCCGCTCCGACGCCGGCATCAACCACCTGCACGGGGTGGGGGCGAGCGAGGCGCCGCGCGGCACGCTTTTCCACGAGTACTGGGTGGACGCGCACGGTCTCATCGAAAAGGTCAACCTCATCGTTGCGACCGGGAACAACAACCTCGCGATGAACCGCACGGTCGCGCAGATCGCGCGCAGTTACATCACCCCCGGCTCGACCGACATCCCCGAGCCGCTCCTCAACCGGATCGAGCACGGCATCCGCTGCTACGATCCGTGCCTGAGCTGTTCCACGCATGCCGTCGGCCGCATGGCCCTGCACGTGCGCCTCGAGGCGCCGGGCGGGCAGGTGGTCAACGAGGTCTGGCGCGACTGAGGTGGAATCATGCAGTCGAATGGCCTAGGTTGGAGGATGAAAGCAGATCCGTTCGGGGGAAACGGGTGGTCCGGCTTGTCGGAGTCCGGGTCAGCAGGGATTGCGGGGAAGTTTCCGGCCCAACCCGCGTGGAAGTTGCCGGTGGTCCGGTCTTTCAACCCTCAACTGAATAGTCTCGACTGAGACCTTCCCATGGACACCGCCGATCCGCAGTCACGCCCGCTGCTCGTCATCGGGTACGGCAACACGCTCCGGGAGGACGACGGTGTCGGCCCGCGCGTGGCCGGCCTGGTCGAGGAGTTTGGGCTGCCCGGGGTCGAGGTGCTGGCTTGCCCGCAGCTTTCGCCCGAGCACGCCGAGGCGGTGGCGGGCGCCCGCACGGTGATTTTTGTCGACGCGGCGATGGGCAGCGTCGGCCCGGTCCGACTGCGGCGGCTGGCTCCGGCCGGGTCCGCCCGGGTGTCGACGCACCTGGCCAGTCCTGGCACCCTGCTGGCGCTGGCACGGCAGGTTTACGGTCGCGCGCCGAATGCGTGGATGCTCGCCTTGCCGGCGTGCCGGATGGGATACGGGGATGAACTTTCCTTCACCGCGCAGCGCGGAATGGACGCGGCGGTCCGGATCATCCGGCGTTTTGCGAGGCTGGAGCAGCTCCGGCTGTCCGGGCCTTCACTGGGCGCCGGCAGCAACCCGTTTGTGCCCGAATTCGCCGAGTCCGACCGCTAAGCGGGAGGCATGCCGGTGAAAGTTGAACGCTGAAAGTTGAAGGTTGAAGGGACGGCGCGAGCGAGCGTCCTGAATCGAGCCGGCTTTGCCTGGCATCGCAGGGTTAAAGGTGTGGTCCGCGACCGGGCAGGGCAGCGCCCGGCACGGGCTGCCGGGTCGTCGGTCATCTCCCCCTGCGTCGTTCGGGCCCAGCGTGGTGGACTCCGCCGGGCGCCGGGCGGCCGCGTCGGTCCGGCGGGCCGGTTCCCCTCGGGTCAGCCGCCGTCGGGTTGACGTCCGGGCGGATGGACCGGTCCCAGGATCTCGTCGATGGCCCCGAGCAGCTCGGCTTTTAGAAACGGCTTCAGCAGCACCCGCGTGGCGCCGAGCTGCCGCGCACAGCGCAGGTTGGACTGGACGAGTTTCGCGTCGTGTCCGCCCGACATCGCGATGATCCGGGTCAGCGGATGGGTGCGTCGCAACTCGAGGATCGTCTCGATGCCTTCCTTTTCCGGCATGACGAGGTCGGTGATCACCAAGTCGAACGGGCCGGTCCGAAAGGCCCGGAGGCACTCAAGGCCATTGGCCGCCTGCGTGACGACGTGCCCCATCTGTGAAATCGCTTGGCCGAGAACCTGGCGCAAGAGGCGGTCGTCATCCACGAGAAGGATCTGGGGCATGGGGGGCGTTCTCTGTTCGGCGGCGTGGCCGCCGGGTCTGCCCGGCTCCCGGGCCGTCGCTTTCGAAGTACGCCCACCCGTCCGTGGGTCGGTGCGCACCCCGAAGTCAACAGCTGGGCCCCGGGCTGCCGGGCAGAGAAGCGGGGTCCGGCGGATGGCGGTTAGGATTTTCCGTGGGCGTCCTCGAAGAACGAATCCGCGGTCGATCGGCGACCCGACACGCCGGCGGCCAGGTCGGCCTTGGCGGCGGCCTCGCTGGCGTGGCCGTTGGTGCCGTTGGTCCGCGCGCGGGCCGGGGCCGGCGACGGGGCGGACGGCCGGGTGCGGGCAATCTTGGGCCGCTGCATGGCCCGTTGGGTGGGTTCGGCTTCCGGGGCGCCGCGGGAACGTCCGTTGACGAGGGCGAGCAGTTCGGCCACCGCCTCCTTGAGGGCATCGGTCTGGGCGCTCATTTCCTCGGCGGCGCTGGCGCTTTCCTCGGCGCTGGCGGCATTCGACTGCGTCACCTTGTCGATCTGCTCGATAGCCGTGTTGAGCTGGGCGATGCCCTGGGTCTGCTCGGTCGACGCGCTGGAGACCTCGGCGACGAGTTCGTCGACCTTGCGGGCCTTCTCGACGATCTCGTGGAGCGTCTTGGCGACCTTGGCGCTCAGCTCGACGCCGAGCGCGGTCTTGGTGATGGCACCCTCGATCTTGCTCGCGGTCTCCTTGGCGGCGACGGCGCTGCGCTGCGCGAGATTGCGCACCTCGTCGGCGACGACCGCAAAGCCCATGCCGGCGTCGCCGGCCCGGGCCGCCTCCACCGCGGCGTTCAACGCCAGGATGTTGGTCTGGAAGGCGATTTCATCAATGGTCTTGATGATTTTGCCGATGTCATCGGAGGCCGACTTGATGTCGCTCATGGCCGTGGCCATGGCCTGCATGTCGGTCGCCCCGGCGTCGGCGGCCTGGCGGGCCTCGCGGGCGAGCTCGTTGGCGCGCTGCGCGTTGTCGGAGTTCCGCTTGGTCATGCTGGACATCTCCTCGAGCGACGAGCTGGTTTCCTCCAGGGAGGCCGCCTGTTCGCTGGAACCCTCCGCGAGGGTCTGGCTCGACGCCGAAACCTGGCCGGCGGCGGCGGCGGTCTGGTCGGCGCCGGACGACAGGGTCTCGGCGACGTTCAGGATGGGGCGCGTGATGGAGCGGGTGATCAGGATTCCCATGGTCATGCCGAGCACGACGCAGGCAATGCAGCCAAAGATCAGGATGTTGGACGAGGTGGACAGGGACGTCGCGGCCTCGTTGGCGGCGGCGGCGGTGCTGGTCATTCCACCCTTGGACGTGGCCTCCGCGGCCGCGAGGACGTCGTTGGCGGCGTCATTGCGCTTGATGTTGAGTTCCTCGCGCGCCAGCCAGTTGGTCAGGAAGGATTCCATGCTGCCGTGATAGGCGTTGCCGGCGGCCTCGCATTCCGCGATGTCCTTCAGGTCCGCCTCCAGATGGGTGAGGGGCTTCAGCTCACCGAGTTTTACGGCCACCTGTTCGAACACTTTCATCGTGGCCTTGAAGAGGACCGGGTCCCGCTGGGCGATCGCTTTCCAGGCACCAATGCGGATGGTGTTGCCCAGCTCGATGACCGCGTTGCAGATCAGGACCTTTTGGATGCGCTCCCTGACCTTGTCCTCGGTGAGTTTCTCGCCGGCGAGGGAGCTGACATCGGCGTCGAGCCGCTTCTGCTGTCCATCAAGATAGGCATTGCACGCCTTCATGTAGGCGGCGGCCTCGGCATTCAGGTCGGATTTCTCCTTCTCCAGTGCGTCGGTGACCTTCACCGTCTCGGCGAGCAGTTGCTCGTACAGGGCCGCCTTCTCGGTGGCGAGCTTGGCGTTGGCGCGCAACTCCGCCAGGTTGTGCTTCTCGGCGTGCTCCGCCGCGACCTTCAGGGAATCCTTCACCTTGGCGAGGTCTTCGTGGGCGCGGTCGAGGAAGCGTCGTTCTTCGGTGAACGCGTATCCGCGGGTCTCGTACATGGTATGCAGCGACCAGCGCTCGACCTCATTGGCGACGCTGACCTCGGGCACGTTTTGCCGGGCCAGGTTGGTGGCGGATTGCTTGACCTTCAGCATATTGAAGATCGCGAGGGCGCCGAGCGCGAGGGTGAGCCCCACGACGACGATGAAGGAGCCGATCAGCTTGGCTCCGAGCTTATGGTTGTTGAACATTGCAGGCCTCTTGGGTTGGGGGATGACAGTTCGGGTGGGGTTAGGGGAAAATCTCGACCTCGCCGGTGGCGATGTCGTAGCGGGCGGCGACGATCCTGATCCGGCCGGAGCGGGCGGCCTCGGCGAGCACCGGCTCCGATTGAGCCAGCGCGGCGGCGGACAGGCGGGCGTTGACGCGCACGGCGTTGTCCACGGCGTCGCCCGGCTTTTTTCGCGCGAGCGCGACGGCGTCGGCAAGCGAGGCGACGATGCTCTGGAGATGACCGGGGGCCTCGCCGCCGGCCACCGCGGCCGAGACGGCGCCGCACTTGGTGTGACCGAGGACGACCACGCAGGTCGCGTGCAAGTGCTCGATCGCGTACTCGATGCTGCCGATAACGTGGTCGTCGAGGAGGTTGCCGGCGTTGCGGACGACAAACAGGTCGCCGAGGCCCTGGTCGAAGACGATCTCCGGCGCGACGCGGGAGTCCGCGCAGGTCAGGATGATTGCGAAGGGATGCTGGCCCTGGGAAACCTCGATGCGGCGGGCGGCCGACTGCTCAGGGTGGGTCAGGTTGCCGGCGACGAAGCGCTTGTTGCCGTCGAGCAGGCGGGCGAGGGCGGCATCGGCCGACAGGGGCGCCGGCGGTTCGGCGCCGAGGGTGGCGGTGAGGAGCAGGCCGAGCAGCAGGGCGGACGGGCGGAGCGGTTTCATTTTCGCAGGGAGGATGTTGGCGTTGGTGGATCGGGCGTTCAGCGGGCTTGGCCGCCGGTCGACACCTGGTCGCATCCGGCGAGGAGCCGGTCCAGGTCGAGAAGGGTTTTCACCGTGCCCTTCACCTTGGCCATGCCGACGATGTGGCTGGTATCGTGACCCGTGGCGAAATCGGGAGTCGGCTCGACGTCGGCCGCCGTCAACTGCGCGACCTCCTCGACGGCGTCGACCACCAGGCCCATCGCGACGTTTTGCCGGTCGGCGAGATTGAGGTGCACGACGACGATGCAGGTGCGCTCCTGTTGGGTGGCGGGCGGCATTCCAAAGCGGACCCGCAAATCGACCACCGGGATGATCCGGCCGCGAAGGTTGATCACGCCGCGCACGTGGGCCGGCATTTGCGGAACAGGGGTGATCTTCGCCAGCCGGATAATTTCCCGCGTGCGCAGCACCGGGATGCCGTAGTTCTCGTCTCCGACCTGAAAGGTCAGGTATTTTCCGGCAAGGGCCGCGGCCGGAGCGTCGGCGGCGTCGAGGGTGGCGGGAGAGTTCGTCATGGGAGTGGCAGTTGGGCGTCGGCGCCGACAGGGCGGTCGGCGCGGTGAGCAGGTTGATGAGGGGCAGATTTCTGGCGGGCCGGACCCGGAGGGGAATCCGACCACGCTTAGAAAAACGACTCATCCGGCGGCTTCTGAACGTGGAAAAACCCGGCGCCCGATGTCAGGAACGCCTGACAAGCGGCCATGCGTCGCTGTCAGGGAAACCCTGTCAAGGTCGCCGGCCCCGCGCCGACGCGGCTCCCGTTGCGGTTGGTCGCGGCAGCGGTCGCCGGCCTCGACAAGGCCGTCGACAAGGCGGCGCGTCCCCCCTCCCCGGATCCGCGCTAAGGCGCCACGATGCCCTCGCGAATGGCGTGTCGGACCAGTTCGGCCGTCGAGGCGTAACCGAGCTTGGTCAAGAGCCGCTTGCGATAAGTCTCCACTGACTTGGTGCTGACCTTGAGCCGGGCCGCAATCTCCTTGTTGCGCAGGCCCTCGGCGATGAAACGCAGCACCTCCGTCTCGCGCTCCGAGAGGTGCCGGGGAGACGCCGGGGCGTCGCCCGGAGAGATCTGCCGGTACGATTTGACCATCAGCGCGGCGACTTCCGGGCATAGAAAGATCCCCCCGGTGGTGGCGGCCTCGACGGCGCGCAGCAGGTCTTGCGGGGCGCTGTCCTTGAGCAGGTAGCCGCTGCCACCGGCATCGAGCGCGCGACGCACCAGGTTGAGGTCGGCATCGGAGGAAAGAAAGATCACCTTGACCCCGGGCCTGGCCAACAGGATGCGGGCCGCCAGGTCGATGCCGTCGCCGTCCGGCAGGTGAATGTCCGCCACGACGACATCAGGCCGGAGCGTCTCCACCAACTGTTGCGCCGTCGGGCCGTCGCCA
>Ga0265327_10001869_pt1 | contig 24383 bp, 29 predicted proteins | sample 41621metaG_FD_202089 | JGI IMG/M metagenome (GOLD analysis project Ga0265327, IMG submission 202089) | Rhizosphere microbial communities from Carex aquatilis grown in University of Washington, Seatle, WA, United States - 4-16-21 metaG | ecosystem: Host-associated > Plants > Roots > Rhizosphere...
CTTCCCGTGACGCGTCGGGGTGGCACGGTGGTGGTCTCGGTCTCGCTGTGCTTGGACATTTGGTTGGCCAGTCGTCGGGTGGGTTCTGCGTGGCCCACCTGAGTGAGGTTCGGCGTGACATCCGCGACGGCTACGTCATTCGGCCCGAGTCGGGCGAGGCGCCCACACCCGGCTCCAAACTTCACGAATCGCGATGCCGACAAGCACCAGCGCGAACACCATCAGCAGGTTCAACTTGAGCCCACCGCCGAATCCGGTCCCGTAGTAGAGCGCAGTGAGGATGATGGCCGCGCCGGCAATCGGCGCGAGAATCGTGGCAATGCCTGCCGGCCATCTCGCGACGGATATCGCTTCGACCACGGCGGCAATCGCGGTGATGGCCAGTGCCACGACCGCGACGCTCGCGATGACGTTCTCGATGAAGAACACATCGGTCAGCGGCGAGGGTGGGTGGTTGGTCAGCGGTTCGTACGCGGTCCAGCCGAAGTCGTTGTGTCCCAACCCGACTCCGAAAATCGACTCGTCGTAGTCGGCGTACCGCCGTGGCAGGCCGGAGTTCAATGCCGCTGAATGCATCTCCGTCATAAGACGAGCGACGACGAACACCCACCACGACGCGGCCCCGGTGACGCGAGCGATCCGCGCCGTAAAGAAGCGCCTACCGTGGAGCTCAACGCAGCTCATCCGAATACCGGCGCGCCGTTCGGACCGATCTGTGGCGCCGGCATGAAGCACGGCGGGATTCCCGGCGCGTACGGGGGCACGCAGGGCTGCGGGAAGCACGGCTGCCCGTTCCAGTACGTCGATTGGTTCGGCGGACACACCGTCATCGGTTCGGCGGTGGACTCGGGGACAGACGGCAGCGTGACAGCTCCGGCAATCGAAGCAACGATCGCTGCGGCTGCGGACCAACGAGTCATGACTCGTCGTCTTCGTCTTCAAGCTGCGGGCGTGGCTTGCGCATCACCACCACGGCCCAGATCACGCCGCCGATCAGCGCCGCGACAATCGCCAAGAAGACCAGCTGTCCCGCCAGGTAGTCCATCGCATCCCCCTGCCCCCGAAATCCAAGGATAAGGGGACTGCAGGCATGGTTCCCGCGGAGATTTGCGTGTACCTCTAACAATCGGTACAGGGCTATGTTGGCCAGTGAACGGGTGAAAGCGTGGCGACGATGGCCGGTCTTCTTCGGATGGGCGCGTACCTGGCAGCATGCGGGGCGCTGGCAATTGGCCTTTCGCCGTCCGCGGCGGCTGACGCCGCGGCTTTCGATCCAACCGGCAACAGATCAGGTGGGCCGGTGCCGACCATGAACGGTGTGCCATGTGTCGGCGGCGGCCTGGGTGCTTGCCTGAGTATGAGGCAGAACGGTCCGCCCACGTCGGTGCCGCAGTCCGGCGTGGGGCACAGTCCGACGGTGCGCCGCTGAGCGGCGGGCTGCCCGAACTCACAACCCGCGGCCGATGAGTCCCGCTGGGTAAGGTGCTGGCAATGACCAATTTCCCGGAGCCGGCCGACAGCCTCGAGCCGCAGCTCGAACCGGTCGCCGCCCGGCTCCTCGATGCGCAGGTGGCATTCGCCATGCAGCAACTACGGGGCGAGAACTACCACAGCCTGGTGCTCGACGAGATCGAGCACGCGCTGTCGGAGGCGTCGGACATCACGCTGTCCGACGCGGTGACGCCCACGATGATCAAGAACGTTGCCGCGAAGTACGCCGTGCAGGTGCCGGTGGAGGGCGGCATCGCGGAACTGGTCAGTGAGATTGCCACCCGGCTGTTCCGGCTCACCGCGTCCTCGGACACCCGTTTCGGCGACGTCATCGATGGGCGGCGATTCAGTGAACTCAGCGCGATGGTGGTCGAGATGGGCGTCACCCAGCGGCTGCTGGAGCGGATCCTGAGCAGCGAGGCGTTCACCGAATTCTGCGTGACGCTGGTGCAGCACTCGCTCGCCGAATCCGTGACGCAGGGCGGCAGGTCGCTGGCCCGTGGCCGGCTGGGCCGCGTGTTCGGCGCAGTCGGTGCCCGGATGCCGCAGGGCCCGGTCGAACGGTTGGAGGTGCGGGCCGAGGACCTCGCGCGCCGCGGTGCCCGCTTTTTGTTCGCCCACACGCATGCCGACGACGATGTGCTCGCCGAGGCGCTGAACCAACTGTGGCGCAGCAACCTCAACAGCCCGCTGTCGTCGGCGATTTCAGTGATTTCGGCCGACGACGTCGAGGACGCGGTCGTGCCGATCTACGAGTTCTGGCGCACCTTTCGAGACACCGACTACTTCCGCACGCTCCTCGATGAGGGCATCGACCACGTCTTCGAAAAGTACGGCGATGTCAGCCTTTACGATCTGCTGCTCGATCTCGGCGTGGGTCGTGAGGACATGATCGAGGAAGCTCTACGGTTCGGCCCTCCGGTGATCGCCTTGCTCGACGAGCGGGGCTACCTCGAGTCGGTACTGCGGCGTCGCCTCATCCCGTTCTACGTCTCGGATCAGTTCCGGGAGGCGTTGGCGGGAGGCTGATCCTGCGATGACGCCGGGTTCAACAGCGCGGCCAGCAGGTTGATGCGGCACTCTTCGATTGCCTCGGTCGCCGGCAACACGTCTTGGAAGATGGCAGCACCGTCGAACGCGTTGAGCAATACGACCACCAGTGCCTGGAAGTTCTGCCTGCCCTGGGCGTCCAAACCGTCGGCTGCGGGCAGCGATCCCGCGGCGTGAAAGATCCTCTTTTGGTATTGCCGTATCTCGTCTTTGAGCATGGCGCGCAGCTTCTCGTCGGTCCGCGCGGCGACCAGTAGTTCGTAGATCACGCCATTGGTCGGGTTATGGGTGATGTCGCGCAGGATCCGCAGCATCGCCTCCGGCGTGCGCGCGTCGACCGAAATTTCGGCGATCCGGGTCGTGTAGAGCTCCAGTTGCCGTCTGCCGGCCTCGCGGAGCGTCGCGGTCATCAGTTCCCTCATTGTGGGGAAGTGCCGGAAAATCGCGCCGTCGGAGACATGAGCACGTTTCGCGATCAAAGCCGCGGTAGCGCGCGCATGGCCGACTTCGATGATCGCGTCGATACTCGCACCCAGGATTCCTGCCACCGTCGTCTCGCGGCGCTCCTGCTGGGTTCTCGGCATACGCGACCTTAACTCGCAGGTCACCGCCTACGCGGTCGAATTCGGGTGGGTGCGCTCCGGGCCGTCGGCCTGTTTGGCCGCGCGGCTCTCGGGTAACCACCCGTCATGGCTTCCGACAGACAGCCGAACCAGGCACCACCGGACCCGGATCCGACGTTGACGCCGGGCCTGGCACCTGGCGGCGGCATCGAACCCGGTGACACGCCGCCTGATTCCGGGCAGGAATCGGCGACGAGCAACCCCGATCCGACCCCGCCGGCCGGCGGCCCACGCAGGGTCATCGCGCCGACGGTGGTGATCGCGCTCTACGTCATCGTCTTCCTCACCATCGCGATCCTGTTCATCCTGAAGATCGTCGGCGTCCTGAACTGACTACTTGTACGGCGGATACGGCGCCGAGTGCAGCACCCGGGCCAGGTGTGCGGCGTTGCGGGCGGCGGCGGCGGTGGCCGACGCGACGGCTTCGGGCACCTCGTCGAGGTCGTTGTAGTCCGTCGACTCCATCGCCGCGCCATTCCAGTAGGTGCATCCCTGAGCGGGGATGTTGAAGCCAATGTCGTTGAGCCCCTGGAAGATATCGGCGACGGTCTTGTGGGCGCCGTCCTCGTTGCCGACGACGCTGACGATCGCCACTTTCTGTGACACGGCCGGCCGGCCCTGATCGTCTTTGTTGGAGAGCTCCGCGTCGAGGCGCTCGAGAACCCGCTGCGCGATCGACGACGGGTGGCCCAGCCAGATGGGCGTGCTGATCAGCAAGATGTCGGAGTCGAGGACCTGGGCCCGGATCTGTGGCCACTGATCGCCCTCGCCCATGTCGGCTTCGACGCCGGGTGCGATGTTGAAGTCGACGCACCGGACTGTTTCGCACGCGACATTCTGTTCGCGCAGTACCGCCAGGACGTGTTCGGCGATCAACTCGCTGCTCGACGGTGACGGGCCCGGCTTGAGGGTGCAGATCAGTGCGGTCGCGCGGAGGGGCGGGGTCGATTCGGTCATGAGGGGCGGGTACCCGAGCCTGCCGCAGTCAAACGGGACCAGCCCTGCGGTGTCAGCGGCTCTCCAGCTCCGCCACCCGAGCCGTGAGCGCGGCGATCTCGGCCTGCAACTCGGCCTCTCGCCCGTCGAACTTGGCTTGATACGCCTCGCCGAGTTCGCGCAGGTACTCGCGGTCGAAGCGGGGAATGATGGAGCGCGAGCAGTTCCAGTCGAAGGCCTCGACGGCGATCTCGATCTCGCGCTGTGGCCCGTCCTCGATGACCGTCCCGCGGCCGAAGACCTTGAGTCGGGTGCGTCGCGGGTAGTCGACGAAGAACATCGCCAGCCGGTCGTCGGCGGCCAGATTGCCGAGGGTGACGAACTGGTTGTTGCCGGGCAGGTCGACGAATCGCAGTCGGTCGGTCTCGGGCAGGTGCCGGACGAATCCGGCTGGGCCGCTGCGGTATTGGAGGTAGGGCCAGCCGTTCGGCGTGACGGTGGCCAGGCAGAACTGATCCGCGCGCCGGATCATCAACAGCTCGCGGTCGTCCAGGTGTTGTGGGCCGTCGTCGGCGCGTTCGGTGTGCCGTCCGTAGGCCAGATAGCTGCCGTTGCGCTGTTGGCGATTCAGCGCACCGGGGCCGAATGCCAGGTGGTGATAGTGGTTGTTCGGCTCGCTCGACACAACGGTCACGCTACGCCGGCCGCGCGTCAGGGTGCGGCGGTCACCACGACCTTGACGACGCCCGTATCGGTGTCCGACGCGATCACGAGCGTCGGCGCGTTCGCGGCGGAGACCACATGCCCGCCCGTGACGGTGACGGCGTACCCGTTCGGGTACGCGACGGTGGGCACCGCGATGGCGCTCTGCGAACCGGCGGCGAAACTGCCCGAGCCGTCTGCCTTGGCCGTCGAGTAGCTGAAGGTGAAGGCGCCGTTCGTATTTGAGAGTTTGAGCGGCGTTCCGGATACCGCCTGTGGATACGGCGAGGCTAGCACCTGCAGGCTGCCGGTGTTGACGTTGTCGCCGGTCGGTGGCAGGGCCGGTTTGTAGACGACCGACTCGCCGTCGGCGCTGCCGCTGGTGGTGATGTCACCGACACCGGAGTAGGCCCATTCGGACCAGCTCATCAGGTACTGGTCGGCGGCGTTCATCTCGGCTCTCAGATCCGACGGCAGGTTGGAGGCGCCGAACTCGTCCATGAACACCGGGATGTCATGGGCCTTCCCGTACGCGTGCGCGGTGCCGGCCTGCTGCTTGGCCAGCCATCCGCAGATGCTGCTGGTGGCCGACCCGGCACAGTAATCATGAAACGCCAGAACAACATTCGCATCGTCGATCGTGCCCAGCTGGATGGGTAGGCCGAGGATCGCGGGTATTTCGGAAACCGCGGGATTGGCGGGCTCGACGAACAGCGCGGTATCCGGATCCACGGCGCGGATGGCAGCTGCCACCTGGTTGTACATCGGAGTCAGCTGTTGATAGGCATAGAACGGGCTGCCCAGCAGCGTCGGCAACCATGAGGTGCCCGGGAAGGGCTCGTTCATGATGTCGTAGCCGATGACGCTGCTGTTGCCGGCCACCGCTGCGGCCACGGTTTCCCAGGCCTTGGCGTAGTTGTCCTCGAGCCCGATTCCGTTGGCGGCGTTGGAATTGTTCCAGAAGCCGTCCCACGCCGCGGTCTCGGCGGGGTTCAGGTAGTAGCTGCCGGGGAAACCGAAGCTCTTGTTGGGGAGACCTCCGGTCTTGGTGGCCCACTCCGGGGCGCCCTCGCCGCCGAGCGAGGCGCTGTACAGGTCCTGGTGCATGTCGATGATCGTGTAGATGCCGTGCGCGGCAAGCATGTTCACGGTCTGCTGGATCGACTGGAGGTACGCGGCGTTGTACACCCCGGGTTGGGGCTCGACCCCGGCCCAGATGACGCCGAGCCGCACGACGTTGAAGCCGTTGGCCGCCAGGAATGCGGCATCGTCCTCGCTGAACCCGCTGGCCGACGGTTCGTACGGCGCGAGCTTGTACACCTCGTTGAACCCATGCAGCAGTACAACTTGCCCGTCGCTGTTGGTCAGCCAGACGCCGGTCGGCGTGACGGACAACATGGAATTGTTCGCGCCGGTCTGGATGAGGGTGGCGCCGGTGCCGGATTTACCGACCGCGCCGTGATTGCCCAGCAGGCCGGCATTGCCGCCGGCTCCGCCGAGTGCCGGCAGTGTCGTGGATATACCGCCGACGCCACTCTTTCCGGCATCGCCGCCGGGGCCGCCGATGCCCAGGAGGAACGCGCCGGAACCGCCGTTTCCGCCACGGCCACCGTCGGCCCCGTCGCCGCCCTGGCCACCACGACCGCCGGCCCCGAACAGCAGACCCTTGCCCGAACCACCTCGGCCGCCGGGCCCGCCGGTGCCCCCGGGGTTCGGCCCGCCGTTTCCGCCGCGTCCGCCGACACCCATCAGGAATCCGCCTGCGCCTCCCGAGCCGCCGGATGCGCCTGCGCCGCCGCGTCCACCCGGCCCTCCGTTGCCGACCATTCCCGCTCTGCCGCCGTTGCCTCCGGGGAGCCCGTCCTGGGTGCTGTCCCAACCGGCTCCGCCGTCACCGAGCAGCCATCCGCCGGCCGTGCCGTTCGGTGCGGTGGCGATGCCGGTGCGGCCGTTCCCGATCACGTAGGTACCGGCCAGCCTGTTGATGACGCCGTCGACGCCCTGCCCGAGTGGACTGTTGATCCAGCCTTCGATTCCGGTGTGCAGCGGGTTGTAGAGCAGCGCTTGGAACCACGCCGCCGGGTTGCTGGGCGTGGACGCCGCGGTGGTCGGTGCCGCCGGGGTCAGGATCGAGGGGACCGCCGCGACGGCGGCGGCCGGGCTTGTGCCGGTGGTTTGCGTGGCGACATGGTTGGCGGCCGCGGTCTGCGGCGCCGAAGCAGCTGCCGGCGCGGTGGCTGGTTTCGGTTTCGCGACAACGGGATTCGGCAGGTGGCGGTTCGGGCGGCCGGCTGCCGAACCATGGGTGGCCGCGGCTTTGGCGGCCGGCGTCGCCGGCCGGTCGGGCCGTTTGGTCGAGCTGTCGTTTCCGGCGTGCGGTGCGGCACTGGCGGTCGAACCTTTTGGAGTGCCGGCCGCATCGTGGCCGGCACCGCTGTCGGCCCAGGCGACGGCGGTTCCACTGGTCAGCGCTGCCCAGATGCCGAAGGCCCCCGCCAATCCGCCGACGCCGCACAGGCCGGCGCTTACCGTCATAGCTTGTGTATACGGCACCGCTGGGCGCGGTGCGGCCGAAATGACGTGCCTGGGTGAATGTCAGAGGGCCCGGACCAGCGGGGCGTCGAGGCCGGCCGGTCACGAATACGAGTTGGGCCCGTCAACCGGAGTTGACGGGCCCAAATCGCATATTCAGTTGGCGGGCGCCGGCGGCGGAACCGGAGCCCCGGGCGGGAGCGGTGCCGGAGCGGGCTCCGGCGGCACGTAGTACTGCCCCAGACCCGGCGGGATGTTGGTCCCGGGCGGCGGTGCGGTGCCGGGCAGCGACTCGCCCAGCTGCTGTTGCGGGTACTGGCCGAGCGCTCCACCCCGCAGGCGGCCGTCGTGGTACATGTCGATGTACCGGTTGAGCCACTCGTGCGGGCTGCTGTCTGCGCGTTCCTGGCCCGGGTCGACCCCGAACTGCTCGCACTTGCCCGGCGCCGACGGCTTGAGGCACTGCCCCACGCCGTAACTGTTGTTGAAGGCGTTCAGGCTCGGCGGGGTGCCGGCGCCCGAGCCCGGCCCGGACGGCACCGCGTTCTGGCCCAGCACGGTGTCCGCGGTCAGCCCGGGCGTGCCCAGCGGCATACCCAGCGGGCCGGCCGCGGGAGCGGGCGCCGCCGGGTCGGCGTTGGCGGGGCGCTGCCCGAGGACGTTCAATCCCTGGGCGCCCAGCGGCGCGCCCAGGACCGGCATTTGGGCATCCGCCATGGGAGCGGGACCCAGAGCCGCGGCCGCCTGTGCGGCGATCGCGTCCTGCTGGTCATCGTGACCGGGCGTCGGAATCGGCGAATTCCAGTCGGCGGAGGCTGCTCCGGCAAAGGCGATGGACGCCGCGGCGGCGATCACGCCCGCCGCCGCAGCCTTGCCCATCTTTTTGCTGCTGATCATTACACCGACTTGGTGATGCCGTAGTAGGCCACGATGTCGTCAGTGTCGGTGGTGGAGCTGGTCAGCGTCGCGTAGGAGCGGATGAAGGACTGACCGACGCAGCCGTCGACCTTGATGTGGGTGTCCTTGAGGGTGACGCGCGCCGGCGCGGACTTGAAGGACTTCTTGTCGACCGGAACCTGGGTCACGGTGCCCGGCTTCGGGTGGATTTCCAGCGTGCCCGACAGCGGGAACGTGACACCGGTCGGAATGGCGCCGGTGAAGAGGTTCGCGTTGGCGGTGGTGGCGCCGACCTGGCCGATCAGACGGATCTGGCCGAGCTCGATGCCGCAACCGATCTGGTAGCCGGCTTCCAGCGTGCCGCCGGTCAGCTTGGTCTTGCCGCTGCCGGTGACGGTGCCGGTGAACGTGCCGCCGACGAGGTACTCGCGAGAGGAGGTGGCGGTGGTCAGCGGCGCGACCGGCAACTGGGACTCGTTGGTGGCGGCGACCGTCAGGACCCAGCCATCAGGCGAGGTGACGGTGGCGGGCTCGTCCGAGGCGACGACGCCGGTGTCCACCGGCGGGCCGTCGGGGTCTGCCATCGCGACAGGCGCAGCGATTGCCGGCAGCAGCATGCACGCTGCGGCGAAAACAGCGGAGGGTTTCAACATGGTGGTGGCAAGCCCTTCATGATTTCAGATTTGGTGGGGGGGGTCAGTTGGACTGCAACGAGCTACTCAGACGGACTTGGTCACGCCGAGGTAGGTGACGATGTCGTCGGTGTTGTCCGTGGAGCTCGTCAGCGTCGCGTACGAGCGGATGAAGGACTGGCCGGCGCACTGGTCGGTCTTGATGCGCACACCGGTGATGCTCACGCGGGTCGAGGTGCCCTTGAACGACTTCTTGTCGATCGCCACGGTCGTCACGGTGCCGGGCTTGAGGTACACCTTGCCCTGCAAGCTGATACCGGCCTGCCACGTCGGACCCGCCAGGGAGATACCCGGGGTGAACGAGGCACCGGGGTTGATCTCGGCCTCATCGGAGATGATGCCGCAACCGATCTGCTCGCCGGCCTCCAGCGTGCCGCCGGTCAGCTTGGTCTTGCCGCCACCGGTGATCGAGCCGGTGAAGGTGCCCGCGACCCAGTACTCTCGCGAGGAGATCGCGGTGGTCAGCGGGGCAACAGGAAGCTGGGTCTCGTTGGTGCCGACGACCTGCAGGTGCCAGCCGTCGGGGGTGTCCAGCACACCGGCCGGGCCGGACGGCACAGCGCCCTCGGGAGGCAGCGGTGCATTGACTGGCTGGATTGCGGGGCCATCGGCAGGATCCGCAATCGCCAGCGGCGCGGCGCCGACCGGGAGCACCACGCAAAGGGCTGCCAACATGGCAAAACGGTTCGACAAAGTAGAGACGCCTTTCATATTCAATGGCCCGGCATTTCGGTGCAGTTGCCGTTCTTCAGCAACTACACAGCGAGCGTGGAGTATGGGTATATCCGTTGGCATCGACCACGTCGATCTATTGATGCAAGACGATTGCAAGACGGTCGCCCGATCCCGTTTCCCAGCCGTATCCGCCGGGTAAGGACCTACTCACAACACCTTCACAAGCCGCGTGAGGTGTTTGGTCAGCCCGCCTCGCCTCAGCTACGTAGCGCGGTGGGCCGCCCGAATCGCGCCCGCACCCCCGGAGAGAACAGCGCCCGCAACGGCGGGCCCACCGGCACCACACCGCTGGCGGGCACCAGATCGTCGGTCAGCTCGACCAGCTCGGCCTGCCGGAGCGGCCACGCCGGATGTTCGTTGGGCACCCACCATGTCCGGCCGGCCTTGCGCGTGTGCGCGCCCCATCGGGCCGTCAGCCATACCTCCAAGGGCGTCGGGTCGACGGGCTCACCGATCACCACCTCGGCCAGGGTCCGCAGGCCCCGCTCGGGCCAGCGGCGCGTGCCCGCGTAGGTGATCCGGTCACCGCTGCGGGCGACGCGCAGTTTGGCCCAGGTGTACGGCACGCCCATGCCGAGTCTCGTCAGCCCGACGACCGCGAGCCGCGTCGTCTCCAGCGACCGGAACAGCACGCCGTGCCGGCCGGCGCCGTCGACCGAGTACAGCCGCACGTTCGTTTCCGCGAAGGCACCGAAGTACGGCAACGGCACTCGGCCGGCCACCGCCGACCGGTGCATGACGAACGGCACCAGGCCGACATACGTCAGCCCGTCGGTGAAGACGTCCGGCGCGGTGCCCGGCGGAAACAGGGGCGCGACGCTCGCCGGGTCGACGGGCCAGTGCAGGAACGTGAGGTCACCCCAGAACTGCTCGACCCACGCCGGCCGCCGCAGCGGCGGTGCGTCGACCAGAAATCCGTCCATGGTGGCTAGTCACTGAGCGCGGGGATGACCTCGCGCTCGAAAGCCTCGATGCTCGACCTGTCGTACGCGGCTTCGGGGAAGTACACGATCGCGTACTCGCAGCCGAGGTCCTTCATCTTCCGGAGCCGCTCCACGACCTGTTCGGCTGTGCCGCAGTCCGACTCGGCTGACGTCATGCTCGCCAGCATCGCGTCCACCGCGGCTTCGTGCGCGACGGTGATCTGACGGTCCCGAATGCGCGCGATACGCGCGGCGACATCGGCGTCGGAGTCCCCGATCACCACATTGAAGTTGGCGGAGCGGACGATGCCGTCGTAGTCGGTGCCCACGTCGCGGCAATGCTGTTGCAGCACTTCGGATTTGTGTGCGAAGCCGTCGGTCTCGGAGGTGAAGTTGGTGTACTGCGCATACTTTGCCGCGATCTTGAGCGTCACCTTCTCACCGCCGCCTGCGATCCACAGTGGAATACCGTTCTTCTGCAACGGTTTTGGTTGCACGATGGCACCGTCGACCTGGTAGTGCTTGCCGTCGAAACTCACCACACCGTCACGCCAGGCCGCCCGCATGATCTGCACGCCTTCGTCGAGCCGGGCCAACCGCACACCGGCCGACGGGAAGCCGTAACCGTAAGCGCGCCATTCGTGTTCGTACCAGCCGCCGCCGATGCCCATCTGGACCCGGCCACCGGAGATGATGTCGGTGGTCGCCGCGACCTTCGCCAGATACGCCGGGTTGCGGTAGCTGATCGCCGTACACATCTGGCCCAGCTTGATCCGGGAGGTCGTCGCCGCATACGCCGCCATCAGCGTCCACGCCTCGTGCGTGGCCTCCGAGGTCGGCATCGGCACGGTGTGGAAGTGGTCGTAGACCCACAGCGAATCCCAGGGGCCGGCGTCGGCGGATGCGGCGAGGTCGCGCATCACCTGCCACTGGTCCTGCGGGGCGATGCCCACGAGATCGAGACGCCAACCTTGCGGGATGAACAGTCCGAAGCGCATGGCCCCGACTTTAGGACGCCTTGGCCGCACGCGCTCCCGAACCCTGGCGTTCCACCAAACGGCGTCGGGAACCACCGCGTCGCGGCCTTAGGCTCAAGAACATGGCACCCGATTTGCACGTCGACCCGCAGGTCCTGACTGCCGCGGCGAGCGCCGTGACGTCGTGCGGCTCCGCCATTGGTGATCTCAAGCCGGGCGAACCCCTGAATTCAGCCGCAGCGGGCATGTCCGGGCTGGCTACCGGCGCCGCCTGCCAGCGCGTCGGCCCGCCGCTGAACACCGACTGTCAGAACCTCGGTAAGGCGCTCACGGGCTTCGCCGATTCACTGCGCACCGCGGCGACCAATTACACGAACACCGACAGCTCGGCGGGCAGCGCCATCGGCAAGACCATGCCGGGCCGCTGATCAACCCGGCAGGCGGTTGTTGATCTTCAGGCCCGCGAACAGCGCGAGGACCAGCACGAAGAACCCGACGCGCGTCCAGCTGCCGCTCGCGTCGCCCCGGATGGTCTGGTAGCCGATCTGCTCCTGCAGGTTGGCGTAAACGCGGGTCAGCTGGTCGAGGGTCTCGGCGCGGAACGACTCGCCGCCGGTCACCTTGGCGATCTTCTGCAGCGACAGGTCGTCGGTCGGGACCGGCACTTCCTGGCCCTCGTAGGTGATGACGCCCGATGGCGTACCGAACGAGATGGTCGAGATCACGACGTCCTGATCCTTGGCGGCCCGTGCCGCCGTCAGCGCACCGCGGGGGTCGTTCGGGTCCGCCGGCACGGTCTCTTTACCGTCCGACATCAGCACGATGTGCGCCGGCGGCGGACCGTCACCGCCACCCATCACGGCATCGAGGGTCGCGATGGCCTGCAACGCCGTGAAGATGCCTTCACCGGTCGCGGTGCGCGGTGACGGTTCCAGGGTGTCGATGGTCCGCGCCACGACGTCGTGATCGCTGGTCGGCGCCACCAGCATGGTTGCGCTGGACGAGAATTGGACCAGGCCGACGCTGATCCCGTTGGTGAGGCCCTTGACGAACGTCTTGCCCGCACTCTTCGCCGCCTCGATACGGCTGGGCTTGACGTCGGTGGCGATCATCGATTCGGAGACGTCGATGACGAGCATGACGACGGCGCGGTTACGCGGAATCCGGATGTCGTGGGTGGGTCCGGCCATGGCGGTGGTGAGCAGCACCAGCGACACCACCAGCAGCACCGCCGGCAGGTGACGCCAACGCGACCGCGTCTTCGGACGCGCCGCGACGACCTGCTCCAGGAGTTCGGTGTTCGCGAACCGCAGGACGCGTTTGCGACGGGCCTTGCGCAGCAGCAGGTAGATCGCGACGGCGCCGACAACGGCAATCAGATAGAGGAAGAACCAACCGCTGGAGAACCCGGACAGCGTCAGTGGCCCGATAAAGGGGATCTCCAACAGGCACTCTCCGTTGCGTTCGGCGTCGATCGCTCAGACCGATATGGGGCAATCGTACCGACGCGAACGATTGCCGGCGCCGGACGCGGCTGGTTCCCGACCCGAGCGGCCCGTCAGTCCGGCAGCCCGAGCGCGGCCATCGCACCGTCGACCGTCGCCCGTCTCAGCTGGTCGACCGGCACGTCCGGGAACTGCAGGCAGCAGTCCTGCAGACCGCCGAACGCGATGACGGCCCGGGTGGACTGTTCGAGGGTGGGCCGGCGCCCGAAGACCAGCTTGCCCAGCCGCTCGCGCCACGCCAGCATGCTGTCGATCAGCCCCAGGTCGGCCAGCGTGGTCAGCTCGGTGACGATCAGCAACAGGTCGGCTCGGTGCCGGTAGTGGAAGTCGAAGTAGCCCTGCAACAGCTCACGCGGGGTCGCCCGGGCCGAGCCGCGCAGGCGTTCGTGGGCGGCCACGAAATCTTCGCCCTCGTCGACCAGCGGCTGCAGGATGCTGCGGACGAGGTCTTCACGCGAGCTGAAGTGGTAGTAGAGCGCGGGTTTACTGATGCCGAGCTGATCGGCGATGTCCTGCAGGCTGGTCCGCTGCACACCCTTCTGGCTGAATAGCTCGCGCGCCACATCCTGGATGCGCGCGCGGGTCTCGGACGGGGTTCTCGCCACGTAGACACCCTAACTTACTTAACGGGCGGTAAGCTGACCGCAATTCACTTACCGACCGTTAAGTAAATACGGAGGAATCATGAAAGTGCTCATCTCCGGCGCCAGCGTCGCCGGCCCCGTCCTGACGTACTGGTTGTCCCGAAACGGATTCGACGTGACGGTGGTCGAACGCGCGCCGGCACTGCGCAAGAGTGGTGGCCACGCCGTCGACCTGTTCCGGCCGGCGATGGAAATCTCCGAACGGATGGGCGTGCTGGACCGCATCAAGGCCCGCGCCACCGGGACGACCGCCCTCACCCTCAACCGTCCACCCAGCACCAGGTGGACGCACATCGACTACGTCAAGCTCATCGCGGCGATGTCCGACCGGCACGTCGAGATCATGCGGGACGACCTCAGCCAGGCCTACTACGACGCCGTCCGCGACGACGCCGAGTTCAGGTTCGGCGACCAGATCACGTCCATCACCGACGCCGGTGAGGTGACCTTCGAGCACGGCGATCCCGAGCGGTACGACCTGGTGATCGGCGCCGACGGCCTGCACTCCGGGGTCCGTCAACTGACCTTCGGCGATCAGGCCCGGGAACGGTTTCTCGGCGGTTATCTGGCGGTGGTCTCGGTACCGAAAACGCTTGCGCCCAAGGGTGAGATGAGCGGTTACCTGGCCCCGCGGAAGATCGCCATGGTCTACACCGCCGACCACCTCGAGGACGCGCGAGCGGTGTTCATGTTCCGGACCGATCAGCCGCTGGATTACCACCACCGCGATATCGCCGCTCAGCAGCGCCACTTGCAGACGGCGTTCACCGGCCTGGTCCCCGAAATCGACCACTGGCTGCGGGAGCTGGATCGCACCCCGGCGTTCTACTTCGACGCCATCACCCAACTGGAAATGAGCACGTGGTCGCGTGGACGGGTCACGCTGGTCGGCGACGCCGGGTACTGCCCCGGGCCGGGGGTCGGCGGCAGCACCAGCCTGGCGGTGTACGGCGCGTACGTCCTGGCACATGCCTTGACCGCGCACCGCGGCGATCACACCGCCGCGTTCAGCGCCTACGAACGGACCATGGCCGCGCCCGTGGCCGGCAGCCGCACCATGGCGCGGGTCAATGCCAAGACCATCGTGCCCGGATCTGATTGGGGCGCACGGCTACTCCTCGGCATCGGACGTACTGTCTCGGTGTTGCCGCGCAGCCTGACCGGGCGGCTGGCCAGGCTCAACACGAAGGGCGTCCGCCTGTACGACACCATGCCGCTGCCGGACTGACGCGTTCGCGTGTGGCCGAAGCCGCTGCGGTGTCACCCATGTTCGCTACGTTGGATTCATGGCCCTTTCCAAAGATGAACGCGAACAATTTCTGGCCGAACCACACATCGGTGCGCTGTCGGTCAATGCCGGCGCGGACCGCGGTCCCCTGACGGTGCCGATCTGGTACCAGTACGCCCCCGGCGGCAAGCTCTGGCTGCTCACCGGCCTCGGCTCCCGTAAGCACAAGCTGATCGAGGCGGCCGGGCACCTGTCGCTGATGGCCGAGCGCCTGGAGCCGTCGGTCCGCTACGTCGCCGTCGACGGCCCGGTGCTCAGCATCGAGACGGGCACCGACGAACAGCTCGTCGAGATGGCCGAGCGGTACCTCGGCAAGGAGAAGGCACCGGCATACCTCGAGATGGCCCGCCGCGAGCACGGCCCGAGCGTGACCGTCACCGTCGACCCGAAGCACTGGCTGTCGGCCGACCTAGGGGCGCTGTGATGCCATGTCGTCCCGACAGCGTCTGTTCCGGGTCTTCTATCGACTCGGGTTCACTCCGTGGGACGGTCATCCGCTAGCGACCAGCCTGCGTGAGCTGGTCGAGGGCGAAACCGCCCTGCCGCCGGGCACCGCACTCGACATCGGTTGCGGCACCGGCGACAACGCGTTGTATCTCGCCGAGCGGGGCTGGGACGTCACCGGAGTCGACTACGTCGCGAAGGCGATCGAGAAGGCGCGCGCCAAAGCCGCCGAGCGGGACGCCTCGGCGCCGGGCTCGGTGCGGTTCGACCAGGCCGACGCCACCCGGCTCACCGGCCAGGGCATCGGCGCGGATTTCACCCTGATCGTCGACAGCGGGTGCCTACACGGCATGAGCGCCGACGACCGCGACGCCTACGTGGGCGAGGTGACGGCGATAGCGGCCCCCGACGCGCGCCTGCTGATCGTCGCGTTCGTCCCGGACGCTTCGTTCGGGGTGCCCGGCATCGATCCGACGGAAGTGGAGCGACGCTTCGCGCTCGGCTGGACGCTGCTCGCCAGCGGTGACGAACCGGGGCTGGACCATAACGGCAAGAACCCGGCGCGCTACTACCTCTTCGCGCGGCGGCGCACCTGATTTTCCGCGGTAGGGGACGTCAGCACACGGTCAGGAGATGGGCGTGATGTCGGTGGCCGGGTCGAAGACCGCGCGCAGGCTCACGATCTTCGCGTCGTCGTCGAAGACCATGATGTCGACGGGGCTGAGCTCGAAACGGTAAGAGCCGGTTCCGGTACGGAGTTTGAACGAGAAGACCGCGGTGTCGGCGGCCACCTTGCACCACAGGAGTTCGGCGCTGATGTCCTCCATCGACGCCAGCACCGTGTAGAAGTCGACCAGGGTTTGGCGGCCTGTCTTGGGTTCCGTGCCGACGGGGTCCTCGATGGTGGCGTTGTCGGCGAACAGGTCGACGATCGTCTCGGGCTGGTGGGCCGCGAGCAGCTCGACGTATTGCGCGACAACGTTCTGGATCTGCTCGACAGATGCCATGTGAAACCTCCTATGTCAGTGCCGGCAGCACTGTGTCGGTGAGCAATTCGAGGGATTTCCACGCCGCATCGGCGGGCATGCCGCCGACCAGTGGGTGCAGGACGAGCGGGCCGTACTCGTCGGCGTCGCGGATCTCGGCGATCAGTTGGTCGGGCGTGAGGATGCGGTACCTGCCTGACGCCCTGACCTCGTCGAGGGTCTGCACGCCGGGAATGTGCATCAGGGACCGGCTTTCTGCGGACCAGCCACCGTAGGTGACGGCCTCCCACAGGATGTGTTCGCCGAGTTCGGCCCAGGCTTTGTCGGGGTCCTCGTGCAGATAGATCATGCCGCGGTTGACTTCCCCCGGCATCATCACGAACGGTGTGACGCCCTTCTCGGCGCAGAACTCGCGGTAGTGACCGGCAACCTCGGGCAGGTGGTCGACCAGGCTCAGCGGCAATCCGAACCGCGCCGCCCGCCGCGCTGTCGCCTGGACCCCGCCACCGACGAACAGCATCGGGTGGGGCCGGGTCCAGGTACCGATCTCGGCCCAGACCGCCAGCATCCGCGTGATCAGGTCGTCCAGCAGCTTGCCACGTTGGCTGAAATCGACTCCCAGCGAGGCATATTCGACTTCGCGGTAACCGAGGCCGACGGTGGTGAACAGCCGCCCGCGACTCATGTTGTCCACCAGCGCAATATCTTCGGCCAGTCGCACCGGATTCCACAGTGGGCCCAGCGCGCAGTCCACGCTGGCGACCAGCTTGGTGGTGCGCGCCAGGAACATCGCGGCCGCCATGATCGGGTTGCAGCTCCAACCGTGCCCGGTGGCGTGGTGTTCGTCGACGCTCACCGACGTGATGCCTTTGGATTCGCCCCACTGCGCCATCTCCAGTGCTGCGGACAACAGCGTGCTCTGGTTGCGCGGATCTCCCTGCGGGGAAGCGAAATTGAAGCGCAGAACGGTCAGCATGGCTACACGCAGTCCGAAGCACCGTCGACGATAAAGAGCGCACCCGAGGTGTAGGCGCTCTGGTCGGTACACAGAAACGCGATGGTCGGGGCAATCTCGTTGACGGATCCGAAGCGCCGCAACGGAACGTGCGCGATCTCCGCGTCAAGGAGTTGCGGCGCGAACTTCATCGGCGCGGTCATCGGGGTGTCGATCACACCGGGCGCCACGGCGTTGACCCGAATGCCCTTGTCGGCCCATTTGACGGCCAGGTTGCGGGTGATGCCGATGATGCCGGCCTTGGCGGCACCGTAGCCCGGCACCACCGGCACCGCCCGCAGCGCCGACATCGACGCCATGTTGACGACGCTGGCCCCGCCGGCGGCGGTCGACGCCGTCAGCGCGCGGTACAGCCCGACCGTCAGCCGGTACGGCGCCGTGAGGTTGAGTGCCACCGACGCGTCGAAGCCATCGGGCTGCGATTCATCAAGGCCGCCAGGGAAATTGGCTCCCGCATTGTTGACCAGGACGTCGAGCCGGTCGAACTGCCCCGCCAGTGCATTGACCGAATCGGGGTCGGTGATCTGCAACTGCCGGTAGGCCATTCCCGACAGGTCGGTGTCGTAGTCCGTCGCCGCGGGCTTCGTGCCGGTGACGGTGACGTCGGCACCGGCGTCGCGGAACAATGTCGCGGTGGCGTGCCCGATGCCGCTGGTGGCGCCAGTGACCAGGACCGTGGTCCCGGTGAAGTCGAACGTGACGTGTGCGGTCATTTCTGCCCCTCTGCGAGTTTGTCGAGAACGTTTCTGAGCCAAGCGCTTTCCCAGAAGTTGGTGCTGTCGGCCAACAGCGCTTCGTGAGCGTGACGCAGCACCGCACGTGCACCGGGATCGCCGGGGCCGACCAGTTCGGCCAAGTGGATGGCGTGCAGCGGACGGCCTCCATCGAGGTGCGTGCGGGCGCGGTCGACAAGGGCCTGCGTACCCGCCAATTCGACGATGTCCGCTGCGACGGCATCGGATCCGACGGGGTACAGCTCGGTGGTCGACCGGTGGTGGAACCAGCCCGAGTAGTTCTCCCAGATGGCCCGCACGTCCCAGGCGACCTTGCCGTAGCCCTGGCCGACTTCGAGCTCGGCGGGCAGGGTGACGTCGCGCATCAGGGTCCGAACGTCCTTCCCGGCGTTCATCCCCGCGACGGTCTCGTCGTGGATGTACTGGACAGCGTTACGCAGCCGGGTCAGTTCGGTCTCGATCAGTTCGGCCCCGGCGATCGGTCCGAAATGGCCGGTCACCAACAGTTCGGGCCGCAGCGCGCGAACCCGTTCGATGGATGCGATGACCGTCAGCGCGTCGCGGTACCGGTCGCCGCGCATCGTCACCAGGTTCGGGATGTGCCCGAACAGGGCGCCGAAGACGTTACCGGCCAGACAGATTCGTTCATCCGGCAGCCAGACCACGAGCGAATCGGTGGTCTCACCTCCGGGTACGGAGATGAGTTCCAGGCGGCGTCCACCGACCTCCAGGGTCAAGGTGTCCTCGAAGTCGACGTCGACCGTGGGCACGCTCTGCCCGGGCAGTTTCGTGGTGCCGAGCCGGTGCTGAATCTGCCGGACGCCGGCCACCAGTGTGTCGCTGAACGCGAAGGCACTGCGGCTCGCGCGGTAGGGGATCAACCGCTCGTTGTCGTCGCGCCACGACGTCCAATTCGACTGCGCGACAACCGTGGTAGCGGGGTCGCGCACGCTGTCGAGGCCACCGACGTGGTCGACGTGCCCCTGCGTGAAGATCACATAGCGCACAGGCGAGGAGTCGACGGCGTCGAAGTTGGCGCGGTGCACCGGGCCTTCAAAACCCATGCCGCTGTTGATGATCACCCGGCCGTCATCAGTGGTCAGGAGGTACGCGTTCGACAGGCCGGGCGAGCACCACAGGCCCGGGGCGATCTGCTCGGCGGCCGCTGCGGACGCGGGCAACATGGCCTCGGCACCGGGCCGGCTGCGGTAGATCGGTTCCATCAGTTTTCCCTCAGCTCTCGGGGCGGACGTCGAACCGGTCGAAGTAGAAGTCGAATCGGCGGCGTAGGTCGTCGGGTGACACCCCGAAATGTCGTTGCAGGTCGTAGCGGACACGGCCGTGCTTACCGCGGGGGTTGCTATCCAGGTATCGCTGAAAGCCCTTGCGGGCCTTCGATGTCAACTCGATACCGCCGGCCGCGTATAGCCGTTTCAGCAGCGGCATCTCGTTGCCGTTGAGGTCATGGAAGTTGATGTCGATGCTGCGGTCGGCGGGCACCAGGTGCCGGTCCCGGACGCCAGCGCTGAGCAGGTGGTGCACGCGGTCACTCCAGTACGCGATCAGCGTGCCCGGGTCGATACTGGTGCGGCGCATCCGGTCGCCGTAGGCGATCATGGTGACCGCCGATTGGATCACCGCGACGGGGTCGCGGTGGGTGAACGCCACGGTGGCGTCGGGGAACGTCGCCATCAGCGGACCGAGTTGCTCGGAATGCTGCGGGCTCTTGAGCACCCACGTGCGGGGTCCACGCAGGAAGGTCAGCGCCTGCAGCACCGTCTTGAGGTATGCGTAGTGCCGGTACTGGTCGAGAGTCAGGTAGTAGTCGCGCCAATCCGGCACGCGCGCATGCCATTCCAGCACATAGGAGGCCAGGTCGAGGTCGAGGACCTCCACCTCCTCCTCGATGGCCTCGGGAAACCTGTCGTGCATGGCGGCGATCAGCGGGGTGGTCGCCATCATGGCGTCGTGCTCGGCCTTCGACCGCACGTACCGCGGATCGAGGCCGTTGATGTCGGGACCCTGACCCGGCGCCGGGATGGGCTCCTGGCTCTCCCAGTACGGCAGCGCCCGTCGCCCCGGATCGGCGGCGACGAGATTGACCAGATGGGTGGTGCCCGACCGTGGCATCCCGACGACGATGATGGGCCGCTCGATCTCGATGGACTCGATCTCGGGGTGGCGCTTGAGCAGTTCGGTCAGCGACAGCCGGTTACGCAGCAGCCGAATAATCCTGCCACGCAGCGTCATCCGGGTCAGCTGGCGTAGGCCGTCGTCGGCCTCGATGGCGGCCACATGGGCCGCCAGCCGGTCGCCGAAGCCGTCGGTGTCGGCCAGATCATCGACGCCGGCCTGCGCTATCGCCTCGGAAAGCATGGCCTCGATGTCCAACTCGACATGCTTCGACTCGGTGTACTCCAGAATCTGCTGTTGCACATCGGTGAGCCGCGGCCTGACCAGGTCGTCGATGTCGATGACCTCGGAGACGCTCCCCATTGACCACTCCTCGGTTCAGACTTGTGAATGTCGAATATTCGACGTACTGTTCGAAAGTATGACACCGAAGGTAGATGGGCCCGACGCTGTCAGTCAAGTGCCATCCCCGCCGACGGAACGCGTGATCGCGGTGATGCAGCTGTTGGCCACTGAGCCCGACCGCTCGTTCTCCCTCGCCGACATCACGCGCCGGCTCGACATCAGCCGCGCCACCGGCCATGCCATCTTGACGACTCTTGCTGTGCATCAATGGGTTCTGCGTGACGACGAGAGTGGCGGCTATTCCTGCGGGCCGGCGATCGCGACGCTCGGCCGCCCGTCGAACAATCGCGCGTTCCGGCCGATCCTGACCGAACTGTCCGAATCCATTGGCACGCAGGTCCTTCTGGTCCGCCGCGCCGGCGCGTCGCTGCAGATCATCGACACCGCCGGCGAATCGCTCACCGCTCCGCGCCTGGGTCCCGGCTACCGGATCCCGCTGGTCGCCCCGTTCGGCCGCGACTACGTCGCGTGGGCTGCCGAGTCGGCACAACAGGCGTGGCTGGGCGCCGGACAACCTGCCACGCAGCTGCGCAGACGGCTGTCCGCGGTGCTGCAGGAGACCCGGCGGCGCGGCTACGTGATCGAGCGGTTGAGCCGGGAATACGTCCGCGTCTACTCGGCGCTGCGCGCCCTGGCCGCAGACGGCGAACCCGACGCCATCACGCGCCGCCTGGCCTGGTCCTTCGCCGACCTCACCCTCATCGACTACCTGCCCGGTGAACTCGACGATGCCGGCCCCCACCAGATCGCCACCATCGCGGCGCCGGTCCGGGACGCCGACGGCCTGGTGACCATGTCCGTGAGCGCGGCACCTTTCTCCGCCCTCACCGCGGCCCAGATCGCCCGCGTCGGCGCACAGGTTTCTGCGGCCGCCCGCCGCATCGAACAACATCTGCAGGGAGTCCAGGCATGAAAGCAGCAGTGGTAACCGGCTCGGGGACAACGGATGTCATCGACGTGGCCCAGCCCGAGGTCGGGCCACGCGACGTACTGGTCAAGATCCGGGCCTGCGGTATCTGCGGCAGCGACGCGCTCTATATCGCGATCGGCGGACTGCCACCGCACCAAGGCCGCATGCCGCTGGGACATGAGCCCGCCGGCGAGATCGTCGCGGTCGGCTCAGGGGTCGCGGATCTGGCCGTCGGCGACCACGTCGTCGTCGACCCCATGGCGACGCCCGACGACATCATCGGCAACGGCGGTGGCCGCGGCGCCCTGGCCGAATACCTTCTCATCCCCGGCGCGGTGCGGGGCACCCATCTGGAGGTCATCCCCGACCACATCCCGTTCGAGGTGGCCGCGCTCAACGAGCCCATGGCCGTCGCCCGGCGCGCCGTCAACCGATGTCATCCCAAGCCCACCGACAAGGTGCTGGTCTTCGGTGCCGGTCCCATCGGCCTCGGTGCGGTGCTGGCACTCAAATCCCTTGGTGTGCAACACGTCGTTGTCGCCGACGTCATCGCGTCCCGACTCGAGACGGCGCTGGAGATCGGCGCCGACGCCGTCGTCAACTCCGCCGAGGAGAACCTCACGGCACGCCTCATGGAACTGCACGGCGCGGGCGCGGCGATGTTCCCCGGCAAGGTCGATACCGACATCTACCTCGATGCCGCAGGGGTGCCCACCGTCATCGAGACCGCGGTGGCCATGGCCAAGAAGGGCGCGACGATCGGGGTCGTGGCCGTCCACAAGCAACCCGTACCGGTCGACTTCCTGTCCCTGATGAGCAACGAGATCACCATCCTCGGCTCCATCGGATACCCCGACGAAATCTTCGACGTGACAAGCGATCTCGTGGCCAACTGGCAGAAGTATGCCCGCCTCGTCAGCCACACCATCCCGTTCGACCAAGTCAGCGAAGCGCTGGTGACGGCGTCGACGCCGGGTGCCGCCGACAAGATCGTCGTCACCTTCGACTGACGATCGGGCGTAGCGTGGCCCCATGGCCGAACTTTCCGACAATGTGATCGCATTTCTGTCCGAAGGCACGCGCACCGCGGTGCTCGGCTGGACTGCCGCCGACGGCCGGCCGCTTGCCGCGCCCGTGTGGTTCGTGGTCGATGACGGCGCGCTGGTGTTCAACACCGGCAAGGACACCGCCAAGGGACGGGCGCTAGCCCGGGACCCCCGCGTGGTGCTGTGCGTCGACGACACCACCCCGCCCTACGCCTTCGTGCAAATTCAGGGGGTCGCGGCACTCAGCGAGGAGCCGGCCGAGCTGCTCGACATCGCCACCCGCACCGGCGGCCGCTACATGGGCGCCGACCGCGCCGAGGAATTCGGCAAGCGCAACGCCGTGCCGGGCGAACTCGTGGTGCGGGTCAACCCGACCAAAGTCATTGCCGCGTTCGACGTGGCGGACTGAGGACACCATGAGCGACCTTTCCGCATTCGCCGAGTTGTCCGCCCGAGATCACGGACTGGTTGTGCTGAACACCCTGCGCGGGGACGGCAGCGTCCAGTCCTCGGTCGTCAATGCCGGCGTGATGCCGCATCCGAAAACCGGCGCGCCGGTCGTCGCGCTCGTTGCGATCGGTTCGACCCGCAAGCTGCGCAATCTGCGTGCCGACCCACGCACCTCGGTCGTCGCGCATGCGGGCTGGCAGTGGCTGACGGTCGAGGGCACCGCCGAGGTCATCGGCCCCGACGACACCGACGCCGAGACCCTGCGGGTGTTGCTGCGCAACGTCTTTCAAGCCGCCGGCGGGACGCACGACGACTGGGACGCCTACGACCGCGTCACGCGCGAAGAGGGCCGTGCCGCCGTGCTGATCACCCCGACCCGGGTGTACTCGAACCCCGCACGCTAAGGGCACGCAAAAGCCCCCCGACTTGCGCCGGGGGGCTTTTGACGTTGAGCTGCTTAGCTTTCCAGCGAAGCCGGCGGCAGGAAGCGGTCGCCGTAACGCTCGGCCAGTTGCTTGGCCCGGGCCACGAAGGCCTCCTTGCCGACACCGAGCTCGCCCTGGTAGCCGACGATGAACTGCGCCGAACCACCGGTGTACGGCGGGAAGCCGATACCCATGATCGAGCCGATGTTCGCGTCAGCGGTCGTGGTGAGCACGCCCTCGTCGATGCACTTCTGGGTCTCCAGTGCCTCGGCGAAGAGCATGCGGTCGATCATGTCCTGCAGCGGCAGTTCGACCGAACCCGAGTTGAAGGCGTCCTTCAGACCCGGCCACAGCTGCGTCCGCTTGCCGTCGACGTACTCGTAGAAGCCGGCACCCTTCAGACGCGACGGACGACCGAGCTCGATCATCTTCTCGACGACAACCTCGGCCGGGTGCTGCACGTAGGTGCCGCCCTCGGCCTCGACGCCCTCCTTGGAGGCCACGGCGATCTTGTGCATGAGCTCCAGGTTGAGCTCATCCGAAAGCTGCAGCGGCGCCGCCGGGTAACCGGCCTGCGAACCGGCCTGCTCGATGGACGCGGGCGCGACGCCCTCGCCCAGCATGGCCAGCGCCTCGTTGACGAAGGTGCCGATCACGCGCGAGGTGAAGAAGCCGCGGCTGTCGTTGACGACGATCGGGGTCTTCTTGATGGCGAGGGTGTAGTCGAACACCCGGGCCAGCGCCTCGTCAGAGGTCTTCTCGCCCTTGATGATCTCCACCAGCGGCATCTTGTCGACAGGCGAGAAGAAGTGGATACCGATGAAGTCCTCCTGGCGCTTC
>Ga0265327_10001870_pt1 | contig 24380 bp, 18 predicted proteins | sample 41621metaG_FD_202089 | JGI IMG/M metagenome (GOLD analysis project Ga0265327, IMG submission 202089) | Rhizosphere microbial communities from Carex aquatilis grown in University of Washington, Seatle, WA, United States - 4-16-21 metaG | ecosystem: Host-associated > Plants > Roots > Rhizosphere...
GTTCGTACCCACGTCCTGGCGGGTGTGGCTGAACGGCACGAGCGAAAATAAACTGATGAAAGGCATTATGAAAAAGACCGTAGCATTGATCGCATTGGCGGCTGTATTACAGACAGTCACTATCACCCTATTGGCTCAGAGTGGTCCCGGTCGCGGACCGCGAGGTTCTGGTGCCACGGGCGGCGGACAAGATGGCCCCGGTGGACATCGGCCTCCTCCATCACCGGTCGTGGGGGTGTTGGACGCGAATCACGATGGCGTCATTGACGCGCAGGAAATAGCAAACGCCCCGACGGCTTTGGCGAGTCTTGACGCCAATGGTGACGGAACGTTAACGCCCGATGAATTACGTCCGCCACCGCCACAAAATGGACAGGGCAGCCAACGCGGAAACGGCGCAACTAATGGTCAACGCAATGGAGCTCGCGCTGGTCGCAACGGACAACAGCAAAATGCCGGCCCAGGCCAGGGCGGCGATCATCCCATGCCGCCAATCATTCACGCGCTCGATGCGAACGGCGATGGAACAATTGACGCACAGGAAATTGCCAATTCCAGCGCAGCACTCAAAACATTGGACGCGAACGGTGACGGGCAATTGACTCACGACGAGTTCTGCCCGCCTCCACCCGGCGGCGGCCCCGGTGATCAGCAGTAGTTTTACAAACACACACGTTAGCGCCCTCCGTTGCAGCAATGCGACGGAGGTTTTTCTTTACCAAAAAATGTACTGACGTCCGCCGCTCTCTGGGAAATGCTCTTGGCATGGTTCGCATTCCGACTCTTAAGACTGTCGAGAATTTCAAAAAGCTCTTGCTGGAATTGCAGGTGCAAATGCCGTGCGATGAAAAGATCGTTTCGCGCGCCGAGTCACCCTTATTGCAACCGGTCACGAGCGTGGCGGTGAACGGAAAACAAATCGGCAGCCGCATTTGCGTTCATCCAATGGAAGGTTGGGACGGCACCCGCACCGGCGGCATCACCGAGGACGTCGTTCGCCGTTGGAAACGTTTCGGCGAAAGCGGCGCAAAATTGATTTTCGGCGGCGAAGCGATGGCGGTTCGTCCCGATGGCCGCGCGAATCCGAATCAGTTAATCATCACTGACGAACACAAAGCCGGATTAGCCACACTGCGCGAAACCCTCGTTATTGCACATCGAGAACTTTACGGAACCGCCGACGATCTGGTCATTGGTTTCCAACTCACGCACTCCGGCAGGTTCTGTCGTCCGAATTCCAAACAACTCGAATCACGAGTGGCTTATCGGCATCCGATTTTGGACAGGAAATTCGGTGTCACCAGCGACGCGCAGGTGTTCACAGATTCAGAGTTGAAGGTTTTGATCGAAGATTACGTTCGTGCGGCAACGGTCGCGGCAGAAGTGGGCGCAGATTTCGTCGATATCAAACATTGTCACGGCTATTTGCTCCATGAGTTTCTCAGCGCGTTCACTCGGCCCGGGCCGTATGGCGGAACCTTCGAGAATCGCACGCGGATGTTGCGCGAGATTGTGGAAGGCATTCGCGCGAGCGGGAACAAGATTGATTTAGCTGTTCGTCTCAGCGCCTTTGATCTGGTTCCGTTCAAACCGGATCCCACGCGCGCTGAACCCGGCAAATTGGGGCCCGGTATCCCGGAGGAATTCCCGCTGCCCTACCCTTACGCGTTCGGCGTGAACCAGAACAACCCACTCGAAATGGATCTCACCGAACCGGTGAAGTTCGTCAATTTGTGCGCTGACCTGGGAATTAAAATCGTGAATCTCAGCGCAGGCTCGCCTTATTACAATCCGCACATCCAACGGCCTGCCGCCTACCCACCATCGGACGGCTATCAGCCGCCAAATGATCCATTGATTGATGTCGCGCGACAATTGAACGCAGTTCGGGAAATCAAAGCGCAATCGCCGTCGCGTCTTGTTCTTGTGGGCACTGGATACAGCTATCTGCAGGAGTTCTTACCGAATGTCGCCCAAGCGGCAGTTCGGGAAGGTTGGACCGACATGGTCGGGATCGGTCGCATGGTGTTGAGCTATCCGAATATTTTCCCTGACGCCATCGACCGCGGCTCGTTAACACCGAAACTCATTTGCCGCACTTTCAGCGATTGCACGACCGCACCGCGCAATGGTCTGCCTAGCGGTTGCTATCCACTAGACAAACATTATTCGGCTAAACCCGAGTCCAACCAGTTGAAGCAATTTAAAAAGCCAACGGCTTCCTGACGCTGTCCCATGGAAAGATCCTCCGCCATGTGCCGCATTTTCATTGCCTTCTTAATCCTGGCATGGACCTCCGTTCATGCCGCCGACTGGCCGCAATTTCTCGGACCAAACCGCAACGGCATTTCTACCGAAACAAATCTCAGCGCCCCATGGCCAGCCGCTGGTCCGCCCGTGGTTTGGCAGAAAAAAATCGGCGCGGGTTTCAGCGGTCCAGTCGTCGCCGCATATCGACTCATCTTTTTCCACCGCCAAAACGACAAAGAAATTGTCGACTGTCTTAATGCAACAAACGGCAGCCCGATTTGGCATTTCGATTATCCAACAACCTATCGCGACGACTTCGGTTTCGACGAAGGCCCGCGAGCCACGCCGGCCATTGCCGACGGCCGCGTTTATACTTTCGGCGCAGAAGGCGTTTTGCACGCACTCGATTTTCAATCCGGCAAAAAAATTTGGAGCGTCGATACCAAAGAAACCCTTCACGCGCCCAAAGGCTTTTTTGGCATGGCCTGCTCGCCCTTGGTCGAGGGCGACTTTGTCATCATGAATCTTGGCGGTTCGGACGGCGCTGGTATCGTAGCTTTCGACAAAAAGACCGGAGCGGTGCGCTGGAAAAAGACGGGGCACGAAGCCAGCTATTCCTCGCCGATGGCAGCGGACTTAAACGGAAACCGTTACTCTTTCGTTTTCACTCGCGATGGGCTGACTGTTCTACGTCCTACTGATGGCAATATCGCGTTTGAGTTCCCCTGGCGCTCACGCATGAACGCATCCGTAAACGCCGCCACGCCATTGGTGCAAGGCGATTTGGTTTTCCTATCCGCCAGTTACGGCACCGGCGCTGTTTTATTGCGATTGAAAGATGGAATCATCGAAAAAGTTTGGTCCGGCGACGACATTCTCTCCAATCACTATGCCACCAGCATTTTGCACGATGGCTTGCTCTATGGCATTGATGGCCGCACTGATCCCGGTTTTGGACCGCGTCCAAGTTTACGGTGTGTCGACTTCAAGACTGGAAAGATCCGCTGGTCAAACGACGAGATTGGCCCCGCCACCTTGACCTTCGCCGAGGGACATTTATTTATTCTGACCGAAGGTGGCGAACTTTTGCGCGCTCCCGCATCGCCAAAGGAATTTAAGATCACGGCCCGCGCACAGGTCCTCGGTACCGGCACTCGTGCATTTCCCGCGTTGGCCAACGGCCTATTCTACGCCCGCAGCAAAAACACCCTGATCTGCCTCCGCCTGCACCTGTAGGAGACGATGTGACTAACCTCCAGAAGTATTGAATGGCCGATTTCGCATTGACGGGAAACCGTGCAATACTTAGCTTTGCCAACTCGCTAGGTGGGTATTTTTCCCGCGGCGGTAAAGAAAGGTCATTTTTGTGAACGTTACTGTTGAGAATTTGGGACCGTGCAAGAAATTGCTCCGGGTAGAAATTGAAGCGCAAAAGGTGAATGAGGGCTTTGACGAAGTCGCCAAAGATTTTTCGAAGCACGCGCGCCTGCCCGGCTTTCGTCCCGGCAAAGCACCAAAAGAAATGGTGCTCAAAAAATACGACGCGGACATCCAGGACGAGGTCAAACGCAAGCTCATCAGCAACGCGTATCACAACGCCATCAAAGACCAAAAATTGACCGTCGTCGGCGCGCCGGACATCGAAGACATCCAGTTTTCAAAGGGTCAACCGTTGCAGTTTGTCGCGAACATTGAAACCGCGCCTGATTTTGAATTGCCGGAATACAAGGGTCTCCCCGCCAAGCGCGAGACCTCGACTGTTTCCGAAGCGGACATCGACAACGCCATCAATTTACTGCGCGATCGCGTCGGTGATTTTAAGAATCAAACCCGACCGCTGCAAAAAGGCGACTACGCCGTGGTGAATTATAAAGGCAGCAGCGAAGGCAAGCCGTTGACGGAAATCGCGCCGACTGCGCGCGGTTTGACCGAACAAAAAGCGTTTTGGGTCGAAGTGAAAGAGAACTCGTTCATCCCCGGTTTCGCGGAGCAATTAATCGGAATGAACGCGGGCGAAAAACGTACAGTGAACGTTGATTTCCCGACTGATTTTGTTTCCGCACCGCTCGCCGGCAAAAAAGGCACTTACGAGGTTGAACTCGTGGAAGTGAAAGAAAAAGTTCTACCGGCGTTGGATGACGCGTTCGCCAAGCAATATGGCGCGGAGAACATGGACAAGCTTCGCGAAGGCGTGCGCGCTGATTTGCAAAACGAACTGAACAGCAAGCAGAGCCGCAGCATTCGCAATCAGGTCACCGACGAGTTGTTGAAAAAGATCAGCGTCGAACTGCCTGAATCGCTGGTGCAGCACGAAACGCGTTCGATCGTTTACAATCTCGTCAGCGAAAATCAACAACGCGGTGTGCCGAAAGAAGCGCTCGAAGCCAAGAAAGACGAAATTTACAAGAGCGCCAACGGCATGGCCAAGGAACGCGTGAAGGCATCGTTCGTCTTCCAAAAGATTGCCGCCAAAGAAGGCGTGCGCGTTGAACAGATGGAAATTGCCGGTCGTTTGCAAGCGATGGCGGCGCAATATCAGGTGCCCGTCGACAAGCTGGTGAAAGATTTGGAAAAAGCCGATCGCCTGCAGGACATCTATTCGCAACTGCTCACCGAGAAGGTCATCGAACTGCTCGTGCAAAACGCGAAAGTTGAAGACGTGGCCGCGCCAGCAAAGGCGTAAATTCAGCCAAGACATTTAGACAAGAGCGGGACCTTGCTCCCGCTCTTTTTTGTTTCTGCTATCGGGCGATTTCGGCATTGTTGTCGGCGTGCAATTTCCCCGAAAGCTTGTCAGAGAAGTCTTTTCAACTCTGATCGTCGCGTGCGTTTACGCTAAGGCAAACGCCGCTCCAGGCAATTGGCCGATGTGGCGGCATGATATCTCGCTCACCGGCAATCAACCTTTGTCGGCGCACATGACGAAGGAACCGCGCGTGCTCGCGGAATATTTTCTTGGCTCGCAACAAGGCGTTGTGACATATGCCGACTTGCAAGGCACAGGCAAAAAGGACGACATCATTATCGCTGCTCGCGCGCGTCTCATTGCTTACGACAAAAAAGGGAAACAACTCTGGGAGAGTTCGCCTGACGGTTATGTGATGGATCACGTGGAATGGGTTGAAGACCTCGATGGCGACGGACAGAACGAAGTCATAGCAGTTGCCGGCCACATGGGCATCACGCGCCAAGCTTATTTGATTTTGGACGGGCGCACTGGCCAACGTCGCGCTGCAATTGAAATTAACACCGGCGACTTCTCGTTTCGAGGGCACGTCGGTTCGTTCGTTCCCAACAAGAAGGGCAAACAGATTTTTGTCGTCACATCGATGTTGCAGAATTCGGCCGGCGGCTCGCGTATTAATGGTGAGTTTGCGCTGTGGAGTTTTGACGGCAAAGCGGTGCACCGTGACTGGAATTGGGTGCCGGGTGAACACGTCATTTATTATCCGTCTACAATGGTGGCTGACCTCAACGGCGACGGCCATTCATACGCAGTGGTGGATAGTTGGTGCCACGTGTGGACCATCGACCTCGCCAACGGCAAAGCCGTTTCGCATACCGCGTGGGATCCGCAAGGCGCGAATCATCGCCAGTATGGTTGGAATGAACTGATCGACGTCGATGGCGATGGTAAATTGGATTTCGTCAACATTTCGTGGACCAAGCACGTCGATGTTTTGCATAACAACAACGGCAAGCTGGAACTCGCCTGGACCAAAGGTTGGCCCGACCCCGTCACGACGGAAGTGCGTTCGTTGCGATGCCCGTCCGATCCGGTTGTTGATTTGGAAGGTAGGGGGCACAAATCAATTATCGTCAGTGTTTACGAAGGCGGCACCGACAAACGCTGGCACACGACGATTTTTGATGCGGTCACCGGCAAAGAAATTGCCGTCATGCTCGACCTCGTTCCGGAATGTTCGGCGCCGCTTTGGGGAACAAACGGTCCACGCGCGCTCTTGTGCAAGCGCAGTTCCAAATTGGAATTCAATCCGCCAGAGAACTATGAAGCCTGGCGTTTGCGCGACGGCAAATTGGAGAAGATATGGGAACGCACCAACGCTCCGTTCGTTTTCCACAGCGGCAAATCCGATGACCGCGTCGTTTTCTACTACAACGCCGTCAATTCGCAATGGGCTACGACGACTGACGTCGACCGCGACGGCCGTCCGGAATTCTTCACTCGCAATGATCCGGACACGAACACGTTTCAGGCGTGGGGCGTCGACAAGACCGGCGGGATTGTCGCGAAACGCGGCGAGATGGCTGTGGAAAAACCACGCCTCCTTCCACGACGTATCAAGCCGCAGCAAGGCTCGACCGTTCCGTATTTGCTGGCTGCTGACTTATATGGACGCGGCAAGAACGATCTCCTTCTCTACGACAACAAAGATGTCACCGTGCTACGCCTCGACAAAAAGAAGCTGCGAGTCATCGAGAAATTTCCTTCAACCGAAATCCCAATCGTGTGTGATTTGCTCGGTGACGGAAAACCGTGCGTGCTGACCGGTGGTCGCGCGGCGGATGGAAATCTTTGGGTACAGGCGCGCGACATGCACAAGAACGATTTGTGGCGATGCGACTTTCCCCACAGTGGCGCGTGTGGCGCGTATTTTGAACGTCCACATTGTTTCCAGATCGGCCACTTCACCGGAGGCAAGCACTACGATGTGTTCACATATTCGTCAAAGCCCGGTGCGCGCACTTATGTGCTGGATGGACGCACGGGAAAAGTTGTGTGGGAAAGGGATGAGATCAAAGCGATCGAGCGGCACTTTCAACCTTTTGGCGGGCGCGGCAGCGCGATTGATTTGAACCACGATGGCGCGGATGACGTTGTGTTTCTGAACCCTGACTTTTATTGCGTGGCGGACGGCAAGACTGGAGACCTCCTGGTCGGTCCGGTGAACATTTCGACTTTGATCAATTGGTGGGGCGCTTATGCATCGCCCGCTGTGCTCACGCGCGAAGGACATGATCCGTTCATTTATCTCGGGGGCGTTTACAGTGCGCGGGGCAGTATCGCGGCGGATGGGAAGCGCGGTTTGTGGCACGAGTATTTGCCGACTGAACGCTGGCCGCAACGAAACGGAAACTCCGGCTTCAACGAAGGCCTGTTGCCTCCGACCAAAACGCGTGGCTGGCGTGGCGTGCAGATGGAAGCGGATGGGACCATTTATTGTTTCGACGCGGAGAATGGAACGAATTATTGGAAACTGGCGATGCCGACTTCGAGCACTGGAATCGTGAGCGGCGATATCGACGGCGACGGATCAGCGGACGTATTGCTTGGCGGACAAGATGCGAATCTATACGCAATCAAAGATGCAGGCGATCAATCGGAAACGATTTGGAAAAAGAAATTCGAAGGACCTGTCGGAACACCGCTAATCGCGGATATCAACGGCGATGGAAAAAGTGAAATCGTCGTCAGCGTCGGCGATGGGAAAGTTTATGTGTTGGGAGAGTAGTCAACTGCTTGTAGTCCCGGCTGAAGCCGAAGCTACGAACGGGATTTGCGAAACCATTCCACGAACTTCGGAATCCCCTGCTCTATTTTGACCTGCGGGTTGTAGCCGAGAACGCGTCGCGCTTTAGAAATGTCTGCGTAGGTAATAGGGACGTCGCCCGGTTGCGCGGGCTGACGATCGATGATGGCTTTCTTGCCAAGTGCTTTTTCGATGAGCGAAATCAAATAGTCCAACTCCACCGTTTGTGATTCACCCAGGTTCAAAATTTCGAAGCCAAATTCCTTTTTAGTGCACGCGATGATGCCTTCGAGCGTGTCGGTCACGTAGGTGTAATCACGGGCGGTTTTGCCGTCGCCGAAAACTGGAATCGGTTTTCCCTGCTCGATCAATTGCGCGAATTTGTGAATGGCCAGATCAGGTCGTTGGCGCGGGCCGTAAACCGTGAAGAAGCGAAGCATCGCGACGTCCATGCCATAAACGTGATGATAGACGTGGCCCAGTGCTTCGCAGGCCAGCTTGCTCGCTGCGTAGGGAGAAATCGCGGAAAAAATCGGGTCGGTTTCAGTGAACGGCACTTTCGCATTCACGCCATAGACAGATGATGAAGAGGCGATGGTGATTTTTCTGACGCGATGTTTCCGCGCTGCTTCGAGCAGGTTCACCGTGCCTTCCACATTCACCCGCTGGTAAAGCGCTGGTTCCTGCAAACTCGGACGCACTCCAGCCCGAGCCGCCAGATGAATGATTTGATCGAATTGAACTTCGCTAAACAATTCTTCCAAACACCCCTGATCGTTCAGTTCGCCGTGAACGAACGTGAACGATTTCGCAAGCGCCTGAATTTCGCACAAATTTCGCTGCTTGATGGCGACATCGTAAAACGGATTCAGGTCGTCGAGAGTCCAAACGGAGTGGCCTTCTTTGAGTAAGCGCTCGCATAGATGCGAGCCGATAAACCCTGCGCCGCCCGTGACCAAAAAATTCATACGCCAATCATTCAAAATGTACGGGACACGTCAACGTTAATGGTAGCACCCAAAGCAAGGTCCGCTACCCGAAACAGAATTCTGTAGTACAGTAACTACAAAAGCTTGACTGTAATGTCTGTCACTCGGTATAATGTTGCTGTCGGAAATCCGGAGGACTTTCCGAACAACAACATTATACCTGCCAGAGTGACTTGGTTTTATTGAGTTTTTTAAGGCGTCGTCACGCAAATTGTTGCAATTCAACGATGATAAAGAATGTCGCGTAGGCTTGTAGGATGTCGAAAATCTAATCCCGACATCCTACATCAATTCCGACACCGACCAGGAGCCTTTAGCGTTCTACTATTTGTCGTCATCAAAGGTTGAGAAAAACCCTTATCTAGCGTAACATCTGCCGTTCGATGACGGAGTTCAAAAAGGAGTTCGCCGAAGTCTGGCCACGGATCACCAATAAGCCGTTTTTCTTCGCTTTGTTGGCTGCGTGGCTGTTGTTGTTTCATCTGATTGGCAACTCCAGCTTTGGATACTACAACACGGCCTCGCTCCTTCGTTGGATGTTCAACACCTACAACGAGCCGAACTCCGACGATAGTCACGGGTTATTGATTCCGTTCGCGGTGCTCGGCCTAATCTGGTGGAAACGCAAGGAATTGCTGGAATTGCCCCAGCGCGCATGGTGGCCCGGAGTTGCTTTGCTCTTTGTGGCCGTAGCCATGCACCTCATCGGCTACGTGGTGCAGCAGCCGCGTATTTCTATCGCCGCATTTTTTACCGGATTATATGCGCTGGTTGGTTTGACGTGGGGCTGGCGATGGATGAAAGCGACTTTGTTTCCTTTCGTTCTCTTTGCGTATTGCATGCCGTTAAGCAGTTTGGATTTGCTCACGAATATTACCCTGCCGCTCCGAATCATCGCGGCGGCGGCCAGCACCGGGATTGCGCATGGCGTTTTGGGCCTGGAGGTCGTCCGGCAAGGCACACAGATTTTTAATCCCGGCCATAGCTACAGCTATGAAGTCGCGGCCGCGTGCAGCGGCATTCGGAGCCTGATTGCGCTCTCGGCGCTGATGTTCATTTATTCCATGATGACTTTTCGAGCGCCGTGGAAACGGACCGCGATTGTTGTCCTGTGCGTGCCGCTCGCATTGGTCTGTAACATTCTTCGCGTGCTGACGATGATCATTGCCGGCGAGACGTTCGGATTTGAGGCGGCAAAAACAGCCGATAACGTTGCGTGGGTTTTCACATTCGCACTGGCCATCGTCGTGATGTTTGTCATCAGCCATTTTTGGGCGGACAAAACGAGTTCGTCGGAAGCAAAGCCGGCGGAGGTTGCCCTATGAGCGCACCGGTAATCGACATGCCGACCGCCTCTCGCGCACGCACTGGAAAGACACCGGCGCGAAGCTCTATCGGGCCATTCATCGCAGCGATGACGCTCATTGTCCTCGGAGCCGTTGCGTTGGTTTATTTTCGCGCCCATCAAAAGCTCGGCACACCGGGTGTGAAAGTGGTTGCAGTCCCGTTGCGCGACGACAAAGGCAATGCGATGACCAAACAAAGCGTTCCGTTACCGGAGAACGTGCTCAATTTCAAATCGGCACCCATACCGATTACCGAGTCTCAATTGCATATTTTGCCGGGCGACACAACTTACGGTCGCCGCTTCTATTATACTGACGACGGTTTTCAGGCGTCAGGCAGCATCATCTTGATGGGCTCGGACCGCACAAGCATCCATAAACCCGAGTTTTGCCTGCCCGGAAATGGCTGGCACATCCAAAAAAAGGAATCGGACGAGATCCCGATCAGCAGCCCGCAACCTTACAACCTGCCGGTCATGAAATGGACCGTCCAACAGGAAACGCGCAGCGGGACGCTGAGCGGCCTATATGTATTCTGGTTCGTGAACGATCGCCAAATAACGCGTGAGCACAGCGGTCGAATGGTTTCGATCGCCGAGGGCATGTTTACCAAGGGCGAGCTGGAGCGCTGGGCGTATATCAGCTATTTGGTTTTTTGTGCGCCAGGGCAGGAAGATGTTGCTTACGCGAAGGTTAAGACTTTAATCGCCGCCTCAGTTCCGCAGTTCCAGCTCGCAAATGGAGCGCCAACAGGCAGCAAATAATGGCTGATTTTCCTCAAAGCTTAGGCTTGCTAATTAAAAGCTTATTCATAGATTAAACGGCTCGATTGGAAACTATGTTTTCTCATGTTTTGAACACGCTGATACCATTGCTGGCTGACGCACAGCCGATGGCGCCGAATCCTACCGGTGAAATGATTAAGATGGTTGGGATGATCGCCCTTTTCGGCGTGATGATGTATCTGCTCATGATCCGGCCTCAGCAAAAGAAGGCGAAGGAGCATGACACCTTGATGAAAGGCCTGCGGCCCGGCGATAAAGTCGTCACGACCAGCGGGATTCTCGGCGTCGTGCTGAGCATCAAAGACAAAACCGTATCTTTACGTTCCGCGGACACGAAATTGGAAGTTCTCAAATCCGCAATTGCAGATGTAACCGAGCGTAGTGGCGAAGCTGCCGCTTCCTGATAAAACAATGAAAAATAGAAAATTCTGGTGGGCTTTAATCGTATTCCTCGTTGCCTGGTCGGTCTGGGAGATTTATCCGCCGACAAATCAACCGTTGGTAAAGATTTTTAAACAGGAAGCCCAAAATCCTGACGCGAAGTTCAACAAGATTGTCGATGAGGCGAACGCCACGCTGGCCAAAGACAACAATCCGCAGCAGCACGAATTCGCCATACTGCGCGAGGCTGCCGGCACCAATGATCTTCAGGCTTACTTCCCGTATTTCAACGTGAAGGGGGAGAAAGATCCGAACTACGCCATCCTGAATCGTTTGCAGCGCAAAGCCGCCGGCAAGATCAAGCTCGGTCTCGACCTGCAAGGTGGAACGCAATTCCTGGTTAGTCTCGACACGAATCGTTTGACCCACGCGGACACCAACACGACTGCTATCGCTAAGACCGAGGAGCGCTCCCGATTGATCTCGCAAGCGAGCGAAGTTCTGCGCCGCCGCGTTGACCGTCTCGGTGTTGCTGAACCGGTGATTCAACCCGCGGGCGATAACCACATCCTGATTCAGTTGCCGGGTTTGTCGCAGGCAGCTCAAGACGATGCGAAGACGAATATTCAAAAGGCTGCTTACCTCGAATTCCGCATGGTTCATCCCAAGAGCGAAGAGTTGCTCAAAGAGAATATCATCGAACCGGGTTACGAGGTGTTGAAGCTTAAAGAGAAGAATCAGGATGGAACGGTCAGTTACAGGCCATTGTTGGTCGAGAAGCGTTTGGCCAACGGCCTGACCGGCAAATTCATCAAACGCGCCTTCCCCAGCCGCGAACAGCTTTCCAACGCACCAGAGATCGAATTCGAATTCGATTCCGAAGGCGCGAAGCGTTTCGGTGACTTCACCGCAAACCACATTGGGGATCGCCTGGCCATCGTGCTCGATGGCGAGCTGGAAACTGCTCCAGTGATTCAAAGCCGGATTGATGGTCGCGGCGTCATCACCGGTAATTTCGATATTGCTGAAGCCATCACGATTGCCAACGTCCTGGAAAACCCGTTGGAAACGCCGGTTAAGATTGATGAAGTCCGCCAGGTCGACCCAACGCTTGGTAAAGACTCCGTTCGTAGCGGTGTTCGAGCAGCCGTTCTCGGCACGCTGTTCGTAGCAATCTTCATGATTTTCTACTATCACCGCTGCGGTTTGCTCGCGACGATTGCGATGCTCGTGAACCTGGTGATCCTGCTCGGCGTCATGTGCTCGATCGGCACCACGCTCACGTTGCCTGGTATTGCTGGTATCGTGCTGACCGTCGGTATGGCAGTCGATGCCAACGTTCTTATTTACGAACGTCTGCGGGAAGAAATGGCGACGGGCAAGTCATTGCGCGGCGCGATTTCCGCTGCGTATGACAAAGCGTTCGGAACCATTTTCGATTCGCATACCACTACGCTGATTTCTGCAGTCATCCTGATTTACATGGGCACAGGCCCGGTTAAAGGCTTCGGTGTCACGCTCACCATCGGTGTTGCGCTAAGCTTGTTCACCGCGTTGGTCGTGACGCGATTGATTTTCGACTTCCTGTTCGATCGCGGTTGGCTCAACCGCATCGGCATGTTGCACATCATCAAGAACCCGCATTGGGACTTCATGCGCTGGGCTTTGCCGGCATTCGTGACTTCCTGGCTGATCATCGTTGGCGGCATGGGCTACGGCATTTTCGTCCGTGGTCATAGCGTCATGGGTATCGACTTCGCGGGTGGTGACGCCATCACGATGGAGTTCAAACAGAAAGTGGACGTGGAGCAAATCCGCAACGCGGTGACCAAGGTCGCCGGTGAATCGCAAATCCAATATCAAAAAGGCGACCAGCGCGAACTGCTTCAGGTTGTCACCGGCGACGGCAAGTCCGCCGCGGTTGAAAAAGAACTGAAGACTGAGTTCCCGAACGCCGAATTAAACGTTATCGGCCGCGAACACGTTGGTGGAACGGTCGGCACGGAAATTCAGAAATCGGCAGTCATTGCGTCGTTCCTATCGCTATTCGGTATTCTTATCTACGTTGCGTTCCGATACGAATTCTCGTTCTCTGTCGGCGCGGTTGTCGCGGTCGTTCACGACGTGTTGATGACCATCGGCATCTTCTTCGTCTCAGGTCGCCAACTCAGCGCGCCAATGGTTGCGGCGGTGCTGACCATCATAGGTTTCTCAATTAACGACACGATCGTTATTTTCGATCGTATCCGTGAGGACTTGAAGCTGGGCGTGCGCGGCACGTTCAAGGAAGTCATGAACAAGGCGTTGAACCAGACCTTGAGCCGAACGCTTATCACGTCTGGCACGGTGTTCCTGTCCACGATGGCGCTCTATATTTTCGGTGGCGGCGTCATCAACGACTTCGCCTTTACGTTCCTGGTCGGTATCATCACCGGTACTTATTCCAGTATCTACATCGCCAGCGCGCTGGTCCTCTGGTGGCACAAGGGCGAACGCCCGAAGACGGCTTCGACCGTCACCATTCAAGACGCGCCCGACGCCCGCGAACAGACCGTCAAAGCGGGAGCTTAATAGCCCATCAGTCAGTTTTCGAAAGTGGAGCAATGGAGTTAATTCTCCTTGCTCCACTTTTTCATTCTCGTGCTATATTTGACTGACTTAACGAATGTTGGCCCTAACCCAAATCACACCCTGGCACTGGGCCGGTTTCGTCGTCGTGATACTCTTCTTCCTGGCGCTCGACCTCGGCGTCTTCCATCGGTCGGCTCACGTCGTCCGTTTTAAGGAAGCTCTGCTCTGGAGCGGTATTTGGTTCCTGATGGCGTTGCTCTTTGCGCGCGGGCTCGTTTCATTGCGTGGGCGTGACGAAGCTCTGGAATTCCTCACCGGCTATATCATCGAATTGTCGCTTTCGATGGACAACATCTTCGTGATGGTGCTCATCTTCGGCTACTTCGCTGTGCCACGGGCGCAACAGCATCGGGTGTTGTTCTGGGGAATTGTCGGCGCGCTGGTCATGCGCGGGATTATGATCGGCATCGGTGGCGCGCTGATTTCCGCGTTCCATTGGGTTTTGTATGTTTTTGGCGGGTTCCTCGTGTTTACGGGTATTCGCATGGCAATCTCGAACGAACAAGGCGTTGATCCGGAAAAGAATGCGATCATCCGACTGGCGAAAAAGCTTTTTCCCGTTTCACACGAATTCGAGGGCCAGAAATTCTTCACCAAATTAAACGGCGCCCTCGCCCTGACTCCTCTCGCGCTCGTGCTCTTAATGGTCGAAACGACCGACCTTATTTTCGCGGTCGATTCGATTCCCGCGATCTTTGCTGTTACGGAAAAGACATTCATTGTTTTCACCTCGAACGTCTTTGCCATTCTCGGTTTGAGATCGCTCTATTTCGTTTTGGCAGGGGCTATTTTGTACTTTCGGTATCTGAAGTTTGGGTTGTCGATTGTATTGGTTTTTATTGGCGGGAAGATGCTCATTGCGAAATGGCATCATATTCCCGTTAACGTTTCGCTCATCGTAGTTGCCGGGATCATCGCGGTGTCGATGGTGGCGTCTTTAATTTCTGTATGGCGACAAAAGCCATCACCACCGCAGGCGTGAATGCTCAGCACCAGCCTCTTTCGGAAAGCCTGCAAGGCATTCTTCAGCACGAATCGGCACGTGAGAAGTTGACGCTCAATTTTCTGCTCGAACAGACGGAAGGCCGCGGTCTTTATCTCGTGTTTGTCCTGCTTGCGCTGCCTTCGGTCTATCTGCCGGGCGTGAGCGTCGCGCTCGGCCTCGTCGTAATGTTTCTTGCTTTGGCACTCGCATTCGAGCGCCGGCCGCGCCTGCCAAAATTCGTGGGCGATCACGCGTTACCGAAATCAGCAATGAACAAGGTGTTGCGCGCCAGCGTACGTCTGCTGCGGTTCATCGAAAAAATGGTCAAGCCACGCCACACGCGTTGGATGGCATGGCGCGCTCCCAAAAGTATCAATGCGCTCATCATAGCATGGATGGCTTTTCTACTCGCCCTGCCGATCCCACCGGTTCCGGTCCCATTTACCAATTTGTTTCCCGGCTATTCCGTCGTCTTGATGGCGGTTGCGATGATGGAGGAAGATGGCGTGATGATCTGGCTCGGTTACGCGGCTTCGGCGTGGACGACGGCTTATTTTGTTTTCTTCTTCGGATTCATTTCCGCAACGATGGTTAAGCTGATACATTCGCTCGCGAAATGAAGTATCGGTGGAGCATTCAATCTACAGACAACGCGCTGGTCAGCCAGCTCACCGATGCGTTGAAGATCTCTCCCCTGCTCGCCCGGTGTTTGGTCAATCGCGGGTTCTCGAGTGTTGGGCAGGCCGCGCTGTTTCTCGAACCGCGACTCAAAAATCTCGCCGATCCGTTTCTGCTGCCAAACATGCGGATGGCCGTTGATCGGCTATTAGCTGCCCGGCACGGGAATGAATCGCTCGTGATCTTCGGTGATTATGATGTCGATGGTGTCACCTCAACCGCGGTTCTCGTCGAGGTCCTCACCACGTTGGGTTGGAAAGTTCACTACTACCTTCCGAACCGTTTCGATGAAGGATACGGGCTCAGCACGGAAGCAGTTGAGAATTGTTTACAGAAATTTCCAGTCAAACTGCTCCTCGCAGTTGATTGCGGTTCCACCTCTAACGCGGTCATTCAAAAGCTTCGAGACAACGGCGTTGATGTCGTTGTGCTCGATCACCATCAGGTTTCGAATCCGATGCCGAACGCGACAGCGCTCGTAAACCCGCAACTCGCCGCGCCAACTGAGCCGTGTTTCCGCGAGCTTTGTTCGGTCGGGCTCGCATTCAAGCTCGCGCACGCACTCGTGAAACAGTTACGGGAGGAGAACGTTTCCATTGCGACCAATTTTGATCTCAAAAATTTCCTGGACCTGGTCGCACTCGGCACCATCGCCGATCTCGTTCCGCTCACTGGCGAGAATCGGATTTTCGCCAGCGCCGGGCTCAAACATTTAACGGACACCCAACGCACCGGACTGATTGCCCTGAAAACTTTTTCGCGCTGCCCTGAGACGATTACTGCGTTTGAAGTCGGTTATCAGCTCGCACCGCGACTCAACGCAGCCGGGCGATTAGAAACGGCGGAGGATGCTTTGAGGCTACTGCTGTCGAACGATGTCGGAACGGCTGCGCCGATTGCCAGCGCGCTCGACACTCACAATCGTGAGCGCCAAAACCTGGAACGCGCTATCGCCAGTGAAGCGATTGCGGCGGTGAAGGCGCGGTTCAATGCGGAGACGGACTACGTCGTCGTCGAGGCGCGCGACTCGTGGCACATCGGCGTGGTGGGCATTGTTGCGTCGCGGGTTGTGCAAATGTTTCATCGACCCACCTTGATCCTCGGCGGTGACGCAGGACAATTTCGAGGATCTGGTCGCAGTATCGATGGTTTCGATCTCGCGGCTGGTCTGCGTGAATGCAGTGATTTACTCGTGCGCCACGGCGGTCACGCAATGGCCGCTGGCATCACGGTTGACGCGGCGAAAGTTGATTTGCTCCGAGCGCGATTGAATGAAGTCGCGAAGGCACAGCTTAAGCCGGAGCATCTGCAACCTTCACTGCGCATCGATGCCGAAGTTCCACTGAGTGATATGACGATGGAGAACGTCATCGCGCTGGAACGGCTGCAGCCGTGTGGCCAGTCTAATCCACAAATCCGATTTTGCGTTCGCGGCCTTTCCCATCAACAAGCACCGCAGCGAATGGGTAAAGAGAACCAGCACGTAAAATTCCGCGTGACGGATGGCTTCAGGATGGTCGAGGCAGTCTGGTTTAACTGCGGCGACGCGCCTTTGCCCAAAGTGCGATTCGACCTCGCGTTTACGCCGTTGATCAATGAGTTCAACGGACGGAGGTCCGTTCAACTCAAGATTTCGGATTGGCAACCTTCCAGTTAACCGGCGCGCAGAGCGACGAGCCCTACCTTATTCGCGGCCTGCGGCGGCGATGAAGGGCTGGAGTTCTTCCATTAGTTTTGCGAAACCATCCAACGACAATTGTTGTGCGCCATCGCTCCATGCTTCAGCCGGGTTCGGGTGGACTTCGATGAGCAAGGCATCGGCACCCATGGCAGCGGCCCCTTTACACATGGCGACGACGAGGTCGGACCGGCCAGCGCCCTGGCTCGGATCGATGACGATCGGACAGTGCGATTCCTTTTTGATGATCGGGATGGTCGAAAGGTCGAGCGTGTTGCGCGTGTAGGTCTCGAAGGTGCGGATACCGCGTTCGCAGAACATCAGGTTCGGGTTGTTGTTGGACAACACGTATTCGCCGGCCAAAAGCCATTCTTCGATTCTCATCGAGAGACCGCGCTTGAGCAGGACGGGCTTGCCGGTTTTCGCGGCGGCGATGAGGAGCTGGAAGTTCTGAGCGTTGCGCGCGCCGATTTGGAGGATGTCGCTGTATTCGGCGACAAGTTCGGCGTGGGCTTCGGACAAGAGTTCGGTGATAACGTAGAGGCCGGTTTCACGACGGGCTTTGGCGAGGAGTTTGAGACCTTTTTCGCCGAGGCCTTGAAATTCGTAGGGTGACGTGCGCGGTTTGAAGGCGCCACCGCGCAGGATGGTCGCGCCGGCTTTGGCGACGGCGTGCGCGGTTTTCATTAGCTGCACTTCGTCTTCGACGGAGCATGGGCCAGCCATGATCTGCAGTTTTTTTCCACCAATGATTTGTTTGCCGACTTTGATGGTGGAAGTCGATTTGTGTGCTTCGCGGCTGACGAGTTTGTAGCGCTTTTGCACGGGCATCACGCTCTCGACTTGCGGCCATGAGCCGAGGACTTCGAGGGAGGTGTGGGTGCGTTCGTCGCCGATCGCGCCGACGACGGTGCGTTCGACACCGCGCATGATGTGCGGTTTGTAGCCGAGCTTTTTGATTTCCTTAAGGACTTCGTTCTCGTCTTTTTTCGAAATATCCGGCTTGAGGACAATAATCATAAATTCGCGATAGTTAGTTGTTTAAATATAGATAATAAAAAAGCCCCGACATCCGCGTCGGGGCTGTTTAGGAAATGGAATCTCTAAAGCAGCGTCAGGCGCGGAGCCGACAGGCTGGTAAAGTAAAATCGGACACTGATGTTCACGCGGAAAGCCTAGCAAATGGCCGTCTGGCGTCAATCGGAAGTTCTGGGGGCTGGTTTTTAGCCACGTATTTTTGGTGATATCTCGTCATATCTAGTGATATTTGCCGATATCTGGTGATATCCGGTCAGCGGAATCGTGAATCCCCGCGTCAAAGAGCCGTCCCGACAAAGAATGTTTCGTTCACCCACCTCTCTATGACATGACGTAACGACGGTGTTAATCGCGTAGCACTGTGCCATTCCACGAGGCGGCAATTCGCTTGGTTGGTAAAAGTTGAGTGGTTATCGTTCAGGAATCGACATGGCCTACGATTATCGCGCGACGCTTGCGGCTTTATTCAGACCGCTGGCAATACACATCGCACCCATTTTGCTCTCGGTTTATGGAATTATTTGCGTCGTGGGAAGGCATGCGTATTTACTCGGGCCGGGGCGTCGCGGACCTTTGCTGGTTCAAGTTGCAGATCACGCGGCTGCATTATCGGGCGTCGGATACATCGCCCTTGCGTTTGCAATTTATTCCGTCATCGATTCGCGCTGGTTTGAATCGGCATTTTGGTACTGGAGGTTCACCAAACGGGCTGTCGGCCTACTCTGTTTTGGAATCACGTTGATGTGCTGGCTTGCAGCATATCATTCCGGTTATGAAGTAGTCATCAGATGAGCAAACGCACCATTTTGATTCTGGAGGATGATGAGGGGCGGATTGAGGGGTTTAAGAAGGCCGTGGCGGGGCTTGGGCCGGAGTATTCGCTACGGTTGTGGCATGATGCGCCGACGATGATTGCGGAATGTGCTGATTGTTTTGGGGAGGCTTGTTTGATTTCGCTGGATTATCAGCTTCTGCGGAGACCCGGAGCAATCGGTCCCCCGGGAAACGGTTCCGATGTGGCAGAATTCTTGTGCAATCAGAAACCGGTATGTCCGACTATCATTCACACCAGTGCTTATGATCGGCGGTGGGCTATGTACAACGCGCTTCGGTTTGCCAAGTGGGATGTCCACGTGATCGCGCCGCTTGGACCTTATTGGATTCGGGATTCGTGGACAGCGTTGGTGAGAGTTCTGCTCGCTCTGTAGCTATTTTACGTCCTGCCGGAATATAAAGCCCTCGTCTGCTTTGCGCTGACGGGCGACAATAATGTTGGCTAGGGCGTCGTAACGCTTCTTTACGGCTGGGTCGTTGCTTTTGGACATTTCGAGCCACGCGCCCGCGCCTTCGTAATAGGCCACTGGACGCTTGTCCCAGACGTGATGCTGTTTGTAAGCCTCGAGGTATTCGTCGAAGTATTGGAGGAACTGCGGCCTGGTCAGTAAGTCGCCGTTGAATTCCATTTCCATGGTCGTTCCGCAACGTTCGGCGAAGTCGCAGGCTTGTTCGAGGCGATCTGCGGGCGTTGGCTGGCGATGAAAAAAGTAGTTGGGCTGCTGGTAAACGAAATCAAAGCCGTATTGCTGCCAGTTGGTCCGTCCTTGCGGCCAGGAAGGTATCCAATACATGGATGAGCCTTTGGCGCGGATGTAATGTGAAATTTCCGGGGGATGGTCGGTGGTCCATGCACGTTCGAAGAGCCAGTAGAAGCCGACCAATTCGAGATGGCGGTAGTGTTTTTCGCCCCAGCGCTTCAGCGTCTCGTCCACATACCATTTAGCAGCGGCGAGTCGGTCTTCGGCCTTGTGAAAGTCCAGCTTCCTGCCGTTGAGCTCGCCCCATTCTGATGAAATTTCGAGATGATCCGGTTTGGAACCAGTAATGGGCGTTGGTAAAGCGATGACGATTTTACGTTTTCGGAGTGGAGTATGGCCTTGTGCGGCGAGTTGATCGAGGAGCTGATCCAACGCGGCAATGCTTTGATCAGGCGCGAAGTAGTTATCGATGAGACTTTGCCAATCGGCTTTATTCGCGTCACGACGATTGCTGATTGGACTGAAGCGCGAGCCGGATTTTGCAAACCGGTCAAGGAATAGAAAGCCGTCGTAAAGCCATTCGAATTTTCCGTTGGCTTCGCGATAAACATATGGCTTGAAACGCTCGACTGTCCACGGCTGGCGTGCTTGTCCGCCATCGTAAATCAAAACGAGGTCGGCAATGGGATTGGGTTGAGTCGTCGATGCTGGAACATTTTGCCGGGGACGGCCGATAGGCGCCGGGTCTCTGCTTTCGGTGAGGCAACCGCAAAGGCAGAGGCAAACAAGGACTAATAATGTTCGAGGCACAGGGATAAACGTCCTCGATTTCACTACGGCAAAAAAGAAGAAAGCATCCAATGAATTACGCGAGTCAAAATGCCCATTTGCCATCCTGATTCCAATCTGCGGTTCAATTGTAATAGCGACCGACGAACCGCTTCCGCATTGTTCTCGCGTGCCAACCACACAGGGCGCCGAGTGGCGGCGGTGTCGCCACACGGTTTATTGGATTTGTAGTGCGAAGTAGCGTTGCGGATTGGCAGCGTTGACGGCATTGGGAACGACGAAGGTGAAGGGGCCTGCGTTGTTCTGGAAGTTTGTCGCGAGCGGAAGCCATTGGCTTAATGACGTGGTGATATCGGTGCTCGAGAGGACAATGTAGTTGCCGACGGCCATGCCGTTGGTCCCGCTGAGGGTGAGTTGGGATCCAGAGATTGTTGTACTGGTGATGACGGGGATCGGGACAGGCACGAGGTTGTAGCCAATGACGTCGAGGGCGATAAACTCGACATTGGGGTTCGGGATTTTTCCGTTTGTAGCGGATGCATCTTGCACCCTCGGTGTGTGTGAACCCGCAACCCACCAGTCGCCGTAGTCGCCAGTCGAACTTTGGTTGCAACGCACCAGCAGATTCGTGCCGTCGATGGAGAAGTAAGCGTCGTCGCCGCTGGTTGTGAATGATCGCGCGCCCGTGCTGGCGTAGCGGAAGAGGTCCTGGGGAAATGGATCGGTCGATTGTGAATCAAGACCGGAACTCATGCCGAGGACTTCATCCATCTCGTGGCAGACAGTGGAGAGGAGATCGCCTTTTGTTGAAATGGTTGAGGCACGGGAGAGGTTAAGTTGTGAGGTGTGCAATCCAATGATGCCGTCGTAGCCGCCAGCGAGGCCGGAGTTCATTCCACTAAAACCGAGCGCGTGGAGGTTCGCGGTTTTGACTTTGATTACAGAACTGCCAGTGACTGGATTGGTCGAGCTTACGGGCAAAAACGAAAGCGCGAGAGTGTCGTTGGCGGTGGTTGCGTGCTGCGCCAAGGCGTTGCGGAACGAGGAATACGAGATGTTATAATACCACCAACTGCTTTGACCATATAAGCCGGACGTGCTGATTTCTTTGAATTGTATCGTGACGGTCGTGGGATTGGTGAATCGAGCCTGGTAGAGTTGAATTGCGCTGTTGATGGTGTTCTCGATGGTAACGGCGTTGACGTCGTTCGAGATGGTTGAGTCAAAGGCCGGAACGATGGTGAGGGCTTTGGCGGATAGACCGATGGCCAAAGCGGCGATAGAAAGTAAAGAGATGGCGGCCCGAGAGTTGTGTGTAATTGCGCTAATGCGGCGACTTTAAGACTCGGGCGATTAAATGGTCAAGAGGAGAACGCCTTAACCACTCCACTGTACCACCACTCGACGTCAATTGAGTGCGACGCCGCGTCGGATGTAGGTGGGCATATCGAGGTCTTCGCCGCCGCGGATGGTTGGTTCACTTTTGTCGAAGCGACCTTTGCTCACGATTTCCAGAGGCAATTCTTTTTGGAGTCGCGAAATTTTCTTGCGGCCGCGTTTGCCGCCGGCGGCGAGTATCTGGTCGCGGGCTTCAGCGGTTAGTTCGGGAACGGGAGCGACGATTCGGGATCCGGGGCGTTCAGTTTTTGCCGGATCAAGAAATTGAGGACGATCCAAACCGAGCTGTGAGAGGCCAGAGCTCGTGCGGTCGCCGCTCATTGCGGGTTCCGGTTGCAGGTCGCTTTTCGGACTGCGACTGGCGATGAGGGTGAGGCCGAGTTTGTCGTTGTAGGATTCGTTGATGCTCGCGCCGAAAACCAAATTTGCTTTTTCGCAGTGACGGTTAATTTGGGTCATGAGGCGGCCGACTTCGCCCATCGAAAGATCAGGTCCGCCAACCAGACTCACTAACACGGCGTCGGATTGGGCGAGGACTTCGCCGGCGTCCAAGAGCGGGTGCGCAAGAAGTTTTTCGACGACTTGATCGACGCGGGTATTGCCGATCCCTTCGACGATGGCAAAAGCGCTTTCGGCATGACGAGCGCGTGTAACGCTGCAGAGGTCCGCGAAGTCGACGGGCTTTAGCGCGCTATCGGTGAGCAGTCGCCAAACACCTCGGACGGCGTCGGCCAGCATTTCGTTGCTGGTCTTGAACAGTTCAACGAAGGTCGTGTTTTCGTCGAGGATTTTGAAAAGTTTTTGGTTCGGCAAACAGATGACGGCATCGGCTGCGGCGGTGAGTAATTGCAGGCCGGCTTGCGCCTGGGCTTGTCGGCGTGTGCCTTCGAAGTCGAACGGGGTCGTTACGATAGCCAGGACGAGTGCGCCGTTTTCTTTGGCGGCCTGCGCGAGAATGGGAGCAGCGCCAGTACCGGTGCCGCCACCAAGTCCACAAAGGATGAAGACGAGATCGGCGTCGGTGCAGAGGGATTTGAGGTTTTGCAGGTCATCTTGCGCGACGGCGCGACCAAGGTCGGGATCGCCGCCTGCGCCCATACCACGCGTGCGACGATTGCCTAACGTGATTTTGTTTTCGAGCGTGGTTTTGTCGAGTGCCTGGGAATCGGTGTTCAGCGCGTAGAAGGTGCCGTTGAAATTGCTGCGGGCGAGATGATCGGCGGCATTGCAACCTGCACCGCCGATGCCGAAAATTTTCGCGGTGAGGACGCGTGGGGTCGATGGCATGGCAGGTGCAACGTCATCCGACATGATTGCTTCCGGCGCGGTGATTTCGGGAGATTGGTCAGTCATAGGTAGTCTCCTTTATTTTCGGAAAATATCGCCGAAGGCGGTTTTGATGCCCCAGCCGAATCCGGGTTTTTGTTTGCGTTTTTGCTGGAATGAACCGAACCGAACCAGGCCAATCGCGGTGGCAAATTCCGGTTGATCGAGCGCTGATTTTAAGCCACTGATTGAGTTGCTGCTGCCGCGCGAAACGGGCATATCGAAAACATTTTCGGCGAGCGTTTGAATATGGGGGATGCGCGCGCCGCCGCCGGACAGGAACACCCCAGCTCGAACGTAATTAAGCAAGCCGAGTTCGCAGAGCTCCTGTTCGACCAGTTCAAAAATTTCCTCGAGGCGCAGCGACATGATGCGGCGCAGGTGCTCGAGATTGATGGTCTTCGCCGGTAGCCCGAGGTCGTTGGGCAAAGAAATTTTTTGGCCTTTGCCCGTTTCGTCCAACAGCGCCGAGCCGTGCTCGATTTTCAATTGTTCGGCGCGTCCGAGCGGAAGTTTCAAACCGTAAGCAAGGTCGTTACTGACGTGGTCACCGCCGACAGCGAGGACGCCGGTGTGTTTGATTACGCCGTCGCAATAGACAACGTATTCGGTTGTGCCCGCACCGATGTCGATGACGAGTGCGCCGAGTTCTTTTTGTTCGGTGGTCAGGAGCGCGAGAGATGACGCGAGGCCAGTGAATACGATTTCGTCGACGTCGAGTTGCAGGCTTTTGACGGCGCGAATCGGATTTTTCAGGCGATTAACGTGGCCATGGACAACGTGGACATCGACTTCAACGCGCGCGCCGAACATGCCGACCGGATTGGTGATGCCAGTCTGACCGTCGATCTGGAAAAGCTGGCGGACGGCGTGGACGACGCTGTGGTCGGCGGGAAGGTTGATGGCCTTGGCGTTTTTGATGACGTCATGGACATCTTCTTCGGTGATCTCGCGATCGGCGCTGACAACGGGATGAACGCCATGATTATTAAAGCCGCGAATGTGATTACCGGTTACCCCAAGAAAGACGCTGCGAATTTCGACGTTGGCCATTTGCTCGGCTTCGACGATGGCGTTGC
>Ga0265327_10001871_pt1 | contig 24368 bp, 24 predicted proteins | sample 41621metaG_FD_202089 | JGI IMG/M metagenome (GOLD analysis project Ga0265327, IMG submission 202089) | Rhizosphere microbial communities from Carex aquatilis grown in University of Washington, Seatle, WA, United States - 4-16-21 metaG | ecosystem: Host-associated > Plants > Roots > Rhizosphere...
ATCCTGCGCAAAAACTTCAATACGTCATCTACTGAGCGCCTGACATGCAAAATCACGGGCAAATCGAACTTTTTCGCTAATTTGAGCTGCTCGCTAAAAAAATATTCTTGCTTTTCCCTATCAAAGCCTTCTGCAAAAAAATCCAGCCCAATCTCACCGATTGCCACAGGTGGTTTGTCAGATGACATCCGTATCTCCACGAGTGCTGCAAGATCATGCAGATGGTCTATTGTTGAATGATTGATATACATGGGATGTATGCCAAGTGCATAGACACAATTGGGATATTGTTCAGCTAGCGTGATTACTGTTTCGAAATTAGCCTTATCCACTGCTGGTACGACCATCACACCAACATCAAGATCAATAGCCGCCTGTATTACCAACGCCCTGTCAGCTTCAAACTCTCTCGCATCAAGATGGCAATGGCTGTCAATCAGCATTGTGGGGTTAACCTGATAAGGATATCCGAACCTATCTGCCGCATATCGATTATCTTGAGTTCCGTACGCTGCCGCATCTCGGTCAACCCCAAGCTAGCGAACATACCATGCGCATCGCCACCGAGGATCACAGGAGCGTAATAGATCAATAATTCATCAAGCAGTTTTTCGCGCATTAAGGCGCCATTCAACCCCTGCCCAGCCTCTACCATCAAATCATTAATGCCACGCTCTGCAAGCGCGCGTAACAGACCGCTGAGGCATACATACCCAGCACTCTCTGGCAGCTTCATCAAATCAGCTCCAGTCCTTTCCAGTGCGCTTGTTTTCTGTTGGGGATCACCTGTGTAGGCAATCAGGGTATTAGCACCCAGAATTTTTGCATCAAGAGGCATGCGTAAATGGCTATCTACTACTACACGCAAAGGCTGGCGCCCTGCTGTTTTATCCAGCAGCAAGCTATCGCGTACTGTCATTTGTGGGTCGTCGGCCAGTACCGTGCCTATGCCTGTAAGAATTGCGCAGGATTGCGCACGCCAGCGCTGCACATCCAGCCGTGCTGGCTCTGAAGTAATCCACTTACTCACACCATTAGATAGCGCAGTGCGTCCATCTAGGCTCGCACCCATCTTGCTGCGCACATAGGGTCGCTGACGCGTCATACGCGAGATGAACCCTTGATTTAATATCTGCGCTTGCGCTTCCAAAAGACCGGAAGTAACTTCGATCCCGGCGGCTTGTAATCGCCTCAGCCCATTGCCGGCAACTTGTGGGTTGGGATCCTGCATAGCAGCAACTACACGTTTAATACCAGCTTGAACTAGGGCATCTGCACAGGGAGGGGTACGTCCAAAGTGACTGCATGGTTCTAGTGTCACGTAAGCATCAGCACCTCTAGCAAAAGCGCCAGCTTGGCGTAAAGCATGCACTTCAGCATGTGGCTCGCCTGCTTTTAGATGAGCGCCACGCCCGACAATCAGGCCATCTTTAACGATGACGCAGCCAACTCTGGGATTGGGAGTGGTGGTATAAATCCCCTGCTCTGCCAGACGCAGAGCCTCAGCCATATATTGATAATCGTAAGCGCTAAAAGCGGAAGCTACCATGGGATGTTAGCGAGACTAGTGCTGGACTATCCTGCTATGGATGAGCTGACCTTGCTCATTGAAGAACAGCCGCAAGCCATGAATCACATGCATGCAACTGCCGAGATCGTATTCGATTTGCTGACCATCATCCCAAGTTGGGCGACCAAGCAACACCATGGCCTTATCGCGTGGAAAACCGGGGAATAAAATATTCTGCTCGAGATCGTAGGCCATATCACCACGCTGGCATAAGTTCTCTTTATTTGATGAGGCTGTCATCCAAGTGACTTGGTCGAATTTCTGGTTACCAAACTCGATGCGGTCTTTGTTTCCCCACCAGAAAAAAAACGCCAGACTGCCAATAGCAGCCAGAACAAAACAGGCCAGACATATCAGGGCAACGATCTTTAAAGCCTTGCTTTGTTCTTGTTCACTCATGCTGATTCCTTAATCCAGATCCCGGATGACATTATTGAAATCATCCACGTCCTGAAAACTTCGGTAAACAGAAGCAAAGCGGATATAAGCTACCTTATCCATCAAGCGCAGCTCCTGCATCACGCTCTCGCCTAAGTCTCGCGCAGGCACTTCGCGTTCACCAAGAGCCAATAGCTTCTGCACTATATGGTCCAGAGCCCTGTCCACATATTCAGTTGGCACCGGGCGCTTGTGTAAAGCACGGCTGAATGAGAGGCGCAGCTTTTCGCGATCAAACTCTTCACGCGTGCCATTTTGCTTGACCACTTGTGGCAAATGCAGCTCAGCAGTCTCGTAAGTCGTAAAGCGTTTATCACATGCCCCACAGCGGCGACGGCGACGTATGGAGTTCCCCTCTTCATTGACTCTAGAGTCTATGACCTGGGTATCGTCTTCACCACAAAAAGGGCATCTCACGCTTTACGCACCGTATACAGGAAAGCGAGAAGTCAGGGCATGCACCTTGGTTTTGGTAGCTGCAATCACCTCTTCACTGCTTGGGTTATCCAGAATATCTGCAATCAGATGTGCGACCTGTCTTGCTTCTTCTTCCATGAAGCCGCGCGTAGTAATCGCTGGCGAACCAATACGGATACCAGAAGTAACAAATGGACTCTCTGGATCGTTAGGTATGGAATTCTTGTTCACCGTGATATGTGCCTGACCAAGGTATGCATCGGCCGCTTTACCTGTCAGTGATTTAGGACGCAAGTCAACCAGGAACACATGCGACTCGGTACGACCAGAGATAATACGCAAGCCACGCTCAGCCAGCGTCTTCGCCATCACATCTGCATTCTTGATCACTTGTGCCTGATAGGTCTTGAACTCAGGTTGCAATGCTTCGAGGAAAGCGACAGCCTTACCAGCGATCACGTGCATCAATGGGCCACCTTGCAGGCTAGGGAACACATTGGAGTTCAGTGACTTTTCAAATTCGGCCTTGGCCAGGATGATACCGCCACGTGGGCCGCGCAAAGTCTTGTGTGTAGTAGAGGTTACGAAATCAGCATGCGGCACTGGGTTAGGGTAAACACCAGCGGCGATCAAGCCTGAGTAGTGCGCCATATCGACCATGAAATAGGCACCTACTTTTTTAGCGATCTCAGCCATACGCGCCCAGTCAAAGCGTAAAGCATAAGCAGAAGCACCGCCAATCAGCAGCTTGGGCTTGCATTCGATAGCGATACGCTCCATTTCGTCGTAATCGATCTCTTCTTTCTCATTCAAGCCATAAGGCACGATATTAAACAGCTTGCCGGAAAGATTAGCTGGGGAGCCGTGGGTCAAATGACCGCCATGACCTAGATTCATCCCCATCACAGTGTCGCCCGGTTTGAGGATAGAGAAATACACCGCCTGATTCGCCTGTGAACCGGAGTGCGGTTGTACATTGGCATATTCAGCACCAAACAATTGTTTCACACGATCTATCGCCAGTTGCTCAACCTGATCAACAAACTCACAGCCACCATAGAAGCGTTTACCTGGGTAACCTTCAGCATATTTATTGGTAAGTTGTGAGCCTTGAACTTCCATCACTGCAGGGCTGGTGTAGTTTTCGGAGGCGATCAGTTCGATGTGTTCGTCCTGACGCTGACGCTCTGCCTCAACATATTTCCACAGGTCTGGATCAACAACGCTAAGAGTTTTTGCCGTGCTAAACATAAGGTGCCTTCTAAAGACGAAATGACTAAAAACAGAATTTTAACATATCACGCAAGACATCGCAGGCTGGCTGTTCATAACCAAATGGTTGGACCCAACCAACGCATATCTTCGCAGTTCAGATTTACAACACATACAAATCAGTGACTTAAAAAATGGCATGGCGTTTGCGTATGAATAACTGTAGCGCTATCTCCATTCGCTCCCCTAAGTCCCGTCACTTGAAATCCAATTTCTTTCCGGTGGCGGGCTTTTTTTATTACCACACAGGGATAGCCAGCCATATAATTCTGTCATACGCATACGACATCAAACCAGCTTAGGAATTGCATCATGAAGTGGACAGATAGCCAACGCATTGCAGAGGCGCTTTTCGACAAGTTTCCCGACACCGACCCCAAGACCATACGTTTCACTGATCTGTATGAGTGGGTGCAAGAACTGGATGAGTTCAATGACGACCCGAATAAATGTGGAGAAAAGATACTCGAAGCTATCCAGCTCGCCTGGATAGACGAAGCCGAGTAGATCCAGATTAGCCCTATGCAGCATCATTACCGGCCACCTTTCTGGCTAGTCGGTCGCCATCTTCAGACCATATTACCTGCACTGCTCTGGCCATTACCCGAGGTTCAATATTGCCGTACCACATGGGATACGCCTGACGGGGATTTCATCGAGCTGGATTGGCTGGAGGGGAATCAGCAACAGCCATTAGTCATTCTATTCCACGGGCTTGAGGGTAGCTCAAACTCTCACTATGCCTTACGCATCATGGCTGGCCTGCAAAAAATCGGCTGGCGCGGTGTCGTGGTGCATTTCCGTGGTTGCGGTGGCAAGCCTAACCTCAAACCGCGCAGCTACCATAGTGGCGACTCGGCGGAGATCGACTGGATACTGAAAAGACTGCGCGCTGAGCATCAAGGCAAAATATACGCGGTAGGTGTATCGCTGGGTGGCAATGCACTGCTGAAATGGCTGGGTGAAGAGCAAGATAGCGCCGCTGATACCATAGATAAAGCCGTCGCAGTATCTGCGCCTCTGGCGCTGCCAACCACAGGCCATGTGCTTGGTAGTGGGTTTAATCTAATCTACACATGGCTATTTCTCAAAACATTACGCCCCAAAGCGCTGGCAATGATCGCCAAATATCAATTGGCAATTCAGCCTGAAGCCATCACCTCGGCAAAAACCCTATGGAAATATGATGATGTCTTCACCGCGCCATTACACGGCTTTCAAGGCGTAGAAGATTATTGGGAGAAATCCAATAGCCGGCCATTGCTGAAGCACATCCGCCTGCCAACCTTGCTGATCAACGCACGCAATGACCCTTTTTTACCTGAAAAAGATTTACCATTAGCAGAAGAACTTCCAGCCAACGTCATGCTCGACTTTCCCGAGCACGGCGGTCATGTCGGGTTTGCAAGCCACTTCGGGCACAGCGAGCAGGATTGGCTACCTAGCCGTATATTAAGATTTTTAGCAGATAACGAATAAACAGAGCGGACTCATCATGCAAGTACCAAAAGAGATTTTTAAAGCCTATGACATACGCGGCATTGTCGGCAAATCGCTGACGCCTGAAATCGTCGAGGCTATTGGACAGGCGCTCGGCAGTGAAGCTGTAGCGCGTAAACAAAAGACCATTTGCATAGGCTACGATGGCCGCCTGTCGGGCCCTGAGCTTGCCAATGCGCTCTCCATTGGCATCCGCAAGGCAGGTATCGATGTGATTAACCTCGGCCTGGTCGCTACCCCCATGGTTTACTTTGCAGCGCATCATCTAGGGACACACTGCGGTGTCATGGTCACTGGTAGCCATAATCCACCTGACTACAATGGCCTAAAAATGGTACTGGCAGATGAAACACTCTCTAACGACACCATACAGAGCCTACGTCTGCGAATAGAAGATGGCAGGCTAGAGCATGGTGAGGGCGCAGAAAGCAAACATGACATTGCCCCTGCCTACATCTCGCGCATCCAGTCAGATATCAAGCTGGCGCGCCCGATGAAGATTACTGTAGATTCTGGTAACGGCGTCCCTGGCGCATTTGCCGGCCCACTTTACCGGGCGATAGGCTGCGAAGTCTCAGAGCTGTTTTGCGAGGTGGATGGCAATTTCCCTAACCATCACCCAGACCCTTCAGTACCAGAGAATCTCGAAGACCTGATACAAGCACTCAAGACCAACGACAGTGAGATCGGCTTGGCTTTTGATGGTGATGGTGACCGCCTTGGGGTCGTGACCAAACAAGGCAATATTATTTACCCAGATCGCCAGTTGCTGCTATTCGCCGAAGATGTACTCAAGCGCGAAAAAGGCGCCACCATTATTTTTGACGTGAAATCTACGCGCAACCTCGCACCCTGGATCAAAGCCCGCGGCGGCGTGCCGCTGATGTGGAAGACAGGCCATTCACTGGTGAAATCCAAGATGAAAGAAACCGGCTCTGCACTCGCAGGTGAAATGAGCGGCCATGTTTTCTTTAAAGAACGCTGGTTTGGTTTTGATGATGGGCTCTATTCAGGCGCGCGCCTCTTAGAAATCCTCAGCCATTTTGAAAACCCATCAGCCGTACTGGATGGCTTACCCGATAGCGTTAGCACGCCTGAGCAACACATCAAAATGAAAGAAGGCGAGCCTCATGCACTGATAGCCCAGCTACAAAAAACTGCGACGTTTGCAGGGGCGACTGAAGTCATCACCATCGATGGCCTGCGTGTCGAATACCCTGATGGGTTTGGCCTGATGCGTCCTTCAAACACCACGCCAGTGATCGTGCTGCGATTCGAGGCAGATAACGAAGTCGCGCTCAAACGCATACAGCAGGCTTTCAGGGAGATCATCCTGGCAGCAGCCCCCCACGCAGAGCTGCCTTTCTAAATGGGTAAGGCAGTTAGTATCGTCATCTGGCTGATATTGGCCGGGGGCATTTACTACCTGATGGATAACATCCTCCAGCCTAATAAGCTGGAAAACCTGGGGGATGCCCCAACGGTAGTGCTCAAGCGCGGGACGGATGGTCACTACCGTGCTGAAGCACTGATCAACGGCAGAAAGGTCGATGTGCTAGTGGATACTGGCGCTACCGGCGTTGCCATTTCAAAGAAGCTGGCTGATCAACTTGACCTATCCAGCCATTCTGCCATCAGCACCACCACAGCGAATGGCAATTCCGTGGCCTATATGACCAGACTGGAATCAGTCAAACTCGGTGGAGTCGAAGCCAAAAATGTAGCAGCCATGATCGCACCCGGCCTTGATGGGGATGTGCTGCTGGGCATGTCATTCCTCGGTCGCATGGATGTGCGCCTTTATCAAGGCGAGATGACCATCAAGCAGGTCGAAAAATAACACCTCTCCCAAGTCCGTCTTTACTGGCTTGCATCAGTTTTTAAAAATAAAAATGTAAGTAATTTCATTTCTCCCTGACTAACGGTCGCTAGCAACACTTTCAGTGCGCACTGAACACCACATTAATTTTTCGGGAGTTTGAAATGAAAATCCAATTTAACAAGTTTGCTGTCATTACCTGCGTTTTATTATCAACCGCTGCAATTTCAGCCCCTGCTTTTTCAGCAGATGCCATGGTAAGCACTGGCGGCTATGCCCGCGAGATGCATAAGATGGACATGATGAAGATGCTGGATGCTGATGGTAATCACATGGTAACCAGTGATGAATTCAATAGCTACTATGGTTCTATCTTTGATACGCTGGACACAGACAAAGACGGCTCTATTGATGCTAAAGAATGGGTGGGCGCCAAGGGCGACCAAAAGATCAGTATCGCGACTGGCGGTTATAGCCGTGAATTACGTTCTATGAAAATGATGGGCAAGATGGATACAGACGGCGACCATAAAGTCACCAAGGCTGAATTCGTTGGCTACCATCAGTCACTTTTCACTGCGATGGACAAATCCGGCGACAAACAGCTCGACCCACAAGAGTGGCTGGCGAAACAAACTGGGAATTAAGTAGCCGTTCTTTCAAGAGCTAGACGTCAATCAGGCCAGTAAACTGGCCTGATTTCTTTATATCTAGCGGACTATTTTTACTAAATACTATTATTTAAGTAATCACCGTCGGCGTATCACGACCGGTTCTTTCCTTCAACTGCGATACCTGCAATGCAATCTGTATCATCTCAGCCAGCGCCGCTTGGGCATCCAAGCTATGCTTGGCCTCATCTGGCTCAAAGGCTTCCAGGTAGATACGTATGGTCGCGCCCTCCGTGCCCGTGCCTGAGAGCCGGAACACAATACGCGAGCCATCGGTAAACAGCATGCGTATGCCCTGCCCTTTACTAACGCTGCCATCCACAGGGTCGGTATAGCTGAAGTCATCGCACATGCTGACAGTGTAAGATCCAAACTGCTGGCCTTTAAATGCCTCAAAGTTATCCTTCAAGTGTTGCATCACACCATTTGCTGCCTCTGTCGGAATGCCTTCATAATCGTGTCTGGAATAAACATTTCGCCCGAACTGGAACCAATGCCGTTTCACGATGGTTTCAACTGATTGGCGCTTGATCGCCAGAATATTCAGCCAGAACAGTACTGCCCAGAGACCGTCCTTTTCACGCACGTGATCAGAACCCGTACCAAAGCTTTCTTCGCCACAGAGGGTCACCTTGCCAGCATCCATCAGGTTGCCGAAAAACTTCCAGCCTGTAGGTGTCTCATAACAAGGAATACCAAGATATTCAGCCACCCTATCCACCGCAGCACTGGTTGGCATAGAGCGAGCTACGCCAGCAACACCGCCCTTGTAGCCAGGCACCAGCGTCGCATTGGCAGCGATCAAGGCTAGGCTATCAGAAGGATTCACAAAGAAATGGTTACCCAGAATCATGTTACGGTCGCCATCACCATCAGAGGCTGCACCAAACTCAGGTGCATTGTCGCCATACATGATCTCCACCAGATCATGGGCATAGGTCAGATTTGGGTCTGGGTGACCACCACCAAAATCTTCCAACGGCACAGCATTCATCACACTATCAGCAGAAGCACCCAGTCGTTTCACCAGAATATCTTGCGCATAAGGGCCTGTCACCGCGTGCATGGCATCAAACTTCATACGAAAGCCGCTACTCAGTAATTGCTTGATCGCAGCAAAATCGAAAATCTCAGCCATCAACTCAGCATAGTCAGCCACCGCATCGATCACGCGTACCGTCATATCGCCAAGCTTGCTCTCGCCGACGATATCCAGCGACACATCCGCAGCTTCCAGTATCTTGTAGGTACTGATGATGCGCGAATTCGCATAGATCGCCTCGGTGATTTTCTCTGGCGCAGGGCCACCATTGGGCGTGTTGTACTTGATACCAAAATCGCCATCCGGGCCGCCAGGGTTGTGGCTAGCCGAGAGGATAATGCCGCCAAAAGTCTCATATTTACGGATCACACAAGATGCAGCGGGCGTAGAAAGTATGCCGCCCTGTCCCACCAGCACACAGCCAAAGCCATTAGCCGCAGCCATCTTCAGGATAATCTGTATGGCCTGACGATTGTAGTAACGGCCATCGCCACCTACCGTCAGCGTAGCGCCTGCTGGCACTTGTATCGTATCAAAAATACTTTGGACGAAATTTTCCAGATAATGCGGCTGCTTAAAAACCGGAACGCGTTTGCGCAAGCCAGAAGTACCCGGCTTTTGGTCATTAAATGGCTGAGTATTGATCAAATGAATAGACATCTTGGCAGGACTTTCAGAATGACTTTAAAAATAACTTTTCACTACAAATATAGTGTTATCAAGTTGACACAAAGCTGCTTTATCACCATAATGCGCGGCTCAAAAGCAGTACTGGGGGAATAGCTCAGCTGGTAGAGCAGCGGACTCTTAATCCGTTTGTCCGGGGTTCGATCCCCCGTTCCCCCACCAACGTATTCTAGCAATATTCAAGACGGTTCACAGCGATGTGAGCCGTTTTTAATTTGCGTCAGATCAACTGGCTTGCTTCCTGCTACATCATTTCTAATTCGAGCATATCGTTCTATGTGCGAACTGCTCAAATCTCCAGAAAAATCGCCTTACATTGAAATGTCATTCAAGTTGAATCAATTTTATTAAATTAAATTTAAAAAGAAGAATTTATGAAAAAAAATAGCTTTTTGCCTCAAATCAAGTTTTTGTTTTCAGCTTTAAGTTTAGTATTCTCACAGCATGGATTTTCTGCAGACAACTCAGTATCTCCTGCAGACAATAGTTCAGTAGATCAGCAATTTATAGATGGCCTTAATCAGCGGGATGCTGGTGATTACGAAGCTTCCGTTCATTCATTTGAGAGCATCTTGAGCGCTGAGCCATCCCTCAATCGCGCAAGAGCAGAGCTCGCTCTCTCCTACTACAAAGCATTAAATTACGCTTCAGCCAAAGCTGAAGCACAAAAGGTATTAGCTGACCCTACAACTCCTGAAGGCGTGAAAGTGACCATCAGAAACTTTCTGGATCTTATGGACCAAGAAAGCAAAAAACACCTCTTCACCCCATACTTAAGCTTTGGTTTTGGTCATGACGACAATATCAATGTGGGCCCAAATAGCGGAACAATTAACTTAGGCGGTGTGGTGCTGGTATCAAACGCATTACCAATTTCAAGAAACTTTGCAATGATGAATGTAGGTGTTTCGCACCGTTATCTTTCACCTGAACCAGTCAAACTCTTTAACCATAACGCAGCATTTATCTGGCAAAGCAATGCCAACTACTACCGCAGTGATTACAACAACTCCGGGGCTTATGACCTTGATGTATTAAGTTTAAGTACAGGACCAGCGGCTGTGGTTGCAAATCGTTATCGCGTTGGGACTGATTTCACATTTGACCATATCATGCTTGGTGGTCATCAGCTTGCGCAGTTCTATGGCATATCCCCAAACATTACTTTGAACGTCAATCAAACAACTGATGTGTCATTCAACGCTAAATTCCAGGTGCGTGACTTTGAGGATAGTTTTGCACCAGGCAGAGACAGTAATTATCAAAGCTTCACAGTCAGTGGCGTTCGTACATTCATGGACACCAAGCTTGCGCTTCAAGCAGGCGCCACGCTTTTTTACGAAAATGCAGATGCCAGTCGCTTTAGTCAACAAGGTTCTGAATTCACTGCTGGCGGCTCATATAAAGCTTGGAGCGAAGGTAGCATTTACTTAAAAGATGCATACAAACATAGCGATTTTGAGGGTAAAGAATTCATATTCAATCAAGCCAGAAATGAATATGAAAATCGTGCGACTGTGGGGATTAATCATCACTTCAGTCTAAAGTTCATCAAGGATTGGACGTTAGACATGAATGCTACCCATACAACTAATGCTTCAAATGTGACGATTTACGATTATCGCCGTACGCAATACTCAATCAGCTTCAGCAAGTATTTCTAATGGCATGACACTTGCCAAACAAGAGCCAGAGTTAAGAACAACAAATGAATACGGAGCTTTAAATTGAACATACATGCAAAAAAGATAGTTGCCATCATCAGTGCAGCCTTTGTCCAATCTGCTTTTGTCAGCAATGCCATGGCAGACTCTGTTCACGAATGGGGTGGGTGGGATACAACACCGAAATTTGAATCCAGACCGACCTTCAATTTCACAGCACCTACATTTGTTGCAACTGCAGAACAAACTCGTGTTGGCACAAATAGTGGTGATCTAGTGGCAGCCACCCCTTCTAATACCGAATTCAAATACAACTGGGTTGGCTATGCTCTAGAAACCAACAGTGTAAAGTTTGACGATAATCAAGGAATTAGCCCCGACTCTCATACCCCTGTTGCAACGGACTTTAAAATTTTTCTACAGAACAGCGGGCAGGTTTCAGAAGAAAATGATTTCTTTTATAAAGTTAAAGGTTCAATCGCAGTGCAAGGTACCTTTAACGACAAGGCTTTCAATTTAAATGAAACTACCCTTTTTGACCAAAAAGGGAAACCTCCCTATGTCAATCTTCATGGGGCTAATTTCGCATCAACTGAAACAGACTCAGCCTTTCTTGTCATAGTCAATTACAACTATAACGATAAACAAGAAGATCTATCAGCACACTATATTTTGATATCAAACCCAATTTCAAACTCAGCGGGCGTGGGCGAAATTTATGATATTAATAAAGGCACAGGTGCCGTTGGACTAATTATCGTCGGCAAACCAATGTCGCTAGATGCCATCAAGGCTGCGGCATCATTCAACGAAGGCATCTACCAACTGCAAGGGAGTAGTTTCTTGAACTCAAACGTTAGCCTTTCGCTTAATCTAGTGAAAGGCAACTGGACTGGTGAGTGGAGCGGCAGCAAGTATTACGACAAGTTCTCAGCCGTAGGTACAATCACTGGCAACACGCTATCAAGCACCCGAGTCAGTGGCAGGTTGCCAAACGATACCGAAATCAGCCCCATCGCACCTATCGTCAAAAGTGGTTCAGTGACTGCCACGATAGTTCCAAATGAAACCAACACAATCAGAAATGACGTGGCAATTAACAGACTCGGCGTAATTGGCAAAACTGTTCTAAATGTTGTGGACACTAACAACATAAAATCAAAAGTAGGTGACGTTTTTCAGGCTGGATTTAATTTTAAAGATTAACATCCATTCAAAATTAAAAAGCCCGGTACTGCCGGGCTTTTTAATTGATAAATCTCACAATCAGCCATGATTTCGTTGGTCAATAAAATGGCTTTAACATTGTCTTAATCATGCTGCATGATGCCCGGCTTATCACAAGCCACTTTCCAAAGTGTTTCTTCCAGCGTATTAAACTCAACAGGCTGCCATAATTCGACAAAGGTGCTAAAACCAACGATCTTTCCCCTACCCATAGCCCCTGTAAACAGCGAATAGGCCAACACACGGTAATGCTCTTCATCGCAGTCGTATTCGACTAATTCCTTTCTTGATAGATATGTCTGACCATTACTGGTTCTACCTTGAGTATCAAGATTGATCAAATGCTGCATTTTTACCTTGCTCGCACCCTTGTGGCTGAGGAAGCCGTGATTGGCATACAGGGTGAAGCCAATCGCATTGGGGTCTTCCAACTTTGTCCACCCAGCCATTGCGTTGCTTGTGGCCAATAACAAGATAATCATGGTTACTTTTCTCATTGATCTGCTCCTCGGTAAAATGGCTAGGCTTGCGCCTTTATTTTATTTACATTCTCCGTGTAGGCTTGGTCATCAACGCCAAATGCCTTGCAAATAAGAGGGCGGTTTTCTTCCAGAATACTGACAATCTCGTCGATTGATTCGCTGGATTCCAACCTAGATCTGATTTTCAGAACTTTAGGTATATCAAACAAACCTGGCGTCTTGGCACCGCTTTTAAGTGTGCTCTCAATGATGTTGCGGATAGCGTCTTTATTCATTTGATGTTTCTTGATCTTTGGTCTGATGATGCGGTTAAGGCGCAGTTTCAGTCGGTCTCAATAGTTCGATTTTGAAGTCGTCTTCATAAGGCGGCACATTGCATTCAACAATGTCACCTGGGGCTGCTTGTAAATGTACCCCAACGATATGAGAGTAAACCGGCACTTTGCCGGCAATACGATCTACCAGCGTTGCGGTGAAAATTTCTGTCGGGTTTTTATGATTGAGGTATTCAACTACGCGTAGCATTGAGTAACCCGCATAAAGCACATCATCAACTACCAGCACGCTATAGCCACTCAAATCGATGGCTACATGGTCTGCATGCTCGGTTAATTGAGTCTCGGGATGCAGCAGCGTTAGATCATCTGCATAGCGCTTGACCTTGAGATCTAGCCTGAGCGGCGGAGCCATGCCATATTGGCTGATCAGGATTTCTGTCAGGCGATCAGCCAAAGGGGCGCCTCGACGCAGAATGCCAATCAGCGCCAATAGCGGTTTCTTGCCGACCAAAGCGTAGGCTTGATTGGCCATTTTTTCCATAATGACTTGCAGTTGCTGCTGATCGTAAATGCAGGTTCGTATGCCTGCTGGTTTATCGTCTGTACTCATTAATCGCTTTCATTTTTATATTAACGTGATAGCTGCTTAAATAAGAGCAACTCAAGGTTCATTGATTTGCAGCGTTGTTAGCTCCTGAATATTACGCAGCAGGTTTTGCCTGCCGATAGCCGCTGCGATGCCAGAACGTTTAAGTTTTTCCATAATATTGTGGCGCAAACCACACAGCACTAAACGGGTATTGTCGCGCTTGCAAGCCTCTATCAAATCCCAGATAGTTTGCAAGCCTGTTGCATCAATCACAGGCACGTGGCCCATACGTAGGACCAGAATATTGGCATGGCTGTGGGCATGCTCCAGGTCGCTCATTAGGCGATCTGCCACGCCAAAGAAGAACGGGCCCTCCATAGTAAACACCACAGCACCAGGAGGTAACTTGAATGCTTCGTTGCGGAGCTCCAGTACGATCTGTTCTTCGCTCTGCTGCTGGATACTCACTGCATCCCCCATGCGCTTCATAAAGAGCAAAGCTGCAAGCATCACGCCGATATTAACGGCTACGACGAGATCAGCGAATACGGTTAACGAGAAGGTGATGAGCAACACCGCGACATCTGCACCGGGGGCTGTTTTCACCATGTGGATAAAGCGATGCATTTCGCTCATGTTGTAAGCCACGACGAAAAGTATGGCGGATAAGGCACAGAGCGGGATATGCACTGCAAGTGGCGCAAACACCAACACGATAAATACCAAGGTGAGCGTATGAACAATGCCCGCTATCGGGCTGGTAGCGCCGTTACGGATATTGGTTGCTGTGCGCGCGATAGCGCCTGTAGAGGCAAAACCACCAAACAGCGGGGAGAGAATATTGGCGAGGCCTTGGCCGATCAGCTCCTGATTGGAATCATGCTTGGTAGCCGTCATGCTATCAGCAACCACGGCAGAAAGCAGCGACTCAATCGCACCGAGCAGAGCAATGGTAAATGCCGGGCCTATCAGTTGTAGCGCGTCTTCCAGGCTGACAGGTAGCCACTGAAAATGTGGCAGGCCTTGCGGAATTCCGCCAAAGGCTGTGCCTATAGTTGCAACACCATCAAAACCGAAATAAGCCTGCAGCAATGTCGCAGCAACCATGGCGACCAGAGGAGACGGAATGCGCTTGAATACTTTGGGTGAAAGTATGAGCACCAGCAAGGTAAATATGGCAAGGCAGGTTGTCTGCAGATGAATTGAAGGCATTGCCTCTATCAGATGCCAAAGCTTGCGGTGAAAATGGTCGGCCGCAGCAACATGGCTCAAGCCGAGAAAATCCTTCCACTGGCCGACCCAGATGATGATGGCGATACCACTAGTAAACCCGACAATGACAGGATCAGGAATATACCGAATCACGCCACCAAGGCGCACCATGCCCATGACCAACAGCATCACCCCGGCCATAAGGGTAGCGATTTGTAAACCGGAAATACCATACTTGGCTGTGATACCAGCAAGGATAACGATGAAGGCGCCAGTCGGCCCGGAGATTTGCAAGCGGCTACCGCCGAAGAGTGTGCTAACACCACCTGCAATGATGGCCGTGTATATGCCCTGCTCGGGCTTGGCACCTGAGGCGATGGCAAATGCCATGGCTAGCGGTAAGGCTACAATCCCCACAATCACACCGGCCAATAAATTATTCAGCCACTGCGATTTCGCTAACAAACCAGCTTGTTTAGCTTCGAGAATTGCAATCATCTATAGACCCTTCTTATCCTAGGGTCTCAAGATTACTCGGATTTTATGGACTATTCCATACAGCTAATAATCTGCGAGCCCGATCAAACTTGATCAGGTATTCAGAAAAGCATCTGCGCAAAAATATTCGCTGAGTTTGCGTCGTAATCAAAACGATCAAGATTTGATAAACGAGTATCCCGCTGCAAAGCAGCACCCACGGTAATTGTTCTGGTTGGCCGCCACTCTGCACCGAGCAAAATACTGTGTACGGTGTCCTGGCGGAGTTCCGGGGTGGCAACAATTGCACCATGATAATCACGCTCACTGATATCGTATTTGAGCCATAGTTTGCTCTTGTCGCTAATCTTCCAGATGGGGCCTAGCGACAATGTATCTGCGACATAATAACTATTGATGGCTTCCTGGAAACTAAACAGGTTCCTGCCAAGTGAGGCATTCAATTGCAGCTTGCCCGTAGCTGCCCACTGGTATTCAACTTTGCCCACCATGCCATTGTAATCACGCTCAGAGAAATGATCGTGCGTACGATCAAGATAGCCCAGCTTAGTATCTATCGTGGATTTTCCAGTGATCTTCCAGTTCATTTTGGCTTCGGTCTCGCTTTGCTCAAACCCGGTATCAAGTTGAGTAACAGGGTCAAGTGCGCGGCCACGGTATTCACCCTGTGATTCACGTCTGACCAGTGAAATCCAGCTCTCCGAAGGTGAGACATACTTACCACCGAGCTCCACGCTCTGTTGAACATAATCGCCAACTGCATTAAATGTCTGGCTATTACGTGCACGAACATCCATGAGCGCACCGATAGCATGCCAGCCAGCACCAAGATCACCATCAATCGAGAAAAGCTTGACTTGGCTGGTCTGGATATTAGGTTTACCAAAACTACGGAAATCCGCAAAATTGACCATGCTCTGTTGCTGATCCATCAGCAAGGTACCACTGACATGAGGGGTTAACTGCCAAAGCCAGGCGGCGCTGTAATTGGTTCCCGTGTAATCAAGAAAGCTATTCTGCTGGAACTTGTTATCTGTCACAGTGAGATCAAGCTTGAAGCGTTGCTGAGCGTAAGGTTTATCTATCTTGATACCAGCATTGGCAGAATAAATACTATCTGATTTATGCGGCTTCCCAGCTAGTGAGCTGGCGTCCACATCATCGGATAAACGAAACAAATTATCCTCAAAACGTACACCCGCCCCTACAGACAAATTCAACGTATCTTCACTATCAGCCAACGCAATGGTCGGCAAGGCGCATACAACAGCAATCACATAAGCGAAGGGAATAGTCTTTCTTCGCTTGTATACTTCTATTGCCCATATATGTGGGCTGTATTGGCGACTTAATTGCATACAAGCCTCATCGACAATCTTGATTCAGGAAACCGGCAGCCATTCGATGATTAGGGCTTTCCAGCCACTAGCTGTCGGTCGCTGCAAATAGACTCAAGCAGGTTCCTAAACTCCGTTCCACATTCCGGATGTCGTAAACCCAACCTCACATTCGCCTCAAGATAACCGGACTTGGAGCCACAGTCATAGCGCACCCCATTGAAACGAAAAGCCAACACCTGCTCCTCGGCGATTAGTCCTGATATGCCATCTGTCAACTGGATCTCTCCACCTGATCCAGTCTGGACATTCTCCAGATGACGAAAAATACTGGCGCTGAGAATGTATCGTCCAACCACCCCAAGGGTAGATGGCGCATCCTCCGGATTAGGCTTTTCTACAATAGCGGCGACTTGCTCAATTTCATCATTGATATAACGTGTATCAACCATGCCGTAATTTTTGGTCTGGGACAATGGGACGTCTTCAACAGCCAACAATGAGTAGCGGTAATAATCATAGGTTTCCGTCATCTGTTTCATGATCGGAACCTCACCATCCAGCAAATCGTCAGCAAGCAGCACGGCAAATGTTTCATCGTTTATTACAGGCTTAGCCTGTAATACCGCATGTCCGAGACCCAATGCGCGTGGTTGCCTGATATAAATACAATTAACATGGCTGGGCACGATATTCTGCACCAGAGACAGCAACTGCTGTTTACCACTACGCTCCAGCTCATTTTCCAGTTCATAAGCCATGTCGAAATGATCCGAGATTGAGCGTTTGTTACGCCCGGTAATAAATATCAGGTCTGTAATGCCAGCAGCTACCGCTTCTTCGACTGCATATTGAATCAGCGGTTTATCAACTATCGGCATCATCTCTTTTGGATTAGCTTTGGTTGCAGGGAGAAAACGGGTGCCGAGGCCGGCAACAGGAAATACAGCTTTGGTAACTTTTTTCATATGTTCCTACACTTGGTTATATTAATTAACAAATTGGGCCAGATGTCGTACGTTGATATCACTAGATATAAGCCCTGATACGAGCAGAGAGCGCAAATGAGGAGTTGGCATACTCCCATTGCCATGCATGTGAGATGATGCTTTCGAGATCAGGATAAATCGGGATCCAGCCCAACTCTTCACGTGCCAAGGCCGAATCGGCAACCAGGATTGCCGGATCTCCATCTCGACGCGGGCCCTCTATCACGGTGACTTTACTTCCTGTGAGCTGTTCTGCAGCAGTGATGACTTCCTGTACTGAGAACCCGGCACCATTACCAAGGTTGTACTGCCGACTGATGCCTGTCTCCATCAATTTTCCCAGCGCCAGCAAATGCGCATTACATAAATCGACCACGTGGATATAGTCTCGTATGCAGGTATGGTCGGGCGTGGAATAATCGCGCCCAAACACAGTGATATTGGGTCGTTTGCCGGATATTGCCTGCAAAACTAAAGGAATCAGGTGTGTTTCCGGTTCATGCCGCTCGCCCAGCATCCCGGCAGGATCAGCCCCTGCTGCATTGAAGTAGCGCAGGCTTACCGACTTAAGCCCGTAAGCACGCTCATAATCCTGCAATACGTGTTCAACCATAAGCTTTGATCGCCCATATGGATTCACTGGTACCTTGGGATGCATTTCATTAATAGGTACATATTCCGGCTCACCAAAGATCGCCGCTGTGGATGAGAAAATAAAATTCCATACATTATGCTTAACCATGGCATCGAGAAGATTAAGGGTATTGGAGAAATTGTTCTGGTAATACTTACCGGGATGCCTTACCGACTCACCAACCTGAATGCAGGATGCAAAGTGCATCACTGCATCAGGTCGATAATTGCTGAAAACCTGGTCGAGTTTGGCCTTGTCAGCCAAATCTCCCTTGATAAAAACGCCTCCAAGCACTGCATCACGAAATCCCGAAGACAAGTTATCAAAAGTGATCACTTTGTGCCCACGTTCAAGTAAGAGCTTCACCATATGCGAGCCTATATAGCCCGCACCACCAACAACGAGAATTTTCATACCATCACCTTTTCAATTGTTTATCAGTATTTGATTTGTGATACCTGTAGCACTCCGCAAAGAAAACCAGGATATCCACCGTGTAACGCCGCATTAATCGGCGAGGTTCAAGACAAAGACGATATAGCCACTCCATCCTGACCTTTTGTATTAGCTTAGGCGCGCGAGGCTTATCGCCAGCCCAGAAATCGAACAGAGCGCCAACACCGCTGACAATAGGTGTATGCAAGGCCTCGCGATTTTGTAGTATCCATTCCTCCTGAAGAGGATTACCCAAGGCAACCAGTAGTACATCAGCACCAGAGTTATTGATCTTTTCTATCAAATTCTCTCGCTCGATCTCGATATACCCATCGCAATACCCAACAACCACCTGCCGTAGTTTCTGCTCCACGTAAATCGCTGCCTTGCGCACGACATCTGATTTGCCGCCATATAAGAAAACGCATAGCGGCCTGGCTGATTCACTAAACAGAAAGGGAGTAAAATCAGTTCCATTGAGATTGGCTTTGAAACCGCGTCCATAAAGCATCCGCGCGACGATATCCATGCCTACACCATCATTGACGATAATCAATGAATCATCTTGAGTTTGGCTAAACAGGGTTTTGCACTTGACGATAAAGTTACTGTTGGCAAATAGCAGTGTGATTTTTTCCTTGTATTCCAACACTGCCAGTAAATAGGCTGCCAAATCACCTGGGGTTGATTCAACAACGGGCACACCGGCTATAGGCAACTTTCTATCAAAAACGATTTCTTGCGTATCCTGCATCTTCATAAAAGCGCCCCCTGAAAAAGAAGCTCTTCCCACATTAGGATTAACTGCTTTCCCCGAGCACCCTTGTTATTGAACATACAGTCTCCCTACAGTTTATTCACACCCCAAACCTTAGATGGCACAGACCATGCCAGAATATAAGCAACTGATTTATTTGACTTTATATATTCATACAATCATATTTTCTGGAATTATCGTCTTCAAATAACGACAAAAACCAGAATGCCATCTATAACCTCATGTTTTATATGAAATTACACTGTCTCCTGATGCAGACAGTATTGGCTTGAATATCACTGAGCTAAAAGCGCTCGTTCACGGCTTACCATAATTCATGGGTAGAAATTGCAGACGGTCCCATGGAAAGCCGTTAAGAACCGCATAATTTGGCTGACCACCAAACAATATTGGGTACGGATCTGGTTGATCGAGAGCTGTATAGCTCACACTGTTTTGCGCACGGATTGCAATGGCACCTGATTTATCCCACACGACGAATCCATATTTTTGCGCTGCGCGCGCGACAATCTTGCCGGCCCGGCTCATATTCAGAGCATCCACATTGACGGCAGGATCAAGCCTGAAGCGCAGACCCTCAGGGATTCGGTTGGGAAACTTGAGAGGATTAAACCCATCAGAACGCTTCGCTGGCCATGAAAAAATAGTGTGATCTTCGACCTCAACCAGAGCGATACCGATGGCGTGACGAATCTCGCCAGTATTCAACTCTTCAGCAGTAATCTGTCCACCGAGAAAAGGTAACCCAGTCGCAGTGGTGCCATAATGACCCGAAAAAGCACCATAATTTTTTGAAGCATCAGTCAAGCGACCACCCCAGCATGCCTGCCATTGGCCATTCACTTTACTTGCTTGCCAGAATTCCCAAAGCGTATCTGACGATGGTTGGTAGATCGTCATTTCAGCATCAGTTCCTTTGGACTGCACTGCGTAATCAGGAATTGGTACTGCCGCCCACTGCTGTGCAAGTTGTGGATCGGTAAATCCTTGCTTCTGGCAATCCCATTGCGTCACTTTGACCGTGGCAACTTCGGATCCAACAATAAATACCGGGCTAGCATAATCTCTGGTATTAATATTGACGGTGCCGTAGTAGCTTGTTTTTTGCCTGAGAAAATCTTTTGTGAACCCGGCAGAATTAGGATGTAACGGTGCATTTGCTGGTATCGGTGTATACCAGAAACTATCAGACGCAAAAACGGAATCAGTCACCAGGCCATCGGCTGCCATCGATACTGAATAGAAGCCAGTAAGTAAGGCTATCCCTATCAAAAAATCGCTACTTGTACTCATAACGAATCCTCATGTGCAGTTTTTCTGATAACCACCTGCCCATCTCCATCCATCTCTTTTCATAGTAAAAAGTAGACACATGAGCAGAAACGAACAACACCGTGAGCAGAAGTGGTCGCTTGGCATACTTCTGCAACAAATCACCACTACCAAGCCATGTGGTCATCAGGAAAGGATGGATGATGTAAAGGGCATAGGAGATGGATGCGATATAGGCAAGCACACGATTGGTAAGTGCAGGGACTAACATGGACTCGCGGTTAAACAGCGTTGATCCGACCAGCAGTGCTGCAAAATACGGACGCAAGTACTGAATGAACCCACTATCAGGGTGGCTCGCTAGAAGTAGCAAAACTAACAAAACTGCGGCACTACCACGTGCAACAAAAATGCGCAGAGCCGACCCAAGCTTATTGTCATGAATCAGCGCCAGCGTTGCACCAGCGAGTATCTCATCGACTCGGAAATGTGTGATCACCGAATAATGCATGCCAGCGAATACCCTTAACAAGGTAAAGCCAAGGCATAGCAGGGGGATCATCATTAAGCCTCGCTTTTTGAATATCCCGGCAAGCAAAGCAATGCCAAGATAGAAGTGTATTTCCACGCAGAGAGACCACAAATGGTCAGTAGCCGTAATCAAAGGTTTGGGCGGATAGTTTGCGTAAAATAGAAAATGAGCCCACCACGCATGGCTTGATACTGGGTCGATATAAAGTACTAGCCCCATATACAGCCAGGCCAGTGGCAGAATGCGAAACAGGCGCCGAATCATAAAATCTAGAATATCAGGGCGATTCAGCAGAAAGTGCGTGATCAGGAAACCGGATAGATTGAAGAAGATCACCATCCCAAACAACCCTGCAGCGACATTCATATGCCAGGCTTTGGGGCCTAAAGGCAGAAGGTGCCCGGCAAGTACTATCAATATGCTGAGACCTCGCCAACCATCCAGTACATCAAAATGTTCTTTCTTCATCTTGCATACCACCCTTAGGTGGTTACCGCGCTGGCGTCAAACCGCCTGCGCCTCGCAAAAAGCTTCCGTGCTGGTTCTTCAATCAAGCGATAAGAGAGTTCAGCTACCAGCAAGACCAGAACAACAAAGACAAACAAGCTCAGCACCCCGAAACTGTCACCAATCTGCTCGAAATGCTTCTGCAACCTGACAAACAAGGCAAGCGTAAAGAAATGTGATAAATACAGAGAGTAGGAAACATCACCTAGCCTTGAGAGGGGTTTTATCCATATCTGAGGTAATGTCTTGCCATCATAAAGAACGGCCACTGCTACCAATACAAAAGCTGCAGTGCCCCAGAATGCCACACGATCAAATGGCGTGTGATGAAAGATATTGACCAGAATCAGAAGTGCTAGCAGGCCTAGCCCCATGGAAAAATAGCCATTAAGCCGATAACCTCGCTCATAGATTACAGCGATACAGCAACCGAGCAGGAACTCAATGACGATAGGGTTGACGAGTACTTGCAGTATCAATCCTGCTGGCTGCAAGGCAATGCCAGTCAGTATCGATATAGCAAACCAGGTAGCTAGAAACCCAAGTCTTTGCAGAGACCGTAAGCCGATTGCCAACGTGAGGGCGAATACCAGATAAAAATACCATTCATAGGTCAATGTCCACGACATCGGGATCACGTAAGCGGTGTGGGCTTTCATGCTCATATCAAGATCACCTGTGCTGTATGGTAGAAACAGCATGGACATGACAAACTTTGGCAGGCTGATTTCTGTATTCACGGCATTACCTGCAAGTAACACCATGGCAAAAGCCAATGTAGTCAGGGCCCAGTAAAGCGGTACGATGCGAAGAAACCTGCGAAGTAAAAAACCCTTTACAGAAAGCGGTCGAGCTGGGTCAGACTGCGTCATCATCATAATGAAACCACTGATGACAAAAAATATATCCACCCCGGAACCGCCGAAATCCTGCATCCAACGGCCCACTTCCGCGTCCCTGATGATTTGCGAAGCTACATAGTGATGACAAACCACCATGGCAGCAGCAAAACCTCTCAATACCTGTACCCAGATGAACATAGCGTGTCCTATATTTACCCGTCGCGCCTGGACCTCACCCACTCAGTTTGGCGCTTAACCATAAAACGCAAATACAACGGCAACTTGCTCAATGCATATATAGGTGCATAAGCAAGGTTGCCTAGAGTCAGGATTCCCCGTCCATAAACAAACCATGCCAGCAGGACTGCAACAATAAGTAGTAGCAGATTCGCTATTGCCAACCCGCCGAGCAAAGGCCAGGGTAAAAGAGCCCCAATAATAGCCAGAAGAGTGACAAGTAAAGTCAGCAAAGCCAAAGGTGGCACTAACATATCCAGCACTAGCGCAAGTAGTTCTATATTCCAGGTGCATAAAGCCTTGAGCAGCAAGCGAGGCCCTTCCTTCATGACCATGCCCAAGTGACCGTGCTCCCATCGTGTACGTTGTGACTGCATGCCATCGACCCTAGCCGGGAATACGCTGGTCACCAAAGCCTCCAGACAAAACTGCGGAGCGTAACCAATCGTGGCAAAATCCAGCCCTAGTTTCAAATCCTCGACGATATGGCCACTGGCAAGCTCTGCTTTCTGAATCAAATGCCAAGGGAAAGCCATACCGGTACCCATCAACTGGCATGGCAAACCTAAGCGTTGATAGCCAGCCGCCCTCGCCCAGTTTTTTACCATCCAGGCAAATTCAGCAACCCTGGTTTTGAGCCCAGCACCATTCGGCGAAAACATCAGATATAAGGCCTGCACAGGTCTGTCAGCACTGAGACAGCATTTGGCCAAGATCTCAAGGCTATTGGCATGTACCATGCAATCTGCATCAATGATGACCAATACCTGAGGTGGCGAATACTCCAGATACCGCACCCCATAATCCAGGGCGTAACCCTTGCCCCGACGGCGCATGTTATTGCGCTCGATCACTACTGCCCCGGCCGCAGCAGCCAGCTCTGCCGTATCATCGGTGCAGTTATCTGCCACTACCAATAGCCGGTCCCCAGCTTGCAATTGAGCATTGATAACATCCAAGGTCGCACTAATCCCGCTGGATTCATTGTGTGCCGGTACCAGCACCGCAATTGATGGTCGAGATTGAGATGTATAGGCCAATCCTGGCTGACGTTTATGAAATAGTGGTATCGAAACTACGATCTGTAGTAGCAAAATTGCTACCGGGATAAGCAACAGCAATAAAAATAGCAAAAAGATTGCTTTAATCATGATCATACTGATTGGTCCCTATAGCTCTGCTTGACGGACTGTTGCCCGGAAACAGCCTCGGTAAAGAGCTGTGCGAGCTTGGCAGCTTCGGTATCAATAGAGTGACTTTTAAGCACTCGCAGATGTGCGGCTTCACCTATGTGTTCCAACATATTGACAGGCACTGCCAGAAAATCATCAAGCGCAGCCACCAGTGCATCGACATCACCTGCCGGGAAAAGCCAGCCTCCTTCCCCTGGCCTCACCAACTCAGGGATCCCCGCAATGTAGGTAGTCAACACGGGTCTG
>Ga0265327_10001872_pt1 | contig 24338 bp, 22 predicted proteins | sample 41621metaG_FD_202089 | JGI IMG/M metagenome (GOLD analysis project Ga0265327, IMG submission 202089) | Rhizosphere microbial communities from Carex aquatilis grown in University of Washington, Seatle, WA, United States - 4-16-21 metaG | ecosystem: Host-associated > Plants > Roots > Rhizosphere...
GCTTTTTGAGCCCGGGCTGTGTCAGCCGTTCGCCTGGGCAGCCCTCACACTTGGCTTTTGTCGAGCCAATGTGGTGGGTCTTCAACCTAGAAGAGGACTGCCAAGTCATGTTTGACCGTGCCCAACACACCATTGCCAACGTCGACGCCGAGCTGTGGGCGGCCATCCAGGCCGAAAACCAGCGTCAGGAAGATCACATCGAGCTGATCGCCTCCGAGAACTACACCTCGCCCGCCGTGATGCAGGCGCAGGGTTCTCAGCTGACCAACAAGTACGCCGAAGGCTATCCCGGTAAGCGCTACTACGGTGGCTGCGAGTACGTGGACGTGGTCGAGCAACTGGCCATTGACCGCCTCAAGCAGTTGTTCGGCGCCGAGTACGCCAACGTGCAACCCAACTCTGGCTCGCAAGCCAACCAGGCCGTGTTCTTCGGCCTGCTGCAGCCTGGCGACACCATCATGGGCCTGAGCCTGGCTGAAGGCGGCCACCTGACGCACGGCATGCCCCTGAACATGTCGGGCAAGTGGTTCAAGGTCGTGTCCTACGGCCTGGACGCCAAGGAAGACATCGACTACGACGCCATGGAGCGTCTGGCGCGCGAGCACAAGCCCAAGCTGATCATCGCTGGTGCTTCCGCTTTCGCCCTGCGCATCGACTTCGAGCGCTTCGCCAAGATCGCCAAGGAAATCGGTGCCTACTTCATGGTGGACATGGCCCACTACGCCGGCCTGATCGCCGCGGGTGTGTACCCCAACCCCGTGCCGCACGCTGACGTGGTCACCTCGACCACCCACAAGAGCCTGCGTGGCCCCCGTGGCGGCATCATCCTGATGCGCGGCGAAGAGATCGCCAAGAAGATCAACAGCGCCATCTTCCCTGGCATCCAGGGTGGCCCGCTGATGCACGTGATCGCCGGCAAGGCCGTGGCTTTCAAGGAGGCCCTGTCGCCCGAGTTCAAGGCTTACCAGCAGCAAGTGGTCAAGAACGCCGCCGCGCTGGCTGACACCCTGACCAAGCGCGGCCTGCGCATCGTGTCGGGCCGTACGGAAAGCCACGTGATGCTGGTGGACCTGCGCCCCAAGAACCTGACGGGCAAGGAAGCCGAAGCCATCCTGGGTGCAGCGCACATGACCTGCAACAAGAACGGCATCCCCAATGACCCGCAAAAGCCGATGGTCACCAGCGGCATCCGTCTGGGCTCGCCGGCTTTCACGACGCGTGGCTTCAAGGAAGAGCAGGCCGTGCAAGTGGGCAACCTGATCGCCGACGTGCTGGACAACCCGCACGACGAGGCCACCCTGGCGCGTGTGCGCGAGCAGGTCGCCGCGCTGACCCGTCAGTTCCCGGTTTACCGTTGATCTGATTGCGCTGATGCGTGACTGACAAACCCGGCTAGGATCAAGGTCCGAAGCCGGGTTTTTTACTTCGTTCTTTGCAGGGAGTTGAAGACACGATGCGTTGCCCTTTTTGCGGTCATCACGACACACAAGTCGTTGAGACACGGGATTCTGACGAAGGGGACTCGACCCGCCGCCGTCGCAAGTGCAATGGCTGCGACAAGCGTTTCACCACGTATGAGCGCGCTGAAATCGAATTGCCGGCCATCGTCAAGCGTGATGGGCGCCGGACGGATTACGACCGCGCCAAGCTCAAGGGCTCGATGATGATCGCGCTGCGCAAGCGGCCGGTCAGCGCCGAGGCCATGGAGAGCGCGATCGAGGCCATCGAGGCGCGCCTGCGCCAGAGCGGCGAGAAGGAAGTGGACTCCACCCAGCTGGGTGAGTGGGTCATGCGCGAGCTGCGCAAGCTCGACAAGGTGGCCTATGTGCGCTTTGCCTCGGTGTACCGCAGCTTTGATGACGTCAGCGAGTTCGTGGCGGCCATCAAGGAGACGGGGAACAAGCGGGGCAAGGCGGCAGCGGACGAGTGAGCCCGCGATGCGATCAAGAAAAAGGCCCCGGCAATTTGCGGGGCCTTTTTATTTGCTTGAAGGTTGCAGGGGCTGTTCAGCGCCAGCACTCGCCTGCGGTCTTGTTGCTGCTTTCCAGAGAGCGCCTGCCGCTGGATTCCAGCACGAAGGTGCCGCATTCGTCTCTGGCCATGAGGCCTGTGCTGCTGGGCGTGGCCTTGATGGTGTAGCCCTGCTGATTAGCAGCGGTGACGGCCACGTCATAGACGATGCCGCCTGAGCTCTGTCTGGTGGTGGTCAAGGTGCCTGGCAGCGTTGGCGGCTGGCCGTTGCTGTCAGCGTAGCTGTTGTTGGCCACGTAATAGCGCTGCATGAACTGGCTGGCTTCCAGCAGGGCCTTTTGCGCGTCTGCGCGACGGCCTCGAGCCACGTTGTTGGTGTACGAAGGATAGGCCAGGGCGCCCAGGATGCCGATGATCGCGATGACGATCATCAGCTCGACCAGGGTGAAGCCGCGTGAAGGGCATGTGGGAACTGCTTTGTTCATGGTTGTGGAGGGGTCAGGATTTGGCGCCAGATGCGGCTGTTGATCTTGGAGCAGGCACCGCTCCGCTTGGCCAGACTCTGGCTTTCGTTGACGCCCACGTCAAAAAGCTCCAGCGATTTCTGTCCGCATGGCGTATTGGGTGTATCTGTGCCCCCACCTGCCGGTGTCGGGAGTTCAGTCTTGCGACGGCCATCCGCACCCGTGGAGTAAACCGAGGCTATGGCATCAGCGGCGTTTACCACGCCATCCCCGTTGGTGTCGACCGTCTGGGTCTTGGTGTAGCGGCCATCCATCAAGGCGGGCAGGAAGAACGAGTACCCCTTGCCATTGGCGCTGCTGCAACTGGGCGTGTCACTGGCCTTGGCTGGCACCACTGTGTTCATGAGGACGAAGTCGTCCACGACCGTAGAAGGGTAGACCAGGCGCTGGCCAGCACCCAGTAACAGGTCGATGAACCAGCCGCGTTTGGCTTTGTAGTCCACCGTGGTGTAGTTGATGTCGTAGTAGGACTGCCCATTGGCGTTCTTGGCCACGGCATTGAGCACGATCTTTTGCTCGACCAGCATGTCGCGGTTGATGTTGGAGGTGGGCAGGCCCGCAGACACGGACAAGGGGGCATCCCACACACCGTAGAGGCTTTGCGTGGTGACGCTGTCAGGGTCGGTATCGTCAAACAGTTTGCCGGTGCCGAACAGGACCATGTAGCCACCGAGAGGGTGGGACACGATGCCTGGCGCAGCTGTGATGGGCTGGCCCGTGGGGGCCACAAACAGGGGTTGCCCCTCCAGGCCTTTGCTGACAGCACCTGATCCATTGACATCAAAGCGCCACATGCGGCCCAGCAGGTCTCCAGCATAAATGGCCACGACTTGCTGGTTGCTGTTCTTGACCAGTTGCACTGCACCCAGGCCATTGTTCTTCTCGTCGCTGGCTGAGACGTCCAGCTTGGTTGTCTTGCCTGAGAACAAATCGATCATCATCAGCACAGCATGGCCATTGGTGCTGTAAGGGCCGTTGCCAACGAACACTTTCCAGGTGCCATCGGGCAGCATGCCTACTTGAGCGTCGCCGAGCATGTAGCCAAAGTCGGGGTCGTCGGTACTGGAGCGCTCCCACATGACTGCATTGGCGTCCAGCGTCTTACCCGGGGTGACGTCCAGCGCGAAGATGGACCGGCCACCAGCCCCCGTGGTGCCGATCAGCACATTTCGCCAAGCGCTGCCATCATAGGCATCGCTTTCGGTCAGTGGGCCATCGACGAAGAAGCGGTGCGGGTTGCCGGCTGTTCCGTAGTCACGGCGAGCGAGGTTGCCTAGCCCCGCCATGGCAGCTTGAGGTACGAAGGCAAAGACTTCCTGGCCGCGTGCTTTGGATGGGTTGGCGCTGTCTCCGTTGGTGCCGTCATAGTCGGCAAAGGCGTGCAGCATGCCGCCGTTGCCGCCCACAAAGAGCAGAGGGGGGCGAGCCGCCTTTCGGTCCCTGAATGCGGCGTAGCTGGATTGCCCCGGGGCCGTGGTCGGCAGTTTGTCGTATTGCAGGTCCACATTGCCCTTGAGTAGCGTGGGGGGGCTGTTGATGAAGTCGCCCAGCAGTGCGTCACGTTGCCTGAAAAGATTCAGCTTTTGTGCAGCATCTTCCTGGCTGGTGTCGCCACGGATGTAGTTGATCAACTGGGCTTCGGTTGCGCCCTCGGGCAGATTGGCCGTGAGTGTGGCGTCGTTGGTTGCTCCCACGCTGCCGCTTTGGAACTTGCCGCCTGCTGTGCCTGTCCAGGTCACGATGTTGCGGTCGGCATGGGCCGGCAGTTTTTCCAGTGCGCTCCAGGTGGGTGAGCTTTTTGGGGCCCAATTGTTGACACTGGTGGACTCGTAAGCCTTCACGTCGCCGATCCATTGCTCGGACGTGTACTCGGGCACGTATTTGACGTTGATGGCGTTGACGTACTGCGTTTGCAGCGCCACCCCAGCCTGGGTCATGCCTTCCTGGCGGCCGGCACGGCTCAAGGCTGTGGTCAGGGCGTTGGTCAGCTGGACGGGTGTTTTGACGCTGAAGTACTGGCCACGCGAGTTGATGGCGGCATGCAGCAAATCGTCTACCAGCTTGGGGTCGTTGCCCGAGACGCTGCAACTGTTGTTGGCTTTGGGGTCGGTTGCACTGGGCCACCAGCCTTTTTCTCCGGTGGTCAACTTGTCCAACTGGTTGGCCAGGTCGTTGTAGGGGATGTTGCCTGACACGCCCAGGCCAATGTTGAACTGGACGAGGTGTTGCCAGAACGCAGGATTCTGGGTGAGGTTGTCTTTGCCGGCGGGGACATTGTTGGGCATGTCCTTGATCAGGTCGTTCTTCCAGTAGTACATGGCCACGTCTGCCATGGTGCCTGGGCAGCCGTCCATGTAGGGCGCACGCGGGGTGTACTTGTAGCTCTTGGCGTTGGCGGGGGCCGTGATGGTGGCGGTGCTGGCGGTGCCGTCTTCGTTGCCGATGGTTGTGGTGGAGCCGTTGACCGTGGATTTGGGGTTGCTGCCGGCGTCCGTGTAGTAGCCATCGGTGATCAACAGGTTGTAAGAGCGGCGGCAACTCAGCGAGTTCTCGACCTTGACCGTACCGCCGTCCGGGTCGTCAGCCCAAGGGCTTCGCGAGTCAGTACGCAAGAAATAATCACCCACCCCCGTGATGGCAGAAAGCAGCGGCGTGCCTCCGCGCAGTTTGGGGTCTGCCGTGCTGTTTGTGACTTTGTCGTCACTTTTGAAGGCGCGAATCCACTCGACCAGCGCTTGTTTGCGGCTGGCTTCCATCTTGCGTACACCACTGATCACGTTGCGAGTGCTGACACCATCCACATCGATGGCGCCACTGTGGATGGTGGCCCATCCAGTGCGCAACTTGTTGTCCTTCAACTGCAGGAAGGTTTCAGGCAGGGATGCCTGCGCAATGTGCAGGCGCGTGCGATAGTAAACAAACCAGTTGGCGAAATTCAGCCTCTCGTCAGTGACTGTACAGGTGCTGCCCGCGCAGTCCGTGCGGGTGCTGTATTTCTTGAACGTGGCGCTGCTGTTGATGTCGAATTTGGTGTAGCAACGTACGTCGTTCGGGTCGGGGGCTCCGCCGATTTTTTTGCATGTGGTGCTGGCACCATCCAGGCGGTAGTAGAGGCCCGGGTTGAACGATTTGGCCGACGACGCGCAAGAGAGTTTGTCGCCCGAATTGGCGGGGCCATTGACGCACCATGTGGCGGTCTTGGCAGTGTCTACCTGGGTCAGGTTGGCAAAAGCGCCTGTGGGCTTGTCGGGGTCGAACAAGGCCTTGGTCGGGTCGGCGGCAGGGTAGCGCTTGTATTCGCCCGTGACGGCGTCCTTGCTTTGGAGGATCCAGGGTTTGTAGGTGACGGCGGGGTCGTAGTAGAGGCTGTTGACGTCCGGCGAGCGCATCTGCATCTGGAAAACGCCGGCTGCCGCCGTGTTGTCGCCAGGGATGGCGCCCCCGTCACCCTTGGTGGGCCCTTGGTCTATGGCATGCCGGGTGTCGTTCGGGTGCATGATCACCGAGGTGAAGCCGGGGAACTTGACGATGCCCCCCGCCAGATTCACGTCACCTTCAGGCATGTAGGGAAAGATCATCGACCATGAGGTGTCGAGCGTCACCATCATGTTGGGTGGCACCGCGTTGCCCTGGCTGATCAGTGGGTTCTGCGATGGGGCCGTGGGCGCGGCACTTTGGGCCCAGGCGGGCATCAAAGACTGAGCCTGCAGGCTGACGATGAGCGCTGCAGCAAGGTAACGGGGCCACCGTACGGATCGAGCTGGCGTGTGGAAGAGGGGCATGATCTTGTCCTGATTTCTTGTTGGCTTCAGCTTTGCAGCGAAACGATGGACTGCAGCCAAATCACGGAACCGCTCGCGGTTTCACCGTTGTTCTGGGCCGTGTAGTCGGGGCTGAAACCTCGGGATGTGATGATGATCACGTTGCTGCCCAGGGGGCTGTACTCGGCCATGCATTGCGGCAACTGCCTGGGCAGAGGCATGTTTTCGTTGGACTGCAGGAACGTTTCGGGAACCGTGGTGGCCCGCCCGTTGGTTTGCCAGTTGGCGAAGGTGTTCCAGGCTGGTGACGCCGCATTGGCCGCTTGCACCGTCAGCGTGGAGCCGGCCTTGATGACCTCTGATTCGCAATAGCGCAGGCCGGCTTCGGCAGCTTGTTTGGCCAGTTGTTCCAGCCGGCTGTTGTTGGCAACCATGTCTGCATTGGCGGCGCGGCGCATGGCTGATACGGACACCAGGCCGATTACCACCAACATGACCATGACCACCAGCAGGGTCACACCTTGCTGGCTTTGGCGAGAGCGAGCGTTGCTGTGCATGATGAGTTACTCCAGAGACTGCTGAGCGCGGTTGTGCAGGACAACCGTTGAGGTGAACAGGCGGCGGCTACGCAAGTCGGGTTTGGCTTGCGCGGCGTTGAGTGGCGTCCAGGAGGTCGGTGTGACGGTGTTGCCGTGACAGTCCCGGTATGGCGTGATCTGATCGAGCGCGTTGTCTTCGCTCTGCACGACCACACACAGGCGCACGGACACCACGTTGTTCCAGTTGGTGTCGGCCTGAGCGCCCAGTTCCCCAGCTGTCAGGTAATGCTTGGCAAAGGTGCCGGGAACGGCGGTGCCGCCACTGTTGTTGTCTTCGGCCACGCCGTACATCACGGAGAAGTCGGCGATGTTGTCCACCACGGGCTGGGGAAAGCCCGGTGCACCCGTTGCGGTACCGTTGCCGCGACATAGCAGGCTACCGTTGGCGGACAAGTAGAAGCGGTTCTCAGCCAGGTAGTAATTGCCTTTGGGATCGGTGGTGATCAGTGGAACGCCATTGCCCAAACAATCGGTGCCTTGGTTGGCCGCGGTCGGGATGGTGTTGCTGGTGTCGGCTTCGTACAGGACGATCAGTGTGTCGTTGGCGGATGGTGCGCCAGCATCGCAGGTGAGTACCGCGCCTTTGCTGATCGCCTGCGAAGTCGAAGTGCTGCTCAGGCCGTTCTGACACCCAAAGATCGCTTGTCCGCTGTAGAGCTTGGTCAACCCTGTGCTGGTCGTGCCGATCGGCCGGCTATAGCCGGCCATGGCGACATGGGTGCGCAACAAGCTCAAGGCGGCGTTGGCATCTTCACTCATTTGTGCGATCTGGCTGCCGCTGCGGCTGCTGGAGCCGGAGCTGGCGTACATCGCCAGGCTGGCGCCAATCACGCTCAGCCCCACGACCATGGCCACCAGCAACTCGACCAGTGTCAGGCCCGTTTGCCGCAGGCTGGTACGGCGATGAAAGTCGAAGGCGGCGTTCATAGGACAACGTGGAAGTACATGCAGCGAACTTGCGCAGGCTGCTTGAAGGAAGTGGGGCAGGTGTCCACCGCGGGCGTGTTTTCCGTACCGCTGGCACTGGAGGGGTCGGTCCAGGCAATCCAGATGTCGGCGGCGTCCCGTTTGGACGCATTGGCCTCGACGCTCACGTAGGCCGTGCCCTCGGGCAACTGGTCGTATACGTTGCGACGCCATTGCGCGAGGTCATAGGCAGCCATTTGATCAAAGGTGCACTTTGTGGTGCCCGTGCAGGCCGTCTGTGCATCTGCGGGGGCCTGCGTTGGGCGGCTGTAGGCGTCGGTCAGGTTGTAGGCCTTCATGTCAGCGCTAGCAGGGTGGTTGGCGCGCATGCGGTCAGCCAGGTCATTGGCGAGCAAGGTGGCGAGCGATCGGAACTCGGAGGTCTTGCCGAATTGCACGGCATTGGCCTGCATGGCCGCCATCGCCAGCACGCCCAGTGCCAGCAGGAGGATGGACACGAGCACTTCGATCAGGGTTGCGCCACGTTGACGGCGCATGGGGCGGAGGAACGTCATCATGTTGAGCAAAGGCCCTTGTTGTCAGGTTTCGAGATGCGGGCTCGCCCTGTGGATCCGACCGATACGCAGCGGATGATGTCTGCCAGCGCGTCGGGCTTGCTGTTGGAGTCCGGCATCACGGTGAATGTGCCGTTGTTGACAGGAAAGAGCATGCCGTTGGCCCGGAAGGTGAGGACCGCATTGTCCGCATTGCCCTTGTAGGTCAAGGTGCCGCTAGCGCGAAAAGGTGCTTGCACCTTCAGCAACTGTTCGCCGGCATTGAATTGACCGAGGCTGCCGTTGTGGTCAACAAAGACGAGCCACCCTGTGGCCCAGTTGCTTGCTCCACCGTTGAGGCATTGAGGTTGAGCCGCTTCCGGGTTGGCGCTGGCGCAAATGGTGACTGGCTGGCCCCGTTTGATGGATTCGGAGCGGGCCAAGCGCAAACCAGCACCGAGGGCTTCGGCCTGGCTGGTCACGGTTCGCTTGAGCAGCATGGTACGCAGGCCTGGTGTGGCCAGCGTGGCCAGAATGGCCATGATCGCAAGGGTGAACATGAGTTCGATCAGCGTGAAGCCTTTGCGCCGCACGCCTGCCTGCTTGCCCACCCTGGAAAATCGGTAATTGTTCATGTTTTGATTATGTTCAGCCTGCGTGGTTTGTGGCAGCAGGCAGCCCGACGAGTGGTTGCTGCGCGAGGATGGGCGGCAGCGATGCTTCAGAATGTGTGGTTTTCCCCCTGTTTTGAGGGGTGGGTGATTCCGGATGGTGAACAGCAACGCGCACGTGGATGACCAATTTCTGCATCAGGCCGTGAGCCTGGCCAGGCAGGCCATTGGCCTGTCCGAACCCAACCCGCGTGTGGGGTGCGTGCTGGTGTCGCCAGCAGGCGACGTGCTGGGCCAGGGCCACACGCAGCAAGCCGGTGGGCCGCATGCCGAGGTCATGGCCCTGCGCGATGCCCAGGCGCAAGGCGCCTCGGTCGCAGGTGCCACGGCTTATGTGACGCTGGAGCCCTGCTCGCACCACGGGCGCACGCCGCCCTGTGCGGATGCGCTGGTCAAGGCCGGTGTGGCCCGTGTGGTGGTGGCCTTGCTCGATCCCAATCCCCTGGTGGGCGGGCAGGGTGTGACACGTCTGCAGGAGGCGGGTATCCAGGTGGATGTGGTGCCACCCGATCACGCCAGCGCCGTGGCGGCGCGTGAGTTGAACATCGGCTTCTTGTCTCGCATGGTGCGCCAGCGCCCCTGGGTGCGCATGAAGATGGCGGGCTCGCTCGATGGCCGCACGGCGCTGGGCAATGGCCAGAGCAAGTGGATCACCGGCGAGGCGGCGCGTGCCGATGGGCAGGTATGGCGCGCACGGGCCGGCGCGGTGTTGACAGGCATCGGTACGGTGCTGGCCGATGATCCGCGGCTGGATGTGCGGGCCATCGAGACGCGTTGCCAGCCCCTGCGTGTGGTGCTGGATTCGCATTGGCGCACGCCGCCGGCTGCGCGCCTGTGGGCCGAGCCCGGTGAGGCGCTGGTCTGTGGCTTGGCCGCTTCGCATCTGGACGAAGCGGGGCAGGTACGCCGCCAGGTTCTGGAGGACGCGGGCCGTTCGGTGCTGGAGGTGGCGGCAGACGCCAGCGGATCGCATCCGGATCTGGGTGTGGTCTTGTCGGCCCTGGCCCGGCATGGCGTCAATGAGCTGCATGTGGAGGCCGGGGCACGCTTGAACGCGGCCCTGATCGCGGACGGCTGGGTGGACGAGTACCTGGTCTACCTGGCGCCCAAGTTGATCGGGCCGGGCAGGGCCCTGGCCGATTTGCCTTCACTGGACAACCTGTCCGGGGTGGTGGACCTGCGCTTCCATGATGTGCAATTGGTGGGCGAGGACCTGCGCGTGCTGGCCAGGCCGCCCGGGCGCGCCGCCTTCTAAGGGGCTGTCGGCGGGGCGGCAGGCGCCGCAAAGGCAGGTCTAACGCACGCTTGCTCCCTGAATCGTTTGCTGCTACTTGGTGTTTTCCCCCGAAACCGGCCCTGGGCCCGCCTACAATCGTGGGATGCCCATTTCACCCATCCCCGAGCTGATTGCCGAACTCGCCGCTGGCCGCATGGTCATCCTGGTCGATGAAGAGGACCGCGAGAACGAAGGCGATCTTGTGCTGGCGTCTGACCACGTCACGCCCGAAGCGATCAATTTCATGGCCAAGTATGGCCGTGGCCTGATCTGTCTGACTTTGACGCGCGATCGCTGCGAGCGGCTGCAATTGCCGCCCATGGCCACCCGCAATGGCACCAAGCATGGCACGGCCTTCACCGTGTCCATTGAGGCTGTTGAAGGTGTGACCACGGGGATCTCGGCGGCCGACCGCGCCCGCACCGTGCAGGCCGCCGTGGCGCGTGACGCCAAGGCCTCCGACCTGGTGCAGCCCGGCCACATCTTCCCGCTGCAGGCGCAAGACGGCGGCGTGCTGATGCGCGCAGGCCATACCGAAGCCGGTTGTGATCTGGCTGGCATGGCCGGCCTGACGCCTTCGTCGGTGATCTGCGAGATCATGAACGACGACGGCACCATGGCCCGTCTGCCTGATCTTGAAATCTTCGCCAAGGAGCATGGCATCAAGATCGGCACCATCGCCGACCTGATCCAGTACCGCAGCCGCAACGAGTCGCTGATCACGAACCTGGGCAAGCGCACGATGAACACGCCTGAAGGCGCGTTCGAGGCCACCGTGTTCCGTGACCGCACGGGCGCACTGCACCTGGCCTTGAGCCTGGGCGCCTGGACGCCAGAAGACGAGGTGCTGGTGCGCGTGCACGAGCCCCTGTCCGTGCTGGATTGGCTGGACGCGGGCAGCCGCATGCACTCGTGGCCGCTGCCCAAGGCGCTGGCCGCGGTGCGCGAAGCCGGCCGTGGCGTGCTGGTGCTGCTCAATGCCGGTGACGACACCGAGCGCCTGGCCGAGCGCCTGCTGCCCTCGACGCCCGAGCAGACCCCCAAGACCCCTGTCGACCTGCGCACCTACGGTGTGGGCGCCCAGATCCTCAAGACCCTGGGTGTGCACCGCATGCGCCTGATGGGCAACCAGCAGCGTCTGCCCAGCATGGTCGGCTATGGCCTGGAGGTCACCGGCTTCCTGACGTCTGACGGCGTCACCCTGGCACCCACGCACTGATTTTCCTGGTGTGATCTGCAGCGTATTTCGCCATGTGACGCGCGCTTCTTTCGCTCTTTATCTCTGAACCCTTCGCTCTTTTTTATCTGGAACACACACTATGCAAGGCGCTGAAAAAGGACAAGCCGGCCGCATGGACGGCAACGACCTGCGGGTCGGCATCGTTCAGGCTCGCTTCAACGACGAACTGACCTCCCGCATGGCCACGCTCTGCATCGACGAGCTGGTCAAACTGGGCGTGTCGCCCAAGCACATCCAGCACGTGACGGTGCCGGGCGCCCTGGAGGTGCCGGTGGCGCTACAGGCCATGGCCGACAGCGAGCGTTTTGACGCCCTGGTGGCGCTGGGCTGCATCATCCGCGGTGAAACCTACCACTTCGAGCTGGTGTCCAACGAAAGCGGTGCGGGCGTGACCCGTGTCAGCCTGGACCACCATGTGCCCATCGCCAACGCCATCCTGACGGTTGAGAACCAGGAGCAGGCCGAAGCCCGTGTCGAAGAAAAAAGCCGTGACGCCGCCCGTGTGGCCGTCGAAATGGCCAACTTGCTGGATGACCTGCTGTGAGCCAAACGCCTGATTCTTCTTCCAAGCCGGCTGCGCCGCTGGAAGGCCGCCCCGCTCGCAAATCGGCCGCTGGCGGCCCGCTGCGGGACCGTGCCAAGTCCTCGCGCCGCCGTGCGCGCGAGTTCGCGCTTCAGGGCCTGTACGAGTGGCAGATCAACACCCGTGAAGCAGGCAGTATCGACGCTCACATCCGGGAACAAGACGAGTTTGCCAAGTGTGACCGGGCTCATTACGATGCCCTGCTGCACGGCTGCATCGACCAGAAAGTGCAACTGGATGCAGCATTGCTCAAGTTTCTGGATCGACCTGTCGAAGAATTGTCGCCAGTCGAGCACGCCGTGCTCTGGATTGGTGCGTACGAACTGACGCACTGTCTGGACGTGCCATACAAGGTCGCCATCAACGAGGCGGTCGAGTTGGCCAAGAGCTTCGGCGGAACCGACGGGCATAAATACGTCAATGGCGTGCTGGACCACCTGGCCCCCAGCCTGCGCCCTGATGAGGTCAAAGCGGCGCGCCCTGGCAAAAAGTAAGGCGCGCCTTTTCCGGGTGCCTGATACGTGTCGACGCCAACTCAACCCGCGGTAACGCAGCCTTATGAAGAGGAGGCTGACCGCTTGGCGGACGACATCGACACGATCGCTGAAACCCGCCCGCTGCCCCCTGAGCCCGAGACCGTCGAGGTCGGGCGTGGCCGCCCTGAACTGCTGCCCAGCATCGGCCACATCGGCCGCTATGCGCTGAAGTACAAGATCGGCGAGGGCGGCCTGGGCACGGTGTTTGCCGCCCATGACCCGCTGCTGTCGCGCCTGATCGCGATCAAGACCTTGCATGTGGACCTGCCGCTGTCTGACCGCGAGCAGTTCAATGCCTTGTTCCTCAATGAGGCCAAGGCCGCCGGCAGCCTGAACCACCCGCACATCGTCACGATGTACGACGCGGGCACGAGCGAGCAGGGCACCTATATCGCCATGGAGTTGCTGCGCGGCAAGGACCTGCGTCAGCTGCTGGCCATGGGCTGGAAGCCGACGCCGGCGCAGTCCGCGATGATCGTGCGCCGCGTGGCCGATGCGCTGTCTTACGCGCATCACAAGGGCGTGATCCACCGCGACATCAAGCCTGCCAACATCTTCATGGTCGGGCGCACGCAGCCGCGTGTGCTGGACTTCGGCATCGCCCGCATTCGCCAGGCCGAGTCCCTGGCGCAGCGTGACGACCCGCAAAGCCGCTTTCAGGAAATCGTGGGTGGCTCGCCTTATTACATGGCCCCCGAGCAGGTCGAGCGCAAGCCGGTGGACCGCCGTGTGGACGTGTACGCCCTGGGTGTGGTGCTGTATGAGCTGCTGACCTTCAAGCGCGCCTTCAGTGGCAACAGCCTGGAAGAGATCGCCGAGGCGGTGTTGAGCAAGCCCGTGCCCCTGGTGCATGAGGTCAACCCGGATGTGCCGACGGTGCTGTCCGAGATCGTGGCGCGCGCCATGCACCGCGACCCCGAACAGCGCACGCGCTCGGCCAGGCGTTTGTCGGCCGAGTTGCGCGGCTGGCTTGACAGCCTGGATGGCCAGCAGGGGCGCGAGGCGGCCAGGAGCCCGGCCAAGATGCCCCGCGTGGCCCGCCCCGGTTTGTGGACGGTGGCCGCCGCCGGCTGGATCGCCGCGTTGGTGGGCGTGGCTTGGTTTGTCTGGCAGTCACGTGCAGCGCATGTGGCTTCATCCTCATCGGCTGTGCCAGCCCTGGTGGAGGCCACGCCTCGGGCTGCCTTGCCCAAGACCTCGTCCAAAGTGGATCTCAAAGCGGAGCCCGCTGCGCAGGTGGTGGCCGCTCAGGCCCCCGTGGCGCAGGCTCCGAAGTCCGCCGCCCCTGCTGTTCCGTCTGCGGCGTTGCCGGCGTCGGTTACGGTGGCCGGTGCGTCAGTGCCCGCTCAGGCCGCTGCTGAAGCGGCTTCTGCGGTGGCCACGGCTCACGGCACCCTCAAGCTGGCCATCAGCCCTTGGGGCGAGGTGCTGGTGGATGGCCGCGCCATGGGCGTGGCGCCACCACTGAACCAGCTCAATCTGCCTGCCGGTCAGCACGTGATCACCATTCGCAATGGCGATGCACCGGATTTCCGTCAGACAATTGAAGTGCGGCCAGGCAAGGCCGTGTATGTCAAACATCGATTTTAAAAATACGGAAGACGCTCAAGTCATGAAGTCAACAAGCGTTCCCCGCAAGGGTTGGGAGAAGTCCACGGTGCTGTCGTCGTGGGCTGTGTTGGTCGCCGTGGGCATGTTGTCTGCCTGCTCGTCCATGAAGCACAAAGAGGCTGATCAGTCGGCGGCCGTGTCGGCTGCGCCACCGGTGGTGGTCGCGCCTGCACCCGTGGTGGTGGAAGAGCCTGCGCTCAAGAAACCGACGGCGGCCGAGATGTCCTTGGCCGATGGCGTGAAGGCCTACCAGGGCGGGCAGTACCGCATGGCTGAAACCCAGTTGAAGACGGCCCTGCAGGCCGGCTTGACGGCCCCGGCCGACGTCGCCAATGCCCACAAGCACCTGGCCTTCATCTACTGCACCAGCAAGCGCGACACGCCTTGCCTGGCTGCGTTCAAGGCAGCCAAGGCGGCAGACCCGAGCTTTGCCCTGAGCAAGGCCGAGGCCGGCCACCCGATGTGGGCCAAGACCTACAAGAAGGCGCTGGGCCTCAAGTAAGCCGGACCCTGGGCCTGACCTTGAGGCTTGGGTTCAGCCTCAGGCCATCACGATGTCGAGCTGGCGGTCGCCCTGACCGGCCCAGCGGCGTGTTTCCTCTTCAAGCAAGTGCAGCGTGCGTGGGTGCATGCTCGCCCACTTGCGCTCCAGCACTAGCCGGGCTTTGCCCCGTGCGCGTTGCAGGGTGGCCACCTTGGGCGGCAGTTCAATGCGGGCGTGGTGCAGGATGAGGGCCAGACGCAGGCACAGCACCTGGGACATCAAGGCGGTGTCATGCAGGTGTTCGGCCAGCTTGATGAGCTCGCCACGTTGACCCAGCACGAGTGACGCCAGGCGCCGCAACTGCGATTGCGAAAAGCCCGATGCATCCACATGGCCCAGCAGGTAGGCGCTGTGCCGGTGGTGGTCGTGGTGCGACACCATCATGCCGATCTCGTGCAGCGTGGCGGCCCAGCCCAGTTCGCGGGCGTCTTCGCCATCGGCACTGGCAGCGGGCTCTTGCAGGCTTTGCCACAGTGACAGGGCGCGGTTGCGCACGCGGTTGGCCTGGGCCTGATCCACGCGGAAGCGTTGTTGCAGCTCGCGCACGGAGGTGTCGCGCGGATCGGGCAGGCGGTGGTTGCGTGCGGCTTCCAGGCGCTCTTCCAGATCGAAGATCACGCCCTGGCGCAGGGCCCCCTTGGCAGGCCGCAGGGCCTCGATGTCGAAGTGCTGGGACAGCGTGTAGAGGATGGACAGCCCGCCGCCCAGCACAGCCTTGCGTTCGGGCTTGAGGCCCGGCAGGTTGAGGGCTTCGGTCGAGCCGGCCGCCAGGCATTGTTCGATACACCAGCGCAAGCCTTCGGGCGTGATGTTGCCGTCGGTGATGCTGTTGGCCACCAGGATCTGGGATACGGCACCCACCGTGCCCGATGAGCCCAGCGCCTCTTGCCACTGCTGTCGGCCAAACAGGGTGAGGGCTTCTTCCAGCTCGGCCCCCGCGGCGATCTGGGCAGCGCGGAAGTACTCGGCGGTGTAGCGGCCTTGCGGGAAGTGCTGGATGGACAGGCTCACGCTGCCCACCCCGAAGGATTCGGCACGCTGCGGGGTGCGCCCGTGGCCCAGGATCATCTCGGTGGAGCGCCCACCGATGTCGATGACCAGCCGGGGCAGTTCGCTGGGTTGCAGGCGGGACACGCCCTGGTAAATCAGGCGGGCTTCTTCTCGGCCGGAGATCACCTCGATGGGGTGGCCCAGCACGCGGTCGGCGCGCTGCAGGAAGGCGTCGCGGTTGCGGGCTTCACGCAGGGTCTGAGTGGCCACCGCACGCACCTGCCAGGGGGCAAAGCCCTTGAGCCGCTGGGCAAAACGGGCCAGGCAGGCCAGGCCGCGCTGGGTGGCCTCTTCGGTCAGCAGGCCGTGGCTGTCCAGCCCGGCACCCAGGCGCACGGTCTCCTTGAGGTAGTCCACGCGTTTGTAGCGGCCCTTGGACAGCTCGGCAATCTCCAGCCGGAAGCTGTTGGACCCCATGTCGATGGCCGCCAGCAGATGGGGGTGGCTGCTGTTGTCCAGGCCAGGCGCCTGGGGCTTGCTTGTCTTGGCGATGAGCTTGTCCATGGCTGGTATTGTCCCTGCTTTGCATGACAGCGCGACCCTGCTCGGCAGGTGTGGTTGACAGGATTGCTAAGATCGACGCATGACTTTGACTTATATCGTGACCGCGACCTTTGTTGGCGGTCTGATCTCGGTGCTGCTGGCTGCGGCCCTGTCAGCACCTTTGCTGGGCCTGATCGTTCGCCATCTGGTGAGCCTGTCCACCGGCGTGCTGCTGGGTACGGCCTTGCTGCATGTGCTGCCCGAGGCCTTCGAGTCATCCAAGCCACCGCAAGGTTTGTTTCTGACTTTGCTGGGTGGGCTGCTGTTCTTCTTCCTGCTGGAGAAGGCCGAGCTGTATCGCCACGGCCACCACCATGAGCACGATGGCCACCATCACCACCATCATTTCGATCGTGAGCAGGCAGGCCGAGGTGGCTGGAGCGTGCTGGTGGGCGACAGCATCCACAACTTCTGCGATGGCGTGCTGATCGCCGCGTCCTTCCTGGCCGATCCGCACCTGGGCTTCGTGACCTCGCTGGCCATCATTGCCCACGAGATCCCGCAAGAGGTGGGTGACTACATCGTGCTGATCAATGCGGGCTTCTCGCGCATGCGGGCCCTGGTCTACAACATGATCTCGGGCATGGCCGCCGTGGTGGGGGGCGTGCTGGGCTACTTCCTGATCGTGCCGTTCCAGGAATACCTGCCCTACATGATGGTGGTGGCGGCCAGCAGCTTTGTGTATGTGGCCGTGGCCGACCTCATCCCCCAGTTGCAGAAGCGGCTCAATGGCCGTGACACCGTGCTGCAGATCTTCTGGCTGGCCGTGGGGCTGGTGATGATCGCTTCGATCGTGCATGGCATCCACGATCATTGATGGGCTGCTGATGGCCCATTGATTCGCTTGTGGCAAGCACCAGCCCGCTGAGGTCAGGCAGGCTTGTCGGTGGGCTTGAGCCGCGTGGACACGATGCCTGCGCCGATGATGAGCAGCATGCCCACGATGCCATCGGCGCTCAGGCGCTCGCCAAACAGCAGCATGCCCAGCACGCTGGCATGCACGATCCCCAGGTACTGCAGGCTGGCATTGACCAGCATGCGGCCTTGCGCATAGGCGCGGGTCATCAGCAACTGGGCAATGGTGGCGAACGCACCCACACCCGTGAGGGCCGCCCAGGCGGTCCATGGCAGCTGCGCCAGCGGTGTCGGGTTGGCCAGGCCGGGGATCAGCCAGCTCATGGCCCCCAGCACGGTGCCGGTCAGCGAGAAGTAGAAGACGACGCGGACCTCGGGCTCGCCAGCACGGCCCAGTGCGGTCACCTGCACATAGGCCATGGCGGCCAGCATGCCTGAGATGACGCCGAGGATGCCTGCGACGATCTGCTCACGCGCCAGGGTAGGGTGCAGCACCAGCCCCACACCGACAAAGCCCACCACGACGGCCAGCACCAGCCTGCGGTCCACGCGCGCGCCGCCCAGCAGGCCTGAGCGGATCAGCAGGTACACCGCGAGCCACACCGAGGACATGTAGTTGAGCGTGACGGCCGTGGCCAGCGGCAGGCGGCCAATGCAGTAGAACCACAGCGACAGCGCGAACACACCGGCCAGGCCACGCTTGAGGTGCATCATCGGCACCTTGGTCTGCAGGCTGCTGCCCGTGCCCCAAGCGATCATGGCCATCATCACAGCGCCCACCAGGCCACGTGCGCTGACCACCGCGGCGGTACCGAAGTGCGCGGACGCCAGCTTGACGCACACGCCCATGCAGGCGAACAGCAAGGTCGCCAACACCATCTGGACGTAGGGTGAGACGCGTGGTTTCAGGGCCTGTCAGTCCTTGAAGGTCATGACGCGCCGATACCACTCGTGGAAGTGCTGCATGCCGTCTTCCATCGGGCTCTGGTAGGGGCCAACTTCGTTGTCGCCACGCGCATACAAGGCCTTGCGGCCAGCGTCCATGCGCTCACCGATCTCGTCGTCCTCGATGCAGGTCTCCATGTAGGCGGCCTGCTGGGCTTCGACGAACTCGCGCTCGAAGGCGGCGATCTCTTCGGGGTAGTAGAACTCCACCACGTTGAGCGTCTTCTGCGGCCCTTGCGGGTACATGTTGGACACCACCAGCACGTGCGGGTACCACTCCACCATCATCGTGGGGTAGTAGGTCAGCCACACGGCACCCTGGTTGGGCTTTTCGCCGCCACGGTAGTTGAGCAGCACTTCGCGCCACTTCTTGTAGATGTCCGAGCCCGGCTTGTCGAAGGTCTTGGCCACGCCCACGGTCTGCACCGAGTACTCCTTGGCCATGTCCCAGCTCAGGTCGTCGCAGGTCACGAAGTTGCCCAGGCCAGGGTGGAAGGGGCCAACGTGGTAGTCCTCCAGATAGACCTCGATGAAGGTCTTCCAGTTGTAGTTGCACTCGTGCAGCTCGACCTTGTCGAGCACGTAGCCCGAGAAATCCAGATCGCCACCGGGCTTGAAGCGCGTGTCGATGCCTGCCAGGTCCGCGGCGATGTCGCGGCCGTTGTCCTCGAACAGCAGGCCGTTCCAGTTGCGAACCTTGTAGTTGTTCAGGTTCAGGCAGGGATCGTGGTCGAAGTGCGGCGCACCGATCAGCTCGCCCTGGTGGCTGTAGGTCCAGCGGTGCAAGGGGCAGACGATGTTGTTGCGGCTGTTGCCACGGCCCTTGAGCATGACCGCCTGGCGGTGGCGGCACACGTTCGAGATCAGCTCGATGCCTTGGGGCGAGCGCACCAGGGCACGGCCTTCGTTTTCTTGCGGCAGGGCATAGAAATCGCCAACCTCGGGCACGCTCAGCGCGTGGCCCAGGTAGCGAGGACCGGACTGGAAGATGCGCTCAAGCTCCTGTTGGTGTAGCAACTCGTCAAAGTAGACGGACACGGGCAGCTGTGTGTGACTGCGGCTGAGGGCGTTGAGTGCGGTACTCAGGTCGGACATGATCCCCAGGATCTCCAAAAACCAATGTCAACCCCCCTTAGGTCTTGAGGACCAAGGGCTTTGAACTATCCCTGGCACGGCGCCAGGGGCCTGGTGTTTCCCGCAACGAAACGCAAACACAAGATGCACAAACACAAGATACGAAAGGCAAATGCAGGGCCTGACCGGGTTGAAACCCAAGAGGCCGGTCGTGTGCGTGCTGTGTACGGGAAAGCCCGAAATTGTACCCTCAGGGGGGAGCGAGGACCAATCCCGGGTACTGCGGCAGGTCAAAAGGTGGGGCTGGGCACCCAGACCGGGGGGCTGCCGCCCAGGGCGCTTCGTGTCACGTGGTGAACGCAAGCGCGGCGGCAGGAAATAGAATACGCGTTTGCCCGTATTCGGGCCCCTCAGGCGACACCATGGCCAGAACAGCCAAATCAACCGCAGCCACTGCAGACACCCCACCCATGCCCGCCAGCTACGAAGAAGCCCTGGCCGAGCTGGAGCAGCTTGTCGGCAAGATGGAAGCGGGCGCCTTGCCGCTGGACCAGCTGCTGGCCAGCTACCAGCGCGGGGCCCAGTTGCTGCAGTTCTGCCGGACACGCCTGGAGGCGGTCGAAGAGCAGGTCAAGCTGCTGGAAGACGGGCAACTCAAACCCTGGGATGCTGCCTGATGCCCCCTGATGTGTTCAAGGACTGGTCGGCCCAGGTGCTGGCCCGTGTGGAGTTGGCCCTGAGCGAATGGGTGCCGGCCTCGGCCCCTGCTGGCCTGGGCGAAGCCATGCGTTATGCCGTGCTCGATGGCGGCAAGCGGCTGCGCGCGCTGTTGGTTCAGGCCGCGGCCGAAGCGTCTGGCGCTTGCGCCACGCCTGATGGTGCCGAAGCCGCTTTGCGTGCTGCTTGCGCGGTCGAGTTGATCCACGCCTATTCGCTGGTGCACGACGACATGCCCTGCATGGACAACGACGTGCTGCGCCGGGGCAAGCCCACGGTGCACGTGCAGTTCGGCGAAGCCCAGGCCATGCTGGCCGGAGATGCTATGCAGGCTCTGGCCTTCGAGGTACTGGTGCCTGATACAGGCGAGGGCGCTGGTGTGGCGCCGGCCTTGCAGGCCCGCTTGTGCCGCCTGCTGGCCCACGCTTCTGGCCAGGCCGGCATGGCCGGTGGCCAGGCCATTGACCTGGCCAGTGTGGGCCAGGCACTGGACGAGACCACCTTGCGCGACATGCACCAGCGCAAGACCGGCGCCTTGCTGCGCGCCAGCGTGCAGATGGGCGCGGCCTGCGGTGGCCTGCAGCCCGAGGGCGCAGCCTGGCAGGCCCTGACCGACTATGGCCATGCCATGGGCTTGGCTTTCCAGATCGTTGATGATGTGCTGGACGCGACCCAGGGCTCCGAAGTCCTGGGCAAGACGGCGGGCAAGGACGCCGACGCCAACAAACCCACTTATGTGAGCCTGCTGGGCCTGCAAGGCGCCCGCGACGAAGCGGCCGGCCTGCTGCAGCAGTCGCTGGCCGCCTTGGCCCGCAGCGGCCTGGGTGCCCAGGCGACAGCGCCGCTGGCCGCGCTGGCCGAGCGCATCGTGCACCGCGATCACTGACTACAAGAAATCCACCCAAGGACGCCCCAACATGAGCTACCCCCTGCTGTCCAGGATCGACAAGCCTGCCGATATCCGGCACCTTTCCCGGTCCGAGCTCAAACAGCTGGCGTACGAGTTGCGCGACTACCTGCTGCACAGCGTGTCCCGCACGGGCGGCCACCTGTCGTCCAACCTGGGTACGGTCGAGCTGACCATCGCGCTCCACTATGTGTTCAACACGCCCGATGACCGCCTGGTGTGGGACGTGGGCCACCAGACCTATCCGCACAAGATCCTGACCGGTCGCCGTGACCGCATGGCCACGCTGCGCCAGCTGGGCGGCATGAGCGGCTTCCCGCGTCGTGACGAGAGCGAGTACGACACCTTCGGCACCGCCCACTCGTCCACCTCGATTTCGGCTGCGCTGGGCATGGCCCTGGGCGCGCAACTGCGCGGTGAAGCCCGCAAGTCGGTGGCCATCATCGGCGACGGCGCGATGACCGCCGGCATGGCCTTCGAGGCCCTGAACAACGCGGGTGTACCGCATGCCGGCAAGATGGCCGATGTGCTGGTGGTGCTCAACGACAACGACATGTCGATCTCACCGCCGGTGGGGGCGCTCAATCGTTATCTCGCTCGCCTGATGTCCGGCCGCTTCTACACGGCCGCACGCGAAAGCGCCAAGCAGATGCTGCGCAATGCACCGCCCCTGTTCGAGCTGGCCAAGAAGCTGGAAGAACACGCCAAGGGCATGGTGGTGCCTGCCACCATCTTTGAAGAGTTCGGCTTCAACTACGTGGGCCCCATTGATGGCCACGACCTGGACTCGCTCATCCCCACGCTGGAAAACCTGCGTGACCTGGGCGGCCCGCAGTTCCTGCACGTGGTGACCAAGAAGGGCTATGGCTACAAGCTGGCCGAGGCCGACCCCATCGCGTACCACGGCCCCGGCAAGTTCGACCCGGCTGTGGGCCTGGTCAAGGCTCCGGTCACGGACACGCCGCCCAAGCCCACCTTCACGCAGGTCTTTGGCCAATGGCTGTGCGACATGGCAGCGGCCGATCCGCGTCTGGTGGGCATCACGCCGGCCATGCGGGAGGGCTCGGGCATGGTGGAGTTCCACCAGAAGTTCCCGGGTCGCTATTTCGACGTCGGCATTGCCGAGCAGCATGCCGTGACCTTTGCGGGTGGCCTGGCCTGCGAAGGCCTCAAGCCCGTGGTCGCGATCTACTCGACCTTCCTGCAGCGCGCCTACGACCAGTTGATCCATGATGTGGCCATCCAGAACCTGCCCGTGGTGTTCGCGCTGGACCGTGCGGGCATCGTGGGGGCGGACGGTGCCACGCACATGGGCGCGTTCGACATTGCCTTCGTGCGCTGCATCCCCAATATGAGCGTGCTGGCGCCGGCCGACGAGGCCGAGTGCCGCCAGGCCTTGAGCGCGGCCTATGCGCAGAACCACCCCGTGGCCGTGCGTTATCCGCGTGGCGCAGGGGCGGGTGTGCCTGTGCCTACGAGCCTGGACGCCATGCCATGGGGCAAGGGCGAAGTGCGCCTGCAAGGCACGCAGACGGTGGCGGGGCAACGCGTGGCCATCCTCGCGTTTGGCACCTTGCTGCAGCCCGCCTTGAAGGCTGGTGCCGCATTGGGCGCTACCGTGGCCAACATGCGCTTCATCAAGCCACTGGACACCGAGTTGGTGGCGCAACTGGCCAAGGACCACGACCTGCTGGTGACGGTGGAAGAGGGCTGTGTGCAAGGCGGTGCCGGTGCCGCCGTGGCCGAGGCACTGGCTGCTGCCGGCTTGAGCAAGTCCATGATGATGCTGGGGCTGCCAGACCAGTTCGTCGAGCACGGTGAGCCAGGCAAGTTGCTGGCCATGTGCGGGCTGGATGCGGCGGGGATCGAGCAGTCGATACGGGCACGGCTCCCGCAGTGATCCATTGCGACTGGGCTTAGGCGGCCACCCTGACCAGAAGCGCTGAAGAGGCCGGTGAGGCCTCTTCCCTCCGGTGAGCAAATCAGCCTAGGTGATCGTCTTGTTGTGAGCGCCGAACACGTACGGCCGCCACGATACCCATGAGCCCGAGTGACAGTAAGGCGGCATTGGAGGGTTCGGGCACGGACGCGATCATGAATGTGCCGGCTCGGATAGTGCTATCCAGTTGGCGGTAGCTGTAAAGCGGATCAAAGGGGATGTCCGACCAAGTTGTCCCCATTGATTTTCCGGTCAAGGTGCTCGGATAGTTGCCAGGCGCGAACTTGGCAACGAGTTCAGATGAGCTGGCAATTTCCGCGGAGCTTTGGTAATAGATGTTCGTGGTGCAGCCACTACCGTAATTGTGAGAAAAGCTGCAACTGGAGAAGCCCGTGCTTCCGCGCTCAAGCAGACCCATTGCGTTACCCGATCCGCCATCTTGCAACCAGGCGGCGACGACGGATGGGGCATTCCAGTAGTCGTTTTTCGCTTTGGACGCCAAACCCCATCCAAAGTCGATGCTGGGCGCATTGAATGAATATGTGCCATTGGCGTAGGTGTTGGCACCCGTGGTCAAGTCATAAACCGATGTGGTGCCATTGCGAAGAAGCCAATTCGAATCAGCCAGCAACTGCTTGAAGTCATCAACCGTGGCCCTGCGGTAACCCTGCGCCTCGCCATCCAACACGTGGTCGAAGATCTGCCAGACTTGGCCTGTTATCGGATCGGTTTGGGTGGTGCCGGCGTGCGCACTCAGTGCCGTGGTGGCCAGTGCGGCGGCTATGAAGGCCAGCGCCCGCATGCGTGGCAAGACCTGAATGTGATGGTTCATCGCTTCCTCCTTGTTTTATGGTGGAAGCAATCTAGCAGCCATGATGGGGGGCTGCAATGGCTAACGTGCACCGCCTGGCGCAAGGCTTGAAAGAAGTGCTACGGTGTGTGACCGGGGTATGACAGCAGTCGCCCAGGGTGGGGCGCTTGTTATCTCAACAGGCCTGGAGCTGGGTGCTCAGGTTGCCACTGCGGGCTCGGTGCTATCCGTGCTGCTGCAGCTTCCTCCGCAACCAGCGATTGCCTCTTCAGGCAACTTCTCCGGGTTGCTGAGCTCGCCCGTTTCCGGGTCATAGCCCATGCTCTTGAGGTGCAGGGCCAGGCCGAAGTCCATGTTCTGTGCGTGATGCGGGAACCAGATGGTTAACTCATGCGCCATCTGCCGAATCGGCGCCAGGTCTCCCGCGGCGCCGAACGCTGCCCCTTCGCGCAACACCTTGAGCACCACCGCGTGTTGCGAGCTGTGGCAGTTGCCCGGCGCAAAGCCGGTGTCCACCATCCATTTGTCTTCGCGCGCGAAGTGCTCGTCGGTGTGCTCGATCAGGGCCTGCCATTTCTGCAACAGCGAGGTGTCATCGGCGGCTTCGACTTCGGCCAGCAGGTCCACGAACTCCTGGTGGGTGGTGTCCATCACGGGCATGGACAAGGACAGGGCATCGGACCAGACAAGGGTGGACATGACGGTGGGTTCCTCAAAGGCG
>Ga0265327_10001873_pt1 | contig 24326 bp, 24 predicted proteins | sample 41621metaG_FD_202089 | JGI IMG/M metagenome (GOLD analysis project Ga0265327, IMG submission 202089) | Rhizosphere microbial communities from Carex aquatilis grown in University of Washington, Seatle, WA, United States - 4-16-21 metaG | ecosystem: Host-associated > Plants > Roots > Rhizosphere...
GCACCCGGCGGCGAGCCTCCTCCCGGCTGATGCGAAGCCGGATGTGCAACACCTCAGGCCAATCCTTGGCCCCGATCTCTTTCGCCGTGGCCTGAGTTTGGGCGGCGGCCAGGATCTGCTGATCGACCGCCTCGGCCGCACATCTCAACGTTTCGCGGCGGGACTGCAACGCCAACAACGTCCGTACGTCCAGGCCGGTGTGATCCAGGGACGCGAGCCGAGCCTGCGCAGCCTCGTAGGCGGCGTACGCCTCCTCGATAACGGCCGGATCGGTCAATCCCATATTCGAACGATAGTTCGAACCACCGACAATTCGCTGTGACGAATGATGCCCTAGTTACCTGCCGTGACCAGCGCAAACAAAGTGACCAAAGTTTTTTTCCGACCGCCCCCAGGAGACCCCCTAAGAGAACACCGGCTGCCCATCGACTCCGAGCAGATAACGCTCGGTGCCCTCGCTGACCCGCGGCGCATCGCCGCCCAGCGCGACGGCGATCTTGTTGATGCCGTTGCGCATCACGTCGAGGGTGATCTCGGTGGCCTCGGCGTCGGAGAAGTGCGCCCGCATCCCTGCGGCCACCTCTGCCGGTATCCGCGACGGCGTCCACACCAGAGCGTCGACGTAGCGCAGCGCGGCCTTCTGCCGCTCGTCGAGCAACGACGACGACTCGTACAGCTCGATCTCGGAGTACAGCGACTCATTGCCGCCGGCATCAATCGCCGTCCCCTCGCGCAGTGACTTGCACAGCCGGCAGTTGTGCGCGGCCGCACCCCGCAGCCGCACCACCTCGGTCATCACGGGGTCCAGCTCGCGGCGCGCCCCGACCGAGCTTGCGAAGCGGTTCAGCAGCAGATCCACCGGATCGGTGTCGTGGTCCCAGCCGTCGGGGTCGGCGACCGGCGGCAGCCCCAGAGCGGCGAATCCGGCCCGCACGCGCGGGACGAAGTCGGCGATGAACATCAGCGCCACGATGCGAAAACTATTGGCGCCCAACGCGGCAGTGAGCTGCCCCCGCTGCGCCTCAGAGATCACCGATACATCGGTGCTGAACTGCTCGGCGAAGTCAGCCACCAGCGGTTCGGCGTCGACGACTGGCCCGAACACCGCTTCATAGGGCAACGGCGCAAGGCCTAACGTCTCGGCACACGTCTGCCGCATCACCGCATTGAGCCGGCGATCAGCGGGTGGCGACAATGCGATCAGGGCGGTCAGTAGATCCTCCACGCTTCGGATTATCGTCGCGATGAGACGATCGACGCATGGGTTCGACCGTCTCGGCCGCATTCGCCTCCGACAACGCTGCTGGTGCGCACCCGCGCGTCATCGAGGCCATCGTCAACGCCAACCACGGCGCCGTCAGCTCCTACGGCACCGACCCCAGCACCGAACGCGCGGCGCAGGCCATCAGAAAGGCCTTCGAAGCCCCCGACGCCGACGTGCTTTTCGCACTGACCGGCACGGCGGCGAACATCATCGCGCTGGCCTCCGCCGTGCAGCCGTGGCAGGAAATTCTGTGTAGCGACATCGCACACTCATTGCTCGATGAAGCCGGCGGACCGGTGCGACTCTCCGGCGCACAGCTGACGGCGCTGCCCAGCAATGACGGCCTGATCGCGCCACACGAACTTGATCGGCACATCGCCCGGCGCGGCCCGGTGCATCACTCGCAGCCGCGCATCGTCACGATCACCCAGTCCACTGAGAATGGCCGAATCTGGTCGCCCGGCGCGCTGAAAGAGTTCATCGATTACGCCCATCAACACGACCTGCTGGTGCACGTGGACGGCTCCCGCATCGCCAATGCCATTGCAGCCCTTGATGTCCATCCACGAGATGCCATCGGCGACGCCGACATCGTCACCGTCGGCGGAACCAAGAACGGCATGCTGTTCGGCGATGCGGTAATGATCCGCCGGCCCGAACATTTCCGGGGAATTCGCTTCGTACAGAAGCAGATCGGCCACCTTGCGAGCAAGCACCGCTTCATCTCGGCGCAGTTCGAAGCCATGCTGCACGACGATCTCTGGTTACAGACCGCTGCCCACGCCAACCGCATGGCCGCCGCCCTGAGCGCCGGGATGACGGCGGCAGGCCTCGACCTGGCAGCGCCGACCGAAGCCAATGAGGTGTTCGTCATCCTCGACGCGACGACCACCGCCCGCGTGCGCGAATACTTCGCCGTCCACGCCTCGGACCCGATGCGCCCGGTCATCAGGTTCGTCTGCTCCTGGGCCACCACGGACGACGACGTCGCCGCGGCCCTGAAAGTTATTGCGCCTGACTGACCGACGACATGTGGAAGTCCGGAATCCGGAGCGACGGCATCTGCGCCCGGGTCGCCCAGTCGCCCCATTCCCGGGGCAGCGTGGTTTCGCTGACGCCGGCCTCGGTGGCGCGCCGCAGCAGGTCCAGCGGGCTCTCGTTGAACCGGAAGTTGTTCACCGCGGCCGTCACCTCCCCGTCCTCGACGAGGTAGACGCCGTCGCGCGTCAGGCCGGTCAACAGCAGCACGGTCGGGTCGACCTCGCGCATGTACCAGAGCGTGGTCAGCAGCAAGCCGCGCTCGGTCCCGGCGATCATCTCGGCCAGGCTCGCGGTGCCGCCCGTCATAAGCAGGTTGTCGGCAGGCACGGCCACGGGCGCGTCGAATTCCGCTGCGGCAGAACGTGGATAGGCCAAGGCGTTCACCGCACCGTCGCGAATCCAGTCGACGCGGCCGATGTCGAGCCCGTTGTCGAACACCGATACCCGTTCCGACGAACTCGACGTCGCCACGAACGGTAGGCACTTCAGCCCCGCGGCAAAAGGATCCGAGTACAGCGTCAGACCGAGGTCGGTCAGCTTCTCCCCCACCCTGGTACCGCCCGGCGCCGAAAGCGCGGTACGTCCCTCCTGCGCGCCGCGGCCGTCCATACTCCAGCCGAGGTAGATCATCATGTCCGCGACGGTCGACGGCGGCATCAGCGTCTCGTACCGGCCGGCAGGTAACTCGACCGTCCTGGATGCCCAGCCGAGACGCAGGCAGAGGTCGTCGAGCATGGAATCCACTGGCACGTCGACGAAATCGGCAGTGCTGACCCCGGCCCAGGCGCTGGCGCCGGCGCGTTTGGCGTTGATCTCCACCGAGCCGGTCGGTTGGGTGAACCGCCGACGGATACCGCCCGAGGTGGCTAGATAGGTGGTGTCGAGTTCATGCCGGGCGAACCCGTACAGCGCGTCGCTGCGGTGGAAGCCGTCGACCAGACGGGCGGCGACGTTGCCGAACACCGCGGCACCGGTCAGCGGCGAGGGCGTCTCCCAGTCGTCCGGAACCTCAAGCCCGCTCAATGCCGGTGCGCTATCGCGTGCCTCTGGCGCCGCCTGTGCGGCATCCTGCGATGCCGCCACCAGACCGGCGATGGTCGACGGATCGACCTCACTGGACTTCACTGCACCGACCCGGGCCTTATCCCCTTGTCGGACAATCGAAATGACAGTGGTGTCGCGGCTCACCGATTCGCCGTTGGTGGTCATGGTGTTGCGGGCCCAACGCAGCGATGCGGTGGAGCGGTCGGTCACCAGAACGATGGTCTCGTCGGCCCGGCCCCGGCGGGCGGCCTCGGTCAGCACCAGGTCGACAACCTGCGGTGCACCGGGGTGAGCGTAGCGACCGGGAGGATTATTCAGCATCAACGCCCCGATTCAGTTCGCGTGTTGAGCACATTGATTCCGCGGAACAGCGCGGACGGGCAGCCGTGGCTGACGGCGGCCACCTGGCCGGGCTGGGCCTTGCCGCAGTTGAAAGCGCCGCCGAGGCGCCAGGTCGACTGTCCGCCAACAGCTTCCATCGAGCCCCAGAAGTCGGTGGTGGTGGACTGGTAGGCGACGTCCCGCACCTGGCCGTCCAGCTTGCCGTCGCGAATCTTGAAGAACCGCTGGCCGGTGAACTGGAAGTTGTACCGCTGCATGTCGATTGACCACGACTTGTCGCCGACGATGTAGATGCCGTTCTCGACCCGGCTGATCAGGTCGTCGGTGCTCAGGTCCTCGGTACCGGGTTGCAGTGAGACGTTGGCCATCCGCTGGATGGGCACGTGATGTGGTGAGTCGGCGTACGAGCAGCCGTTGGACCGCGCCACGCCGAGTTTCGGCGCGAACACCCGGTCCAACTGATACCCGACGAAGACGCCGTCGCGCACCAGGTCCCAGCTCTGGGCGCGGACGCCCTCGTCGTCGAATCCGATGGTGGCCAGGCCGTGTTCGACGGTGCGGTCAGCAGTGACGTTCATGATCGTCGACCCGTACTGCATGGTGCCCAGCTTGTCCGGGGTGGCGAAGGACGTGCCGGCGTAGGCCGCTTCGTAGCCGATGGCGCGGTCGTATTCGGTGGCGTGACCGATGGATTCGTGAATGGTCAACCACAGGTTGGTCGGATCGATCACCAGGTCGGTGGGACCGGCTGTCACGCTGGGTGCCTTGACCTTTTCGGCCAGCAGCGACGGCAGCTCGGCCAATTCGGTTGTCCAGTCCCAGACCTCGTCACCGGCGACGGCCTCCCAGCCGCGGGCGGTCGGCGGAGCCAGCGTGCGCATGCTCTCGAACGAGCCGGCAGCGCTGTCGACGGCGACGGCTTCCAGCATCGGTTGCACCCGCACCCGCTGCTGCGTGATCGACGAGCCGAATGCGTCTGCGTAGAACACCTGCTCCTTGACCGCTTGCAGACCGGCTGACACGTGATCCACCCCGTCGGCCGCGAGCAACCGGCCGGAGTACTCGCCCAGCAGCGCGATCTTGTCGGCAGCGGTGATCTCGAACGGGTCGATGCGGTACGGCGACACCCATGACACGTCGGCGTAGACCGGCTCGGGCGCCAGCTCGATGCGTTCGGCATTCAGCGGCGCCAGGGCCACGGCCACCTGCACGGCCCGTCGGGCGGTCTCGGCCGCGACCTCGGGGTTCAGCTCGGCGTGCGACGCGAAACCCCACGTGCCGTCCACGATCACCCGTACCGCCAGCCCGATCTCCCGCGTCACCACCGACGTCTCCAACTCGCCATCGCGTAGTTGGATGTGCTCGGTGGTGATCCGGTGAACCCGGAGGTCGGCGTAGCTCGCACCGGCGGCCAGCGCGGCCGACACCGCTGCCTCGGCCAGCAAATGGCGCGGCAAGGCAAGGAAGTCGGCGTCAACCCGTCGCAGCGCAGTCACGGCTACACCGTAGTGGCACCACACGCTTTAATGATCCGGTGGCACGCCGCAGGTTTCGGGACACCCTGACCGGCTACGCGCTGCTTGCCCCCAGCCTGTTCGGCGTCGTCATGTTCCTGCTGCTGCCCATGCTGGTGGTCGGCTGGCTCAGCCTGCAGCGATGGGATCTCCTGGGAGCCATCCGCTTCGTCGGGTTCGACAACTGGCACGCCGTCCTGACCGACCCGACGTTCGGCCGCTCGATGGCTGTGACGTTCGGTTTCATCGCGCTCGTGGTCCCCATCCAAACAGTTCTGGGCCTGGTCGCGGCCACGCTGCTGGCCCGCGGACTGCCGGGCACCGGATTCTTCCGCACGCTGTACGTCTTGCCGTGGATCTGTTCGCCGCTGGCCATCGCGGTGTTGTGGCGCTGGATTCTCAGCCCCACCGACGGCGCCGTCAGCACCGTGCTCGGACACCGCATCGAGTGGCTGACGGACCCGAGCCTGGCGCTGCCGCTCGTTTCGGCGGTCACCGTGTGGACCAACGTCGGTTACGTGACACTGTTCTTCCTCGCCGGAATCCTGGCCATCCCCGGCGACGTTCACGATGCCGCACGGATCGACGGTGCGACAGCGTGGCAGCGGTTCCGTCGCATCACCCTCCCCATGCTGGGGCCCACGATGTTCTTCGTCCTGGTGACGGGAATCGTGAGCGCGGCACAGGTTTTCGACACCGTCTACGCGCTGACCGGCGGCGGCCCCGACGGTCGCACCGATCTGATCGCGCACCGCATCTACGCCGAAGCGTTCGGCTCGGCGGCGGTGGGCCGCGCCGCGGTGATGGCCTTGATCCTGTTCGTCCTGCTGCTCGGCGTCACGCTGGTGCAGCACACCTACTTCCGCCGGCGGGTCAGCTATGACCTCACGTAACGCGCTCATCTATGCGGTGCTGGTGCTCGCCGCCGCGATCACGTTGCTGCCGTTCGGCCTGGGCCTGCTGACGTCGTTCACCTCGGCCCGCCAGTTCAACACCGAATCGCCGCTCTCCCTGCCCAACCCGCCGACGCTGGCCAACTACACCGCCCTGACCGACGCCGGCTTCGGCCGGGCCGCGCTGGTGACCGCCCTGATGACCGGGGTGATCCTGGTGGGCCAGTTGACCTTTTCGGTGACGGCCGCCTACGCCTTCGCCCGGCTCGAATTTCCGGGGCGCGACACCCTGTTCTGGGTGTACCTGGCCACCCTGATGGTGCCCGCAACGGTGACCGTCGTACCGCTGTACCTCATGATGGCCGAGGCCGGCCTCCGTAACACCTTCTGGGCGTTGGTGCTGCCGTTCATGTTCGGCTCGCCCTACGCGATCTTCCTGCTGCGCGAGTACTTCCGGTCCATCCCGGCCGACCTGATCCGCGCTGCCCGCATCGATGGCGCCAATACGCTGGACGTCATAGTGCATGTGGTGCTGCCGGCCAGCCGATCGATACTCGTCACGCTGGGGCTGATCACCGTTGTCTCGCAATGGAACAGCTTCATGTGGCCGCTGGTGATCACCAGCGGTTCATCCTGGCGGGTGCTGACCGTCGCCACCGCCGGGCTGCAGTCGCAGTTCGACGCGCAGTGGACGGTCGTGCTGGCCGCGACCACCGTCGCGATCGTGCCGCTGATCCTGCTGTTCAGCGTGCTGGGCCGGCACATCGTGCGCTCCATCGTCGTCACCGGCATGAAATGAAGTTCTCGACGCGGTTCGTCACGGCCCTCGCCGCCACCATGGTGGTGCTGCTGGTGACCGCCGTACTCATGGGCCAGACGCAGGAGACCGGGAAAACCGTTGTCACCGTTCGGCTGTGGGACGCGCAAGTCGCGGCCGCGTACCGGTCGTCATTCTCGGAGTTCACGCGCCGGCATCCGGACATCGAGGTCCGGGTCGACGTCGTCGCCTACGCGTCGTACTTCGACTCGCTGCGCACCGATGTCGCGGGCGGTGGCGCCGACGACATCTTCTGGCTGTCCAACGCCTACCTCGCCGGTTACGCCGACACCGACCGCCTGCTCGACATCGGAAAGCTGTTGGGCGACGGCGCCGCCGACGCGTGGGACCCGTCGGCGAACCAGCAGTTCACCCGCAACGGGACGCTGTGGGCGGTACCGCAACTGACCGACGGCGGCATCGCCGTGTACTACAACGCGGACCTGCTGGCGGCCGCCGGAATCGACCCCGCCGACCTGGATGCGCTGCACTGGTCCCCCGGCACCGATGACACGCTCCGGCCACTGCTGGCCCGGCTGACCCTGGATCGAAACGGACGACACGCCGGGACAGCGGGATTCGACGCCGAGCAGGTACGGCAGTGGGGCTACAACGCGGCCAACGATCTGCAGGGCATCTACCTCAACTACATCGGCTCGGCCGGCGGGCAATTCAGCGACGGCGACCGGTTCACGTTCGACAATCCCGGCGCACGACAGGCTTTCGAGTACCTGGTGCGACTGATCAACACCGATCACGTATCCCCCTCGGCCGCCGACACCAACGGCAACGGCGACTTCTCCCGAAACCAGTTCCTGCAGGGCCGCATGGCGCTGTTCCAGTCGGGCACCTACAGCCTGGCCGCCATCGCCGATCAAGCCCGCTTCCGGTGGGGTGTGGCGATGCTGCCCAGCGGCCCCGCCGGCCGGGTCAGCGTCACCAACGGCATTGCCGCCGCGGCCAATTCGGCCACGCGTCATCCCGATGCGGTGGGGGCCGTACTGCAGTGGATGGGCAGCCCCGACGGCAATGCGTTCCTGGGCACGACGGGCGCGGCGGTGCCCGCGGTGCTGGCTGCCCAGCGGGTCTACTTCGACTACTGGGAACGGCGCGGTATCGACGTGCAGCCGTTCTTTCGCGTGCTGGACGGCCCGCGCATCCCGGCTCCCGGCGGCGCGGGCTTCCCGGCCGGATTCCTCGCCATCAGGCCGCTTTTCGACGAGATGTTCCTCGGCCGCGCGCCCGTCGCATCGACCTTGGCCGACGCCCAGCGGGCGGCCAACGCCGCCGCCGACCGTTAGAGCTTGCTGGTCGCCAGTGTGGTGAACGCCTCGATCCACACCGACAGCGCGCACATCACGACGACGAGGAGCAGCGCCACCGCGTCCTTGAGTCCCGGCCGTGCCGGACTCGCCACGATCTGTCCCACTCCGCCGCGCGCGGTGATGGCGTCGCCCATCTCGTCGCCGCGGCGCAGTGCCACCGTGATCGCGGCCGCCAGCAGGTCGACGATCTCGGCGCGACGTTGGCGACTGCGCTCCCGGCGGGTCTCCGGCCGCACCTTGGGGCGCAACCGGCGCGCCGCGAACAGCACGCGATACTCGTCGATCAGCATCGGGAAGGCGCGCAGCGCCAGGGCCAGCGTGACGGCCCACTCGTCGACCGGTACCCGCAGCCACTTCAGTGGCCGGCCCAAAGTGGCCACCGCCGGGGCGATTTCAGCGACGTTGGTGGTCCAGGAGACCAGCCCGCCCAGCCCCAGCAGCACGATGGACAGCACCGTGACCTGCAGGAATTTCAGCAGGCCGCCCAGCCCCAGATGCGCCGACGCGATGTCTACGAACGGCTCGCCACCGGCCATGGCAGCCGTCCCACCGCCGAGCAACAGCAGTACCCACACCAGGCGCGGCACCGACGGCAGCACGCTGCGCGGGATACGCGCCAGCCACGCCGTCAGCATCACCAGCAACGCGACCAAGCCGATCGGCACCCAGCCGGGATAGATCGTCAGGACGACGCCGATCAGCGCCACCACGATGAGTTTGGTGCCGGCCCACAGTTCGTGAACGGGTGACGTCCCCGGCACGGGGCGCAGCAACACCATCGACCGCCGCTGGGCGGCTGGAGCCGTCATGATCGTCCTCCCGCCGTGAGCGGCGCTTCCGCCGACCGTTCGGCGAGCTCGCCGCGATGCAGGTGCAGGATGCGCGGACACAACTCGTCGAGCCCCGCGAAGTCGTGCGAGATGACGACCACCGTCAGGCCGGTGGTCCGGCGCAGTTCGACGAGCAACGCCACCAGACCCCGCTGGCTGGCGGCGTCCAGCCCGGCCAGCGGTTCGTCGAGGATCAGGGCGCGCGGACGACGAGACAGCAACCCGGCCAACACCACCCGGCGCATCTGGCCGCCGCTGAGCTGGTCGATCCGGCGGTCGGCCAGCTCGGGGTCGAGCCCGACCATCGCGAGTGCCTCGGTGATCCGGGTGGTGTCGCGCTTCGAGAATCCTGCGGCCGAGGCGATTTCGGCACCGACGCGGGACCGCATCAACTGCAGCCGCGCCGCCTGGAATGAAATGGCCACGGCACCAACCTGATCGGAGACGGGCTTGCCGTCGAGCAGGCAACTGCCAGTGGTCGGCACGGTGAGTCCGGCCAGAATCCAGGCGAGCGTGGACTTGCCGGAGCCGTTGAGCCCGTGGATCAGCACGCCTTCGCCCTCGTGGACGGTGAAGCTGATATCGCGCAATGCCGTTGATTCCCAAGGCGTTCCGCTGCCGTACTGGTGACCGACGCCACGGACCTCGAGTACCGCCGGACCGTCGGGTTCGATGCCCTCCGCCACGATCGGCACCGGCGCGGTCGTGACCATCTCGATGTTGTCGCTGGCGCCGTCCAGCCGGACCACCCGGTCGGCCGAGTCCGCTTCATCGTTGTAATGCGTGATGTGCACCAGTGAAGTTCGGTGGTGACGGGTCAGGTCGGACAGTACCGAGAGCAGTACATCGCGGCCCTCCTGGTCGACCATGCTGGTGACCTCGTCGGCGATCAACAGCGCCGGTTCACGCGCCAGCGCAGCCGCCACCGCAAGGCGCTGCAGCTCGCCGCCCGACAGCCCGCCGGTGTCGCGGTCGGCCATGCCGCTCAGGCCGACCTCTCTCAACAGCCGTTCGACGTCGATGGTCGTCCCTGACGGCAGACCCCAGACCACGTCGTCGGCCACGCGGGTGCCGAGCACCTGGCTCTCCGGATGCTGCATGACGACCGCGGTGCCACCGGCCCGGCCGAGGCCGACCGCACCCGGACGGTCGATGGTGCCTGCTGTCGGCGCGCGGCCCGCGAGCGTCAGCATCAGCGTGGTCTTGCCCGATCCGTTGGCACCGGTGACGGCGACGTGCTCGCCCTCGTTGATGTCCATGCTGACCGGGCCGAGCGCGTCGCGATTGGTACCGGGGTACCGGAACCGGACATCGCGCAGGCGTGCCGGGACCGGCGCCACCACGCCGGCGGACTCGACGGTGTCGAGCTTGTGCACATCGGGAATCCCGAAGAGCCGCTTCAGCACCCGCGACAGCGCCCACCAGCCCAGCAAGGTGACGAACAGGATGTGCATGATCATCGAGAGCATCACCGGCACCGGCCAGTAGTGCAGGAACGCGGCGAACCCGGTACGTAGATCCTCGGCAGCCCGCTCCCCGCCGGGAACCGCCCCGATGATGTTGGCAATGCCGTTGATGTTCGAGGTCATCGACGCGAAGATCAGCTCCCGCAGCCGTCCCACCAACAGCAGGACACCGATGACGTACGCGCCGAACGCGGCGCCCGCGGCCACCGACGCACACAGGACCGTGACGATGCCGCGGCCCGTGCGCTTGACGATGCCCGTCAGGCCGCCGATGTAGGCGCAGAACACCACCGTCATCAGGCCACCCATCCCCGCGATGAGGAACGCGATCGTGCCGCCGGCGACGGTCGCGGCCACCAGCACCCGAAGTCGGTAGCGGTAAGCGAGCAGTCCCATCGGGACCGTGCCCAACATGCCGAGGCCCGCGGCGAACGGGACGACGACGGCGATGATGGCGGTGGCGGCGCTCAGCGCCGCCATCACGGCGGCCTGGGCGTACTCGCCCGGATTGAGGGGACCGGCTTTGTCTCGGGCGCCGGCTGCAGTCATTGCACAATTCTGCCAGGCGTTTTGACGAGTAAACTCGACGGTGTTGTGACCGTCACCACTCGAGGCGGCAGTTCGACTACATAGAGAATCTATGGAACCATGTTGAACATGACAGTTGCACCGGCGACCGAAACGACCCTCGCCTCGGATCTTCTCGCCGTCGTTGCACGCATCAACCGCTTGGCCAATCAGCGCGTCCGGCTCCCGCTGCCCTTCGCCCAGGCGCGACTGCTCTCCACCATCGAAGCCGAGGGCCGCGCCCGAATCTCCGATCTCGCGGCGATCGACCACTGCTCACAACCGACGATGACGACCCAGGTCCGTCGTCTCGAGGACGCCGGACTGGTGTCCCGCACGGTCGACCCCGACGACGCCCGCGCCGTCCTCATCAGCATCACCCCGCAGGGCGTCACCACCCTGGCCCAGGTTCGCACCGACCGCGGCAACGCCATCGACCCATTCCTGGCGGAACTCGACAGCACCGACCGAGACACTCTGGCCGCCGCCGTCGAGATCATGCGCGGACTGCTCGCCACGCGCTGACGCGGTGGTTACCGCGGGCCCGGAATCGGATCTAGTGCCTTGAGCGCACCGCCGTCGACGGTGAACCGCACACTGCCGATACCTGTCGGCATCCCCGGCTGATCCTTGCCCTGCTGCCACTGGTACTGAACCGTCACGCTGTCCGGCGCACTCGCGGTCACGGTGATGTACGGCCGCGCGTCGGGCGTCGGCGTACCGATCATCGTGTTCTTGTTGAAGAACACGACTTGTTGCGGACTGTCCGGCGTCGAATTGTTCTGGCCGACCTGCACCCAGTACAACGCACAATTCGCGGAGTGGCCGCTGCTCATCTGCGTCCACTTGCCCGACGGCGGCGCCGGCAGCGCGAAAATGGCTGCGGTCACCACGTTCTGCGCCGGCCCGTCGGCTGGTGTGCACTTATCGGCCTGCGGCACCGGGTCCGGCCCCTTCGGACTCCAGCCACAACCCCCCGTGAGCAGGGCCGATGCCGATAGCAGGAAGAGCGCTGACGTGTAACCGATGGACCGCATGGGGCCAGCCTACGGCCAAGCGCACCAAGCTTTTTGACATCAGCGGGGTTTGCCCGCGCGTCCCGCGGGGCACCCAAACCTTGTCTTTGACGCCCGGTTGGAGTTAGCCGGGCGCGAAATCAATTGTGACTAGGGGAAATTCGATGTGGCACAGACAGAAGAGAGGCCAATCCAAGAGGCCGGTGATCAAGACCGCTGCGACAGTGGCAATCTCGGCGGCATTGCCCGTTGGGGTTGCAGGATTGATATTTACCAGCTTAGGCACCAGTCCTGGACCGGTGCCTTATTTGCTCTCTGCGGCGATTACCGACTCGAACACGACGGTCGGGTTCGCGGATTCGGACATCATCGGGATGTCGACGGCCGACATCAACAAGACGCTCGACGAAATGCAGGCGTTGGGTGTGCAGAACGTGCGAATCCTGATCCCGTGGAACAACATCGAACCAGTTCAGGGCTATTGGAACTGGAGCACCGTCGACACCCTGGTCAACGCTGCCGCGGACCGCAACATGGGCATCCTCGGCGTGCTCAACGCCACGCCGGCGTGGGCGGTACCGGCAGGTGATCCGGCCGTGGCCACGCCCCCGGCGGACAACGCGCAGTATGCGCAGTTTGCCAGCGCGGTAGCGCAGCGCTACGCCGGCAAGGTATCGGCCTACGAGGTTTGGAACGAGCCCAACGCGGCACCTTCCTGGTACCCGACACCCGATCCGGCGGCATACACGAAGTTGCTGCAGGCGGCCTATCCGGCGATCAAGGCGGCGGATCCGAACGCGACGGTGGTCGGTGGTGTGGTCGGCTGGGTGACCGACACCCCTGGTCTGGCCATCAACGCGGCCTCATACGTCCAGGGCATGTACGACAACGGCGCCCAGGGCTATTTCGACGCACTCTCGTTCCATCCGTACCAGTACCAGGTGCCGTTCGGAAACGGCACACCATACGGACCGGTGGCGCCGATCAACCAGCTCGCGACGATCCATCAGGAGATGGTCGCGGCAGGTGATGGCAGCAAGCAGATCTGGGCGACGGAATACGGAGAACCGACCTCGGTCGTCGACAACAACACGCAGGCGGCGTTCATCTCGAACTTCCTGAACTCATGGAGCAGCTTCAACTACACCGGGCCGATGTTCATCTACACCACCCGTGACCGCAACACCGGAAGCACCAGCGATCAGGACACTCTCGGTGTCTTCCAAACAGATTGGACACCGAAGCCCGCCGCGAACGTCATCGCCCAGTGGACCGCGACGCATCCGCCGGCGCCAACGGCAGTTCCGAGTCCGGCGACAGCGTTCACGACACTCAGCGCCACCACCAAAACCGTTGCCACACAGACCTTGTCGGCGGCACAGGCGACCGTGATGTCGCTGGCCGACATGTCGGAGACCGCTGGCACGGCAGACCCGGTGACTGCCACGCCCACCGCGACGGCAACACCCGTTGCGGCTACCGTGCCGGTCGAAGCCGCGGTCAAAGCCGCCCCGGCGACGCCGGCCACTCCGGCCACGCCGGCAACCCCCGCCACCGCCGCTACCCCGGCCACCACGGGTACCCCGGCCACTCCGGCCACGCCGGCAACTCGGGCCACTCCGGCAACTCGGGCGACCCCCGCCACCCCCGCCGCCCCCGTCACGCCGATTTCAGCCTCGCCAACGCCAAAGGCATCGACACCAAAGGCATTGACACCAAAGGCATTGACGCCCGTATCCGCGACGACCGAGAGGGACGCCGTGGCGCCGGCCGCATCCACGAAAGCGAAGCCACCTAAACAGGACTCGGCGACGAAGTCGGCACCGACAAACACCGGCCCGAAGAACACCGGCCCGGGCAACACCGGACCCAAGAAGACCGGATCGAACAACAAGTAGTCAGATCGACTCATCCGGAGCGGCACGCATGCGTCGCTCCGGATAGCTGTGTGTTTCGCGGTGTACTGGCCGGGGTAACCAATCGCCATGTCGATCACGGTCGGCGGCGGACCGCCGGAGTACGACGATGGTTTGCCCGGAGGAGTCGCTGGGCTGTACGGCAGCGGGTCATGGCCGGTCACGGGCAACAAGGCACAGCGTCGCGTGCTGGCCCTCGCGGTCGGCGTCCTCGTCGGGCTCCAGCGGCGACGTTGGCAAGATGCCGCGGTGGAATTGATCGGCGTCGCCCACGATTCGGATATGTCGCCCTATGTACTCGCCGAGGCATTGGTCGAGCTGTCGGGCGGCCATTCCCTGCGACTGGCGGGCCAATCCCGCGCCGACGCGGTTCGGACGGCGCGGGAACACTGGGGCCACTTACTGAATCCCGTTCCGGAGACTTCCGACGACCAGGACCCCCACTCCGCTCTGGTTTGGTGAGGCCGCAGGGCCGGTCACTACCCTGTGAATGTGACTGCAACGCATGACTTCCTACTCCGCCCGTGCCACGGACCCGTGGAGTGGCCTGCGCTGGTGCGCATCTGGCGGAGCGCGGTGGAAGCGACGCACGACTTCCTGACCGTCGCGGACATCGGCTTCTACGAACGTCGGCTCGCCGAGGAGTACCTGAAAATGGTCGACGTGACCGTGGCGGACTCCGATGGTGTGCCCGTTGGATTCTCGGGCGTCGCCGGTGGGAATCTCGAGATGCTGTTCATCGACCACCAGCATCGGGGCCGCGGCGCGGGATCGGTCTTGCTGGCCGATGCGATGGCGAAGAATCCGGGCCTGCTGGTCGACGTGAACGAGCAAAACCCGCAAGCCGTGGGCTTCTATCACCGCCACGGCTTCGTCACCCTGAGCCGCTCGGAGACCGATGGCGACGGACGTCCCTTTCCGATCCTGCACCTGGGACCCGCCGAATCCGCTGGGGTGCCCGGCCACTCGTCCTAATCGTCAGCCGAGGGCTCCGGCTCAGCAGTGCGCGCGGCGGTGTTCGCGGCGGTGCCGCCGATTCCGGCTGCCGCGGCGGCCGCGCCCAGCAGGCGTCTGCCCGAGGTCGACGACAGCGACTGGACCGCTTCCAACCCCGTCGCCTGCTCGGCAGACATACCGTAATGCTCGAGCAACCCGCCTTCTTCGGCAGCCGTGACGTGATCCGCACTGTCGATCGACGGCGCAGTCTTGATGATGTCCTTCGCGACGGCCAATCGCACCGAACCGTCCTCGTCATGGCGCACGCCGGCCAACGGGACCAGCGGCTCCGCGATGCCCAACAACCCGAGGTGAACTGTCACCCAGCTCGGCTGTCCGCTCTGATCGAGGTAAACCTGGTGAATCTTGCCGATCTTGGCTCCCGACAGGTCATAAGCAGTCGCGCCAACCAATTGATCGACATCCGACATCGATTTGTCCCTTGTTCCTCGACCGCGCCACGCCACCCCGCGGGGTCAGGCGTGCCAGCCGTGTGAATGGTGGTGTTCGTTGAGCAACATGCCCGACAGCAACCAGACCGCGCCGAACGTCGCAGTGGCCAGGGACACGATCATCGCGACCGCGCCGAATGTGAGGTACCCGGCCACCATCGCCACGGCGCCGACGACGAGCGCCACGAAACTGATGGCGATGGTCACCAAGCCCGGCACCATGGCACCGACCGGGGTAGGCGATTCATTCATGTAGTACGGGTACCCGCGTGCGTGGTCACCAAACCGCCGGGCGCGGGCCGAGCCCGGCGCGGGGACTGCAGTCGGGGGCAGCACCCACCCCGGAATGCAAAATGACCAGCACTTTCGTGCTGGTCACCGTTGCTCCCCCGATTGGACTCGAATAATTTTCTCGCTGCTGTTCAGGCGCTGTAACCGACCGTGACCTGCGTAAATATCTACGCTGGTATAGCGAGAAATACCTGTAACTATCCGAGCATTGTGCCCAAAATGTGCCCACACCAGTCATACCGGCGGACTACGCTCCGTCGATCACCCGAGCAGGAAGGAGAACAGCCGCCATGACCGATGACGAAATGATCGACCTGTTCGACGCCCTGCAACCGACAAAGGTGCAGTAAGGCCTATGGCGAATATCGACTACATCGAGATCAGTGGACCCGTGTCCTTGGCTGAGCTGGTCGCTGCCATCGACCCGGCCGCGGCGGCCCCGACCGGAAACGCCATCACCCTGGATCGCGGCCGCGACGTGTACGCCACAGCTCAATACGACGCCGTCGATGCCGACACCTGGCCTTACCTCGTCAGCATCGAATCGCGGACCGACGACGCGCTGCCGGTCCGCGATGAGGCGGCGCGGGTCATTGCTTCGGCACAGGCGGCCGGATGGAAGTTCCGCATGACGTCCGACGCCGACGATGCCCTGCGCATTGAATCGACGGTGGTCCCATGATCACTGTCGACCAGGTCCGCCGCGCAGTTTCGGCTGATTCCTCGGTACGCGAGTTCTTCGGTGACGAATTCACCGTCGCCAACTATGCATGGGAGAACAACGACATCTACCTGATGTCAGTCGAAGCCGCCGATGGCGTCGCACTGTTCGATGCCCCGGTGATACTGGTCGAGAAGTCGACTGGCGCGGTGATCCTGCGGACCGGGCTCCTTGGCCGCCCGCCGGCGGCCGACCTTGCCTGGGTCAGACTGCCCTAGCGGCGATTCGCGAGATGGCTTGGTTGATCGGCTCGGCGGCGGCCGATGGATACCTGGCGAGCACACGCGCGGCCAGTGCTCTCACGTCGTCGACCAGTTTGGCTGGAAGCGCGGCCTGTTGCTCATCTGTGAGCGCAAGCGCATCGGTGAATGCCAACTCCGGCGACCCGCCGCGAAGATCGCGCACGGACTGCGGCAGCTGCACGCCGACAGCAGCCAGCGAACGCACAGCATCGACGCAATCCACGGTCGCCAGCCTAACCATGCGCCGAACTGGGCTGATTAAGCGGCTGACAGCGGTAGCGTTCGGTTCATGGTTGAGCGCGGACGCAGGGTCAAGTGCGACAAGTGCGGCGCACCGGTCGATCAGCTGGTTGACGACATGTACGTGGAGGGTCAGACGCGTGGCGTCGACGAGCCGTACGACACGGTTGTGTTGCGCTCGCAATGCACGACGCCGGGTTGCCCTGGCCCGGACAACGCGTACTAGCTTTGGTCGTTCGCCACGGGGCAGGTACCCGCTCTGGCCGAGCTACTGGCCGTCGTGGCGTGTCCTTGCCCTGAATAGAGAGTGTTGGGTTTGACCCCGTGGCGACTGGCCCTGCCGGGTGTTACCCCCTGCTTCCCAGATTTCGCTGGAAGGCCGGCCACTGCAACGCTTGGACCTTCGGCATGATCTGAGCCGGATCGACACCGGAGATGTTCCACGTGTCACCGCCAGGAGCGGGGCCCGGTAGCGGTCCTGTGCCGGTGCCGGCTGCACCGATCGGCTGCAAGTTCTTCGGCTCAGTAGACGGCGCGAGGTTCGGCAGGCCGACGCCGGCCAGAGCACCACCGAGGGCACCACCACCACCGGCGGCGCCGGCCTGGTCGTCCTCCGCGCCAGCACCAGCCCACGCCTTTGCGTACCCAACGCCCCAATTCGCCAGGGCTAGGCCAGATTTGACGTTGGGCCAGTCGAGCAAGTTCGAAAAACCTGGCAGACCCAGCCCTTCGAATATTCCGGAGACCAGGGACTGGCCGAAGCTCTGCGCGCCCGAGTCTCCGGCTTCCCTGTTGGTGCCCTTCGACTTCTTGTCGAGCACCTCGGTGAGTCGCTGCTCGGCCGTGGCCTGCCGGTCTTTGGCGGAATCCAGGCGGCGCTGGGCGTTGTCGCGTTTCTTCTCGGCGGCCTTGCGCTTCTTGTCATCTGGCGCCGAGTTCAGCTCCGCGTTGGCCTCATCGAGGTCTTTCTGTGCGGCCGCACTAGCGGCCTTGGTTCGGCGCACGGTGGCCTGAGCGGACATCACCTGCGACGTCGACGCACCGCCGCCGGTGGTCTTGCCGTTGTCGCCACCGGCCAGGGCGATCCAAGCACGGTTCGGGAACGATGACGCTCCGGCCGCGCCGCCGCCGAACTGGCCAACACCCTTCTTGCCGCCCATCTCGACATTGACGTTGCCGCCGTCAGGATCAACGATCGTGCCGGCGGTATGACCACCGCCCGGGCCGCCGTTCTCCCAACCAACCCAGTACGCGGCGACGCCGTCAGGCGGATCGCCGGCCTGGAAGCCGCGCTTCAACAGCTCGGAGCTTTCCGAGCCTGTAGCGAATCGGCCACTGGCCCCGGTGAGGAAGTTCGCGATCGTCGACTGTGCTCCACTGCAATCCGTCGAGAACGTGTCGCCGTTGCCGCCACCCCAGTTGTACGAGTTGCCGGCGATGTTCGAGGCGAACGACTTGAGCTCGTCGACGGTGATACCGCCGTCCGCGAAGCTGGTCAGCCCGAACCGGCGCGCGACCTCCAGCAGGATCGCCGTGGACCGCCGTCGTTTCTCCGGTGCCAGCGGGATGTAGGCCTCGCCTTTGGTTTCCTCTTCGGCGAAGATCGTTCCGGCACCGCGGCCAGCATAAATGTCGGCGGTCTGAGGCTTGCGTATCTGCCGCAGGCCGCCATCGGCCATGGCGATCGCGCCGAACGCGTGGCCCAGGACGATCGCGCCGTCCGCACGGCCACCGCCCGTCGGACGTCGAGCCTCGCCGGGTATGGCGGGGACGAACGCAGGCGTGCGGACCTCCACGGGCACAACGATTGTCGACTTCAGCCTGTCCAACTCGGCCTGCGCTTGGTCCGCGTTGGTCTTGACGATGATCAACTTCTTGTCGGGTGTTTCCTTGACCGTGTAGCCAAGTGTCTGGAGCAGCTGCAGGGTCTGCTGACCGAGGGGCGCGTCAACCTTGATGCTCTTGTCGTTGTCCTCGTGAACCTTCTCACCGAGCGACTTGAGCAGTGCCAGAGCGGTGTCCCCTCCGGGCGTGTCGACCTTGATCGGCACGTCAGTGGGGACCGAGCCATCCTGGAACAGCTTCGCAAGCGCACTGATCTTGCCGGACGCATCAGCCACCGATCCACCGAAGCGGTCGTATGCAGTCCGCACCGCATCGATCGACAGTCCCGTGCGGGCCGCGATGCCAGCGAACTGCGCCTCGTTGTCGGCGAGCACCTTGCCCATGTCGCCACCGGACTGGGCCATGGCAGTAGTGGCGTCGCGGATGGCCAGCAGCTGATCCTTAAGAGCGACACCGTTCGCGGTCAGCGCACTGACTCGCCCACCGTCGGCGACCAGTTCCTGCCCGAACCCCTTCGACTTGTCGATCGGCTCTTGATTCTGGGCCTTCGACGCTTCAATGGCACGGGTGTGCTGCGCCTCAGCCTCGGCGAGCCCGACCGCCGGATTCATGGCGTCCATCGCGGCTTTGAGCGCGTTGGTCTTGTCAGCCGCCGACGCGGTGTTGTCGGCGAGTTTCCGCATGGCCGTGGCCATTTCGTACACACCAGGTGCCGTGTTAGCGGCGACTGTCTGCTGCTGTGTGAACTCAGTGCGGGCTCTGCGCAGTTCATCAGCAGCACGCCGGCCGCCGTCGCCTGTGGCGTCCAGCTTGCTCACCAAGAGATCGAATGCAGCCCGCGACCCATAAGTGGAGTCAGCGAGCTGCTCAGTGGTCATCTTCAGATCGTCAAGAGCCTGCTTGGCTGCACTGGCCGCGCGTCCCTCGGCTTCACGCTGGCCTTTCTCGGACTCCTTGACGTCGAAGATGCCCAGGCTGCTTACTCGTTTGGCGAATCCAACGGTCGCGTCCCAGTTGGAGTGATGTCCGGCGTCGCGGAAGCCATCCCAGAAGCTGCCCGTCTTTTTCGATGCCGAGTCGAACTCGTCGCCGATCGCGGCGATCCGATCCACCGCGGAGCCCTTGACGTTGTCATCGAACGCACCACGTGACTTCCCTAGTGCCGCATTAAGATTGACTTGTGCGCGCTCGGTACGGTGCACAGCGTCCTGGTATGCCTGAAGAGACTGGTCGGCCTTCTGGTTCTGCTGCGAGATGACCGCGAACGCGGCTCCCGCGGCTACCAGGGCCGCAGAGAATGGACCGCCGAGCGCCCCGATCAGCCCGCCGGCCGCGCGCCCCATGATGCCCAGGCCGCCGGACACCGCACCCATGGCACCGGCACCCGCGAGAGTCCCCAGTGCCCTGGTCGTACCCGACAACATCGATGGTGCGCCGATGAACGCATTCATGGATCGGCGGAACGTCTGAGAGTTGTTGGTCAGCACCGTCATTGCCCGAGACACGGCGGACAGTTGTCCGGCGTTGTTGCCCAGGTTGCGGAAGTCGCCAACGATCCGGGCGACACCAGCGCCGACGTGGGTGGCCGTAGTGCTCACCGAGCGGCCCACGGTGCCGACGGCCGTGTTGATAGGTGCGAACACCTGACCAATGCGGCTCATGATGGTCGGCACCGTTTTGAATGCCAGCCATGCCACGGCCGCGGTCTTGACGAGGCCGGCGTTTTCCGCGAGCAAACGCGCCAATTGCGAGATGGGTGGGAGGACCGCCGACGACCACGCCCTGGACGCGTCGTACATACTGCCGAACAACGGCGGTAGGGCGCCCAGTATGGGTTCCCACGACTTGAGCTGCTCGCGCCCCTGCTCGAAGAACTGCGACAGTTTCGCTTGCCCGTCAGTGGAATTCAGGAAACGGGCGAGCGCGTTCGATCCCTTGTCTAGAGCGCCAAGCAGGCCTTCGCCGCCGCCGGCCGCCTTAGTGAGCGCGGTGAACGATTGCCCCACGCCGAGCACGGTGCGGCCCAGGTGCGTGGTCCCGGTCAGCCCGTCGTTGATCCACTTGTTCAACCGGCCGTCAGCGGCCGCCGTGGTGGTGAACGCGTTGAACCGCACCGCGAGATCACTGACGGCAGAGCCTAGACGCGGCACTGAGTCCGATCCCGCCGACGCCAGCGTGCCAAATGCGTTAACCAGCGGTGCAATTGCTGCGTTGGCGCGGTTCTGCGCGTCCGCGGTGTTCCCGAAAATCCGATCCAGAAAGCCTTGCGTCGAAGATGACGAGCCCACGCGCAGCATCTCGCGGATGCTGTTGTTCCACGCGCGGCTGGTCTTGTCCATCCCCACCGTCAGGGTGGGCAGCGTCTGGTTGCCGAACCGGGTGAAGTCACCATCAACCTCGCGGAACACGTTGCCGCGCGCAGTATTCTGTAGCTTTTTGAACTCGCCATGGAACCCGACCACCGCTGTCAGTGCGCGCTTGGCGTTGGGCTCCATGTCCTTCATGGCCTCGGCGGCCTTCTTGATGTCTTTCGGGTCGCCGGACTCGGCGGCCTTCCACATCTCTTTGAGGGAATCGCCCACGCCAGCGGTCGCGAGCTTCAGCGTCCCGAGGGAGGCCGCACCGGTCGCGACAACACCCGGCAGCACCAGGCCCGTCTGGGCGACCTGCTGGATCGACGACGCGACCGTGGTGAGCGCGGTGGCCACTGCCGGCAGGTTGCCGACGCCGACGGCGCCGAGCGCGATCTTCAGCTCTCGTCCGACGCCCGCGCCGATGTCCTTGCCCATCCGCTCTCCGATGCGCCGGCCGACAGGGCGCGCGTCGCGTTCGGAGTCGTTCAGAGCGCGTCGAATATCGCGGCGCATCCCCTCGCCGCTGATCGCGAGGGTGACCCAGGCTGTTGCGAGTTCGGGCATCTCAGCCTCCGAAAGTTGTGACCGCGCCGAGTGCGGTCAGTTCGGTGATGCAGTCGCGGAAGCGCCTGACGTCGAGAGCGTTTCGATAGGTATGACGGCCGGAGAACAACTGCTCCGCGCGGTCTCCCAGCCGAGCGATGTCTTCGGCGTCGGGCAGCCAAGGCTTGTTGTTGGCGACGATCAGCAGCCACTCGGCGCGGCTGATTGTGGCGGGCCATATGCCGGTCCGGTGAAATTCGCCGCCGGGTTTGGTGGCGAGCCATGTGGCGATCGCAGGGTCGATGCTGTGCTCGGCAGAATTAGTAGACCGGAGGCGGAGCCAGTACGGTTCCGCTTCCAAGAATCCGGCTATCTGGCCGATGACCCCGAAGTACCGGTGTCCGGCCGCGTTGGGGTTACCGGTGAAGGTGTAGCGGAGGTGCTCAGCGCGCAGCTCTGCGTATCGGCTGATCAGGTCTTCGGCGATCTGCCAGCGCTTCAATCCGTCGCCGCCAGCGTTGATTGCAGTCTCTGCGTCGACGGGGCGGCTGGCCAGGATGTCGCGGTGGCTAGCGACATCGGTCATCAGAGCGTCCAGTTCGTCGCGTAGAAAGTCCAGCGCGTAGTCGGTCCCAACAGACTTAGCGCTGTTTGCGGCTGCAAGCGCACCCTCGCGGGCGTAGTTGATGAGCTGGTTGAACTCGACGTCGCTCGCCCACCGCTGATACTCGGCGGCATATTCGTCGCGTAGCTCGTCCAGGTCCTGACCTGCGTCACCGGCCTTGCTGATTCGATCGACGTACGGGCGGCTCATATCGCTGACGGCGGGAGTTATCCGCATCTGAGCCCTCAAGTGGTCGTGCCTCTGTTCGGCAGCCCGGTAGCCCGGAATCTCGTCGAGTACACGATCCTTCAACGGTTTGACAGCCATCAGAACTGAATCCCCTTTTCGTACAGCTCACGTCCGCGCGCCATGCCCATCGTTCCTCGGCGATCTGGTGGAGGCAGATGGTCGGCACCGGGCGCAGGCCTGGGGTTGGCTTCGTTGGGGTCCTTCGGTTCTCGAGTCTCGGCGACCAGTTGGTTGAACTGGGCGTCGGACAGGGACGCGAGGTATTGGCGTGCGCCGGCTTCGAGCGCGTCACGCGGATCGGCCATCGTGTTCCTTTCTGGCTTGGGCGTATTCAGCTACGACACTGCGGGTGAAGCACCAGCGGCCCGCCACGATTTCGCCGTCGAGCTCGGCAGCAATGCGGCGGATCGTGCGGGGGTGGCAGTCGAGCATGTGCGCCGCCTCCCTGGTGTCGATCAGGTCTCTCGAATCTAGGTCTTCTCCCAGCGTCTGCTGTCCCCGTGCGGACAGAGCTTCGTGAACGTCACGCAGCCACTGCCCCACGGGCTTTCCGCTAATTACCTTGTGCCGCAACACTTCTGCTACGCAATACAACGCCGCCCGGGCCTGGTCGTCATTGAGCTCAATTGCCACCGAAATTCAGCTCCGCTTCGGCCAGCGCGAGCCCAACCTCCAGGCGCTGGGCAAGGTCCGGACCGACCTGCTCGGCGGCGTAGAAGGTCGCGAATGTCGTCATCGACTGCAACGCCAACAGGGCACATCGAGTACAGCTGACGAACTCGACGTCGGCCACCGATCCGGTTCGGTGGTCGAGATACGCGAGGATCAGGCCGAACACGCGCAGCCGAGTGCGAGGGCCGCCGCCCGGCTCTGTGGCCGGATCGCAGACATGCCCGCCATGGGCACGGTCGAGTTCACGGTTCATTGAGATTGGACCGCCTGCGGCGCGTTCTGGGCGGGGCTATCGCCGTCGACGGCGTCGTCGGTCTCGACGAGTTCCGGCAGCTTCAGCTTGGCCATCAGTTCGGCCATCGCTGATCGGTGCTGGCGGACCTCACCGGCCATCTGGCGGGCCTCCGCGATCAGCGGGTTCTTGACGCGTTGTCCGGTCGATCCACGGATCATCATCTCGTTCTCGGACGCGGCCCGCAGCTGCGCGGTCTTCTCAGCGAGATAGCCGATAGCATCAGCCAGACAGCACGCGTCCTCGAGGATGCGCAGCTCGTCCGGCCGCAGACGGTAGGCGCTCAGAACCGAGTTCCACAGGCGATGGCCGGCACCGTCGGTGCGCAGCTCGACCGGCGGCGGCGCTGGCGGAATCGCAGTCGTGACTTCTAGCATGGGCGTTTACGTCCTCTTCTGTTTGATGGGTTATGGGCCGCTGAGTGCCGTTCTGCGGGTGGGCATTTGGCGCCGGGTTCGGATCGCGTTCGACGGAGCAGGGCCGTGTCGGACGAAATTCGTTCTGCTGGAACTACCTTCGCGAAAAGAGGCAGGGGGGGCGGTCGCCTATGCCCTGAGAGGCGAAGACGGCGGCCCGGGGAGGGGCAGTGCCCTGGGGTGGCGGCCGCGCTCATGCGGGCCGCTTCCGTCGCGCAAGGCACGGCACGAACTTCACCCGGCCGTCGTCACGTCGGCACCAATCGCCAGCGTCAGCACGGCACGACGAGCACCGCTCAGTGAGATCGGCAGCTGCATACGCCTCCGGCACCGGATGACGCTCGGCCGCGCTCAGCGCTTGCGTGAGCGACTGG
>Ga0265327_10001874_pt1 | contig 24319 bp, 18 predicted proteins | sample 41621metaG_FD_202089 | JGI IMG/M metagenome (GOLD analysis project Ga0265327, IMG submission 202089) | Rhizosphere microbial communities from Carex aquatilis grown in University of Washington, Seatle, WA, United States - 4-16-21 metaG | ecosystem: Host-associated > Plants > Roots > Rhizosphere...
GTCCACCACCGCCGCCGCCGGGTCCACCGCCGCCGCCGCCGGGTCCACCGCCGCCGCCGGGTCCGCCGCCGCCGCCACCGGGTCCGCCGCCGCCGCCACCGGGTCCACCGCCGCCGCCACCGGGTCCACCGCCGCCACCGCCGGGTCCAGCGCCGCCGCCCGCCCCAGCCCCAGCGCTGGAGCTAGCACTGGCGCCAGCGACCCCCGTCCCGGCTCCATTGCCAGTGGCCGACCCCCCAGGCGCCGCGCCGAGCCCGGAGCCGGCATCGCTAGCAGAAGCTCCGGAAGGGCCGCCCTCGGCCAGCACGAGGCCCGCCGGCCGTCTGCGCACCTTGAAAGACGGAGCCGGGGGACTCGGCGAGGCGGCGTCGGCAGCCACGCAGGGCGCCTCGCCGAATGGGTTGTAGCGATCGCAAGGACCGCCGCTTCTGGCCGTGCGGGCTGCGACCTGGGGGCTGCCCTGGATCGCGACGATGGCGCGTCGCGCGATGCGTTCCTCATCGATCCGCGCGGCCCGCATCCGTTCGGGCGGTGGGGACGACGGACGGCCGTCGAACGGAGGCTCGGCGGCACGCATGGCGGCGGCCTGGCCCGAAACATGGGCGCTCGCTCCGCCTTCCGTTTGGCCGGTGGGCAGCATCGGCGCCTGATTCGCTGAACGGCGGGTTACCGGGTGGTGGCTCCTCGCGTCATGCGAACCAGTTTCCGGGACGGACTGAGCTGCGCCCGGCACCGAGATGTCGGCGTTTTCGCCAGTTCCAGGAGCCGAATCGGGAAGTGCCAGCGCGGCCGTCGCTTCGCCCGGGTCCTGGCCGCTACGAGGCGCCTCGGCGTCCTGGCTTGGCTCAGGCGGCTCTGCGACTTCAGGGGGCGTGGGCACGTCGGGAGGGCGGCGCACTTCGGCCGCTCGTACCGGCGCGAGCACACGAGCCTGCATCTGCGTTGAATCGTGCTGACGAAGTCCCATGAACCACAGCAGAAATGCGCACATCGCCACGAGGACGAAAAGCCCCAACGCCGGGAGATCTCCCTTGGGCAGCAGCGAAGGCAGTTCAAAGTCGGCGACAGCCGCGCGGATGCGCTCTCGAAGGCTCGGCCGGAGGCCCCAAGGGTCGTCTGCTTCCTTGTCGGGCTCGGGGTGCTCGGCATCAGCTGGGCGTTTGAACCGGGCGGCGCACCCCCGGCAATACACGGCGACGTCGCGATTGGGCGTGTGACAGGACGAACAGTACTTTGTCATGGGAGCGGGCCGCTCGAGCCGGCGCGCACGCCAAGCCACCGGCCCGCAGGCACGGCCGGTGTGTCGCCGATAGTCGGAGCGTTCCGACCGGGGGCGCCATCAAGGCTCCGGCGCTTTCGGCCGGCGCCCATTGCTTCTCGTGACATCATCTTGGCCCTTCTCGAGCGTGAAATGGGAAGCTTTCACACGGCCCGCAGTTGAGCCCTGTAGGAGGGGCAACCAATGTCAGACCACGCCGCGTTCGGGCGTGCGCTTTGCGAACGTCGCCGCATGCCATGCGCCGTCGATGGAGTGGCTTCAGCGCGAGCTGGGGCACACGGTGCCATCGTCGATCGGCGTGCCCGCCTGGCCGAGCCCAAGCGGCAGCTTCACCTCATGGAGGTCGCCGACCGGACCGTGCGGGAGTCGTTTCGGGAGTCGGCGACTGCCAGATCGCCACATTTCCCGGAGCGCGCTATTCGACGGCCAGGTCGGCAGTCCTCGGTGCTTTCCCTCGGTAGAGGTGATTGAAAAAGTACAACATTAAAATCACTCGATGCTGGACGACCGCGCCAAGTTATTGCTGAAGACTCTCGTCGAGCGCTACATCGCCGACGGGCAGCCGGTCGGCTCCCGCACGCTGTCACGCGCGCCCGGCCTGGATCTCTCCCCGGCGACCATCCGCAATGTCATGTCCGACCTCGAGGTGCTCGGGTTGATCGCCAGCCCCCACACCTCGGCCGGCCGGATTCCCACCGCGCGGGGCTATCGGCTCTTCGTCGACACCATGCTGACAGCCCAGCGTGACCAGCTGATGGCGCCCAGCCTGCCGCCCGACCAGCCGCAGCGGGTGATCGCCAATGCGGCCAGCCTGCTGTCCAATCTCTCGCAGTTCGTCGGGGTCGTGATGGCTCCGCGGCGGCAGTCGGTGTTTCGCCAGATCGAGTTCCTGCGGCTATCGGACCGGCGCCTGCTGGTGATCATCGTCGCGCCCGACGGCGACGTGCAGAACCGGGTGATCTTTCCCGAGGTCGACTACACCCAGTCGCAGCTGGTCGAGGCCGCGAACTACATCAACGCCCATTTCGCGGGCCTGTCGATCGAGCAGGTGCGTGATCGCCTGCAGTCCGAGGTCGAGCAGTTGCGCGGCGAGATCGCGGCGCTGATGCAGGCGGCGGTGCAGGTCAGCTCCGAGGTCATGACCGAGGCTCAGGACGAAGTGGTGATCGCGGGCGAGCGCAACCTGCTGTCGGTCACCGATTTCTCGAGCGACATGAGCCAGCTGCGCCGCGCCTTCGAGCTGTTCGAGCACAAGACCCAGCTGATGCGGCTGCTCGACGTGTCGAGCCAGGCCGCCGGCGTGCGCATCTTCATCGGCGGCGAAAGCCAGGTCGTGCCCTTCGACGACCTGTCTATCGTCAGCGCCAACTACGAGGTCGACGGCCAGGTCGTCGGCACCCTTGGCGTGATCGGCCCGACTCGCATGCCCTACGAGCGCATGATCCAGATTGTCGACATCACCTCGAAGCTGGTCACCAACGCGCTGAGCCACCGCAAGTAGCAAGCGGGCACCCCTGGAGGCGGCCGGTAGAATCGCCGGCGCGTGGGCCGTTAGCTCAGTTGGTTAGAGCAGCGGACTCATAATCCGTTGGTCCCTGGTTCAAGCCCAGGACGGCCTACCACTCGAAAAACCGGCCTTTCCAGGCCGTTTTTTTTGCTCGTTGTGCGGCGCTTCCAGGCCGGGGTGCTGCCCATCCGATGGTCGGGGGGCCCGCGATCAGGGTGCCCTGTCCAGATATTCCGATGCGAACGCGCGCGCTGCGCGGGACGCGATGTGATGCGCATCCCAGTAGAGCCCGTAGCCGTCCTTCAGGGCGGGACAGGTCCGGGCGTCGCAGAAGAATCCCGCGGGGTCGACGTATTCGACGTTCGCGAATCGGGCGGCCAGTTCAGCCAGCGCATGCCCGGTTCGCTCGGACTGGGCCGCGAATGCGGCGCGGGTGATTGCGCAGGCTTCCGGTGCCTTGGCGGCAATGCAGGCCGGAACGGCGTCGCGCAGGATCGGTGTCGGCCCGAGCAGCACGATATGACGTACCCGCGGCGAGACTTGCGCCAGCGTGAAACCCAGTTTCTTCTTGAAGTCGCGTTCGTCCGGATCGCCCGGCCACATGGCAACCATGACGACGGTGTCCGAAGCGTTCAGGCTTTGCGCAGCATGGGCATTGAAGGCACGGCAGCTGCTGGAGGAACTCAGTCCGTTCCCGTTGTCGAAGTCGATTGCCGGCGGACAGGAGTCCCGGGTGAAGCTGACGGCCGGAGTGCCCAGGCGATCGGCCAGCGCGTGCGCCAGCGGTTGCCAGGCGTACGCGCGCGAGTCGCCCCAGATCACGACGCGTTCCGGGCCGCCGCGCCAGCCGCGGTAAGTGCATTCGGCGCGCGGGAAATCGTCCACTGAGTCCAACGTGCCGTGATGACAGCGCAAGGGATCGGCCGGGTAATCTTGCGCGGTCGCCGCCGCGAGCGGGTTGTCCCGATGCATCGGAATCGCGATCTCGCCGGCGATCACCACCGAGGCATAGGCCAGCGCGCTGGTCGCGAAGACGCCCGCGAAGAGCAGCTTGCCGTTCGGCGTGGCCGGGTTGGGCTTTCGGAACGGGCTCTCGATGAAGCGGAAGCTGATCCAGGCGAAGCCCACCGAAACAAGGCAGATCGCCAGCCGAATGCGAATCGGCGTGCCGCCCGGGTTCATGGTCCTCGCCAGCGCGAGCAGGGGCCAGTGCCACAGGTAGAGCGAAAACGAGATCAGCCCGAACCAGATGGCGGGCCGCGACCGCAGCGATCTGCCCACGGCCCCCAGGTCGGCTTCGGCATGGACCGCGCGCAGCAGCAAGCCCGCGCCCGCCGCAGCAATGACCACATTCATTGCCTGCAGGCGTTGCGTAGGCATGCAAAGCGCCACCAGCACCAGCGCGATGCCCCCGATGGCCATGCGGCACGGATGGGCGGTATCCCGTGGGCCGATCGCGATCAGTCCACCCAGTGCCAGCTCCCAGAAGCGCGCCGGCATCATGTAGAAGGCCATGTTCGGATCGATGACGCACAGCACGACTGCCAATAGCGCCGATGCTCCGGCGGTGGCCAGCATGACCTTGAAGAGCATCGCGGGCCGGCGCCGCAGGATGAAGGCCAGGGCGAGCGGCCAGAACATGTAGAACTGTTCCTCCACGCCCAGCGACCAGAGGTGAAGCAGCGGGAGCCGGTCGGTCAACGGGTCGAAGTAGCCGCCGGTGTGCTGCTGGAAATACCAGTTTGCGGCGAAGAGCAGGGAGGCAGCGGCTGAATTCGCCACCGCCTGCATTTCTGCCGTGCCATCCAGCAGGAGCATCGAGGCCGCAAGGGTGGTGACGATCGTCAGGATCAAGGCCGGGAAGATCCGCCTGACGCGTCGGGCATAGAAGGCCAGGATGTCGATCGACCCGGCGGCTCGCCATTCGGCATCAAGAAGCCGTTTGATGACGTAGCCCGAAATCACGAAGAAAATGTCGACCCCGACGAAGCCGCCGGGAAGCGCGCTGGGAAAGGCATGGAAGACGACCACCGACAGCACGGCAACCGCTCGCAGGCCATCGATCTCCGGGCGATATCTCGTCTTCATGCCCGAATCGTAGGGCCGTCCCTGTTCGCCTCGCGGTACAAATTCACGAAAGAACGAAGGGCAAGTCGCGCAGACCATTGGCGCTGCGCGAGCCATCGACGGCTACGACGACATCGACCACTGGACCGGCAAGTCCGACAAGTCGGCCCGGCGCGAGATCTGCTCGACCATCCGCACGGAAGCAGCAACTGATCGGAGGACCGGGCGCGCGAGTGCGGCGAACGAACGCCCACCCGGCCGTCCGGCCGGCTCGTCGAAGCTGGGCTTGCCTGCTTGCCACGCAGGCCCGCCTATTCCATCTGGATGTGCGCGTCGGCCACCACCTTCTTCCAGCGCGCCATGTCCGCATCCAGTAGCGCGCGCAGTTCGGCGGGGCTGCCGGTCTTCACGCTCAGGCCCAGGTCGCCCAGCTTGCGGCTGACCTCGGGTTGCCGCATGACCTGTGCGAAGTCGTCGTGCAGCCGGTCCACCAGCTTCGGCGGCAGGCCGGCCGGGCCGAAGGCGGCATACCAGGCGTCCACGCCCTCGAGCGCGCCGATGCCCTGCTCGGCGAAGGTCGGCACGCCGGGCAGCAGCGGCGACCGCTTGTCGCCGGTCACGCCGAGCATGCGAACCTTGCCGGCCTGCACCTGCGGCAATACCGACTGCACCGTGGCCAGCATCATCTGCACCTGACCGCTCATGGTGTCGGTGAGCGCGCCCGAGAAGCCCTTGAAGGGCACGTGCACCACGTCGACCCCGAGCGCCGACTTCATCAGCTCCATGCCCAGGTGGTGCGGCGTGCCGTTGCCCGGCGACGCGTAGTTGAGGGAGCCGGGCGGCTTGCTCTTGATGTAGGCCAGCAGCGAGCGCATGTCCTTCGCGGGCACGTCGTTGTTGACGATCAGGCCGAAGCCGGCGGTCGCCAGCTCGCCGATCGGCGCCAGGTCGGTCGCGGGCTTGAAGGGCAGCGACTTGTAGAGCGCGGGCGAAGCGGCCAGGGTGTTGATGGCCATCAGCAGGGTATGGCCGTCGGGCGCCGCCTTGACCACGCGATCGGCACCGAGGTTGCCGCTGGCGCCCGGGCGGTTGTCGACCACGACCGGCTGCTTCCAGAGTTCGGCCAGGCGCGGCGCGATGATGCGGGCGATGGTGTCGCTGCCGCTGCCGGTGGTGAAGGGCACGACCAGGGTCACGGGCCGGGTCGGGAAGGCGGACGCATCCCGCGACTGGGCGGCCGCCGGCAGGCCGAACGCGATCGCGGAGGCCGATACCGAAGCACCGAGCAGCAGGCTGCGCCGGCTGACGAGAAGAGGCATTGCCGGCGCGGTCATTGCGCGTCCTTGCGCCAGCGCATCGGCAGCGTGCCCTGCTCTTGCCGGAAGCTGCCCAGGAAGCGGAAGCGGGCAGCCTGCGCCACTTGCTGTGGTGCCAGCGACTGGCCCAGTTCCTGCACCAGCCCTGTGTTGCCGTACGCGGGCCAGATCGGCAAGCCCGGGCCGTTGGGATCCGAATGCGCGGCGAAGTTGACCCAGTAGCCCATCATGGCCTGCGAGAGCGCGCGATCGGCCGGCCCCGGCGGTGCCATGCTGCGGATCACGAACTGCGGCGTCAGCGTGCCGAAGACGAAGGGCACCTCGGTGATGTGCGACGCGATCGCCACATAGGGAGAGGTGTAGCTGAACCTGTAGCCATAGACCGGCAGCCTGCCTCCGGCGGCCTGGAATTCGAGCCACTTCCAGGTCTGCTCGGAGATGGTGATGTCGCCGGTCAGCGCATGGGCGGACTCGGCCGCCTCCTGGTCGGTTCCGGCCGGATAGAGCGAGAGGAATTCGTCGATACGGTCGGCACCGAACATGCGCTGCGCCGCATCGCGGAACTGCCGCGCATCGGCGTGCGGCAGCGAGAAGGCGCGGAAGGGAAAGTCCTCCGCATCGTTCCAGCCGGCCAAGAGCGGAATGCGCATGTAGTCGCCGCGCGCATAGCGCACCGTCGGAAAGTCCGGCACCACATGACGGTCGACGCTCGGCGAGAACACCGTCACCATCGGGTTCATCGTGAAGTCCCAGGGCGCGGCGGCATTGAGCTCGTCGGCCGGCATGTCGCGCAGCGCCGCGATCGAATCGACGCCCAGCTTCTTCATGAAGGCCGTGCCGCGTGCGCGCGATTCTTCGAAGCCCTCCATCGGCCCGTTCTTGCCGTCCCAGAAGGCGCCGCTCTCGCCGATGGCCTTGTGGAAGAGGCCGCTGGCCAGCGGCGAGGTCATGAGGATGCCGATCGCATGGGCGCCGGCCGATTCGCCGGCGAGCGTCACGCTGTCCGGGTCGCCGCCGAAGCGTTCGATGTTGGCCTTCACCCAGCGCAGCGCCGCGAGCTGGTCCTGCAAGCCGTAGTTGCCCGATGCACCTTCGGCGTCGAGCGCCGGATGCGCCAGGAAGCCGAACACGCCGAGCCGGTAGTTGAAGGTGACGACCACCACGCCCTTGGCGGCCAGGCGGCTGCCGTCGATGGTGGGCCCCGAGCCCGAGCCGAACTGGAAGCCGCCGCCGTGCACCCAGACGAAGACCGGGCGCTTCTCGCCGGTGTGGCGCGCCGCGCTCCAGACATTGAGATACAGGCAGTCTTCCCCGCGCGGCGGTCCGGGTTCGGGATCGTTGGGCAGGGCGCTCAGGCAGCGATGGCCGAAGCTCGTCGCATCGCGAACCGCCGTCCATGGCTCGACCGGCTGGGGCGCGCGCCAGCGCAGGGCGCCCATCGGCGCGGCGGCGAAGGGCAGGCCCTTGAAGGCCAGCACGCCATCGGGCCCGCGCGGCGCGCCGCGCACCGGGCCGGACAGGGTCTGGACCCGTTCGTCAAGCTCGTTGTTCGGCGCGGCATGCGCGGCGACCGGAACGATGCCTGCGAGCAGCGTGCCCGCCAGCCATCCGAAAGTGCGGGATAGGTTCATGCTTCGAGAACTCCGTATGAAATGAAAGGCACGCTCAGGCCTGCCCGCAGAGGCGGCCGGCCATGGACGACGACAGCATCCCCGCGTAGTCGGCAACGCTCGGATGCACCGGCGCGAAACGATTGAAGTGGCTGGCATGCGCAGCGGCGGCGAGCCGGGCGGGGTCGCCCGCCGCATAGCCCAGCTCGCCCAGGGTGGCCGGCAGGCCCAGCTCACGCATCAGCGAGGCGATGGCGGCCGGCAGCGATGCCGTTGCGCCCAGCCCGAATGCTCGCGCGACCTCGGCGATCGCTTCGGGCGCCCGGCGCGCGGTGGCGTCCAGCGACGCGACCAGGCCGATGCCGCTCAGCACGCCGTGCGGAAAACCCTGGTCGCTGCAGCTGAGCGCGAGCGCATGCGCCGGACCCAGTCCCATGCCGATGGAGACGCCGCCGGCGAAGGCCGCGATCATCATTTCGGCGCGCGCTTCCATGTCTTCGCCATGGCTCGCTGCGCGGCGCAGGTGGCGCGCGATGCGGGCGATGCCGTCTAGCGCCATCGCCTTGCCCATCGGCACGCTCTTCAAGGACAGGTAGCCCTCGATGCAATGCGACAGCGCATCGATGCCGGTCGCGGCCGTCAGGCGCGGCGGCAGGCTGCGGGTCAGCTCGGGATCGAGGATCGCCACCGTGGGCACCAGGTGCCTGGAGTTCATTCCCAGCGATGGGCTCGCGGCATCGGGATGGATGCCCGCCGCGGGCGAGGCCTCGCTGCCGGTGCCGGCGGTCGTCGGCACCGCGACCAGCGGCGCGCCGGCGCGATGTGTGGCGCCGGGCACGCCCACGTGGTCGGCGACCGAGCCGGGGTTGGTGCCGAGCAGCGCGATCAGCTTGGCGGTGTCGATCACCGAGCCTCCGCCCAGGGCCACCACTGCGTCGCAGCCGCCTTCGCGCCACCACGACGCGCCCTCGTCGACATCGGCGAAGACCGGGTTCTCGGTCACCTCGGCGAAGACGCGCATCGCCGGGCCGTCGCCGGAAGCCTCGATCAGCCGGTCGGCCAGCCCGGCCGCGACGACCCCGCGATCGGTGACCAGCAGCGGACGGCGCACGCCCAGTGCGAGCAGCTCCGATTTCAAGGAGGCGATCGCGCCGCTTCCGAACAATGTGCGCGGCAGATGCAGCGCCGAGGGCGGCGCGGCGGCGTGCGCCGAGGCACCCGGATCGGTCATGCCTTGTCGCCGAGGCGGGACAGGCGCATCAGCCTGAGCGCGTTGCCGAGGTAGAGCTTGTCGCGATCCTCTTCGGCGAGGCCCAGCGATTCGATCGAACGGATGCCTTCGCGAATGAACATCGGCCCGCCCTCGGGATCGAAGGGGCAGTCCGAGGCGAACACCACATGGTCGACGCCGAAGAAGTCGACGCCGCAGCGCAGGGCCGATGCGGACCCGCCCAGCACGGTGTCGCCATAGAACATCTTGAAGTATTCGATGGGCGGTTTCGACAGCCTCTTCAGCACCTCGGCCTCGCTGCCGTCGGCGCTGCGGCTGCCGAGCTGCGCCCACAGCGACTCGGCGCGGCCGGCGAAATAGGGGAGCATTCCGCCGCAGTGATGGGTGATGACGCGCAGCTCGGGCAGCTTCTCGAGCAGGCCCGAGAAGACCATGCGGGCCATCGCCACCGAGGTCTCGAAGGGCCAACCGAGCACCTGCCAGATCTCGTACTTCGAGCGCTCCTCGCCCTTGTAGTCGGAGGTGGTGCCGGGACGGAAGGGATGCATCCAGATCGGCAGCGCATGCTTGTTCGCCATGCGCTCGAAGACGGGGAAGAACTCCGGGTCGTCCAGCGGGCGGCCGTTGACGTTGCTGATGATCTGAACGCCGCGCGCGCCGAGCTGGTCGATCGCGCGGTCCATCTCCGCCAGCGCGGCGGGCACGTTGTTCATCGGCAGCGATGCGACGAAGACCGGGAAGCGGTCCGGCCAGCGCCGGCAGATCTCGGCCATGCCGTCGTTGGCCACCCGCGCGAATTCGGGCGACTGGCTGGCGTCGCCCAGGTATTCGGGCGCGGGCGCGCTCAGCGTGAGCACCTGCGCCACGTCAGGGAAGGTCTCGGCCAGCATCTTCGCGCGGGCCTCCAGGTCCCACAGCATCGGCAGGCCGGCCATGCGCTTGACGATGCCGGCGTCCTTCGAATGCTTCTTGACCAGCTCGAAATAGGCGGGCGGCAGCACGTGGTTGTAGATGTCGATTTTCTTCATGGATGTCTTTCGGGGAGTTGGCGGCGCAAAGCGGCTCGATTGGGAGGATCCGCGGGACGCTACAGCGGGTACCGGCGCTTGTCCTGGCTCACCGTGACCAGGTTGAGGTCGGTGAACATCTCGATGGCCCAGCGGCCGAAACGGGCCCAGCCGCTGTCCTTCACGCCGCCGAAGGGAATCTGCGGCTCGCCGCCCATGGTCGGCCCGTTGACGTTCACCATGCCCGACTGGATGCGACCGCCCAGCGCGATGCCCTTCCATACATCCGCCGTCATCACCGAGGCCGAAAGGCCGAAGGCGGTGCCGTTGGCGCGCTCCAGCGCTTCTTCCTCGGTGTCGAAGGGCTCGACGATCACCACCGGCCCGAAGACTTCCTCGCAGTGGATCGGTGCCTGCGGCGGGACATCGACCAGCACCGTCGGCTGGAAGCAGCGGCCCTCGCATTGGCCGCCGGCCAGCACACGCGCGCCGGCTTGCACCGCCTGCTCGATCGCCCTGGAAACCGCCGTGACGGCGCGGTCGTTGATCAGCGGGCCGATCTTGTTCGCCGGGTCGCTCGGGTCGCCGGCCTCGATGGCCCGGGCGCGCTTGACGAAGCGGCCGAGGAACTCCTCGAACAGCGGCCGCTCGACCAGGATCTTGCGGGTGTTCATGCAGATCTGCCCCTGGTGGAAGAAGGCCGCGAAGATCGCGGTGTCGACCGAGTAGTCGAGGTCGGCATCCTTCAGCACGATCATCGGGTTGTAGCCGCCCAGTTCCAGCGCGATGCGCTTCAGATGCTTGCCGGCGCGCGCGGCCAGCATCGAGCCGGTCGCCGACGACCCGGTGAAGTTGTAGGCCCGCACCTTCGGGCTCTCGAAGAGCCGGTCGGCGATCGGGCCCACATCGCCCGGCCCATGGGTGACCACATTGAGCACGCCGGGCGGAAAGCCGGCCTCGGTCATGACCTCGCCCATCAGCAGGCCGGCGCAGAAGGGCGCCTCTTCCGAAGGTTTCAGCACCACCGTGTTGCCGCAGGCGAGCGGCGCGACCACGGTCCTGAAGCCGAGTGCCAGCGAACCGTTCCAGGGCGAGATGCCGCCGATCACGCCGAGCGGCTTGCGCAGCGCCATCGCGAAGACGCCGGGCGTGTCGGACTGGACGATCTCGCCGCCCGGCAGGTAAGGGTAGCCGGCCGCCTGACGCAGCAGCCCGATCGCCCATTGCACCTGGAAGCGCGAGAAGGGCGCGGCCGAGCCGGTCTCTTCGGCCATCAAGCGCACGACTTCGTCGGCGCGCCGCTCGAGGATGTCGGCCGCCTTCAGGAACAGGGCCTGCCGTGCGCGCGCGCCCATCGCGGCCCAGGCCGGGAAGGCCTGGTGCGCCGCATCGATGGCGCGCTGCGCGTCCGCGCCGCTGGCCGACGGCACGAGGGCGAACACCCGGTCGTCGAAGGGGTTCATGTCCTCGAAGCTGCGCCCGCCTTCGGCCTCGACCCATTCGCCGGCGATCAGTTGGCGGAAGCGGCGGGGCTGCGAGTCTGCTGCTGCGGATCTGCTGTTCATCGAAGGCTTTCTGGCAAGTGGGCTCGGCGCTGCGGGACGTTGAGGCGCCTCACTTCATCGCGCACAGGGCGTGGAACGAATCCTGGTAGTCCTTGAGCGGCGTGGCGACGGTCTTCAGGCTCACCCGGCCCTTGACATCCTTCGCGACCTCGAAGGCGTACCAGTCGTTGATCGGGAAATTGTTGTTGTTGAACTTGAGCGTGCCGCGCACCGACTTCGCGCTGCCCTGCTTGAGCGCGGCCATGAAGGCCTTCTTGTCACCGACATCGCCCTTCACCCGGCCGATGGCGGCGTCGAGCAGCAGGGCCGAGTCGTAGCCCTGGGCCGCGAAGTTCGAGGGGATGCGTGCGTACTTCGTCTCGAAGGCCTCGACGAACTGCCGGCTCACCGGGTTGTCGGTATCGGGCGCCCAGAAGTGCACTGCCTGGATGCCCAGCGCCGCGTCCTTCAGCGCGCCGAGCGTGGTGCCGTCGGCCATGCCCACGGTGAGCAGCGGCGAGCTCTTGCCGAGTCCGGCGAGCTGGTACTGGCGGATGAAATTGATGTTGGCGGTCGGGATGAAGGCGAAGGTGGCGTCGGGCTTGAGCGATGCGATCTGCGTCATCTCGGCCGAGAAATCCGGTTGCGTCACGCCGGGATAGATCTCGTCGAGCACCTCGCCCTTGAAGAACTTCTTGAAGCCCTGCACCGCATCCTTGCCGGCCTGGTAGTTGGTCGCCACCAGCACCATGCGCTTGTAGCCCTTGTCGTTGGCGTACTTGCCGGCGGCCTCGGCCCAGCTGTCGTTCTGCCAGGAGGTGATGAACTGGTAGGGCGAGCATTGCGCGCCGGCCATCGGCGAGGGCCCGGCGTTGGAGCCGACCAGGAACACCTCGCGGTCGGTGATGGGCTTGTGCACCGCCATCATCACGTTGGAGCCGGCGATGCCGGTGATGATCGGCACCTTGTCCTTCTCGATCAGCCGGTTGACGATCTGCAGTGCCACCTCGGGCTTGAACTGGTCGTCCTGCTTGATGATCTCGACCGGCACGCCGCCGAGCTTGCCGCCGTTCTGCTCGACCCCCAGCATGAAGCCGTCGTAGAGGTCCTGGCCGATCGGGCTGACCGGGCCTGTCAGCGTGCTGACGAAGCCGATCCTGATCGGCGTCTGGGCGAGTGCGCCGGCGGCCATGACAAGGCCGGCCAGGGCGAGGACGAGCGATCGTTGGCGTCGGAAAACCATATGCGTATGTCTCTTTTTGGGGGGGCGGCGATGGCGGTCGCCGCGGATGTTATCGATGGCCGGGTGCCCGCAGAAGATGCCAAACGGGCGCCGGAGATAGCGAATCTGAATCAGCCCGCGCGGCATCGCAGAGAGCCGCGCTCGCCGGCCTAGAAGGCGTGGTTGATGCCGAAGTCGTAGCCCAGCGACGAACTGGGCGCGTAGCCGGCGCTGGTGCTGGTCGCGGTGGTGACGAAGCTCGGCGTGGTGTTGCCGGTCGGCGCACCCATCACGAAGGAATTGTTCTGGCCGTTGCGGATCTTGACGTAGGCGGCGGTGGCGTAGAGCAGCGTGCGCTTCGACAGGTTGTAGGTGTAGCCGATCGAGATCTTGGACGCGCTCGCATCCTGGTTCGACGAATAGGCTGTGGCGACGTCGTTGCTGTACTTGACATACGAATAGGCCGCCTTGAAGGTGCTGGCGCCGAAGGGCACCGAGAAGCCGGCCAACGCGCCGTCGTAATGGACCGAGGTCGATGCGATCGCCACGCGCAGCGGCGCCGCGGCGAAGGGAATGGCCGCATCCGAATCGTTCGTCGCGCGCGACAGTTCGCCCGACACCTTGACCACGCCGAAGTCGTAGCTGCTGCCCAGGCTGGCAGTCTTGAGCTTGGTGTCGAGCAGGGTGCTGGTGAAGGGCGCCACCGCGTCGATCGGCGTGCTGACCTGGTAGGAGCCCGAGATATCGAACTTGCCGCTCTGCCAGCCGAAGCGAGCGGCGTCCAGGGCGGCGCGCTGCGAGGGCGTGTTGGGCTGCAGCGAGTTCTTCGTGCCTTCGGGGAAGGCATACATCAGCTGGCCGTAGAAGCCGCCCAGGCCCTTGGGCATGAAGTAGCCGATCGCATTGCTGGTGTGCACGTAGTTGTCGGGGCCGCCCGGCAATCCGCCGTTGAGCAGGCCGCCGCCGGGCAGCGCGGTCGCGATCGCCAGCCGGGCATTGATGGAGCCGATCAGGTTGGCGCCGACGCCCCAGTTGTTGAAGGGGTCGTAGAAGGTGTCGCTCCAGAAGTTGGGCGTGAAGTCGCGGCCGAGGCGGATCTCGCCCAGGAAGTTCGACAGGCTCACCGTCGAGCGGCGCGAGAACAGAATCGGTGTGGCGCCGTCGTTGACGCTCATCTGGCCTTCCAGCCAGAAGCTGGCCGCCAGGCCGCCGCCCAGGTCCTCCTGGCCGCGGAAGCCGAGCCGGCTCGGCACGTAGCCGGTCTGGCCGCCCTGCAGCACCGTCTGGCTGATGGTGACCGTCGGCCGCGACACGGCCGGCGTCGGGCTGAAGTAGCTGCTCTTGGTGTTGTAGTAGCTGACGCCGGCATCGAGGACGCCGAACAGCGTCACGGACGATTGCGCCGACGCCGCGCCCGTGATCGCAAGAAGGGCCAGGCCGATGGATGTCTTTTTCATTGGAGTCGTCTCTATGTTTGCCGTTGTGATGGGTCGAGGCGGGCGAACTCTAGATGGCGCGATCGGCTTTTCGAAGATGAGAAAAGACGCTCGGCGATCAGCTTCATGTATCTCGGTGGAAACACCGATCCGCTTGCGGTGATCGGGATCGGCGGCGCAATGGCAGGCGAGCGGACGCGACCGCGCGCGCACGCGCACGCGCACGCGCAGATGCGTTGCCCGATGCGCGCCTGTCCGCGCCTCAGGCCGTGGCGGCCCGCGCGCCTTCTCGCTCGATGCGCCCCGTGACCTGCCGCCACAGCTGGTGATCGTCGCGGGGCCAGGCATCGCCGCGCCAGGCCACGTGCTGGTCCGGCCGGACCAGCACCAGCCCGGCATGACAGAGCTCCTTCAGCGCCAGGCCCTGCGGCTGCACGATCGCGAGGGGAACGCCGGCCGCGCGCGCCGACGCCATCGCGCGCTCGACATCGTCCGTTCGTGCGTCATCGGTGACGAGCAGGCTGAAGCCGGCGCCGAAATGGTCGTAGAGCGAACTGCCGTCATGCAGCCAGGCATGCGGCGCCAGGCAGCCGGGACGCGCCGAGGGCACGTAGTTGAGGAAGTCGTGGGCCGGCGCCGGCGAGCCGTCCGGCACGATCACCGGCGAGCCGTCGTAGCGGTAGCCGAGCACCACGCCCAGCGTCGCGAATTCGCGCAGCTTGGCGATCGAAATGCGCGCGCCGACGTCCTTGCGCAACGCAGCACCGGCATCGCCGTCGTCCTCCAGCCCCGGCTGCCAGAGCTGGTTGCCCAGCGTCGCATGGTTGGCCACCGATTCGTCCATGACGTAGTCGTGCACGCCGCGGCGTTCGCTTTCGTAGCTGTCGAGCAGCGTCGGGCCGCCCCAGCCCTGCAGCACGGCGGCGATCTTCCAGCCCAGGTCCACACCGTCCGCCACGCCCATGTTCATGCCGTAGCCGCCGAATGGCGGATGCAGGTGGCAGGCGTCGCCCGCGAGGAAGATCCGGCCGCTGCGGTAGCGGTCGGCGATCAGGCGGCTGGCCACCCATTCGTCGGAGCTCAGCACCTCGTAGGGCAGGTCGATGCCGGTGGCCTTGCGGATCAGCGCCGGTGCCTCCGACGGTTCGAACCTGAAGCCTTCCTTCACGCCGGTCGGCATGAAGTACCAGCGGTCGCCGCGATCCATCGGGCCGATGATGCTCGGCACGTCGGCGTTGACCTGCCAGTACATGATGGCCGGGTCGTGCCGGTGCGCCTGCGCCAGCCCGGGCGCCTTGAACACCACGTTGTAGTTGCGGGACAGCCCGTAGCTGCCGCTCATGCGCGAGCCGATCGCGTCGCGCACGGTGCTGCGCGCCCCGTCGGCACCGACCAGGAAGTCGCTGCGCAGCGTCTGCGTCGCGCCGCTGCGAAGGTCGCGCACCACCGCATGCACCTGTTGCGCGTCCTGTTTGAGCGAGACCAGCTCGCAGTTGAAGCGGATGTCGACGCAGGGCAGCGTCTGCGCATGCGCGCGCATGACCTCTTCCACCGTGTATTGCGGGATCCATTGCGAATGCTCCGAATACATCGGGTTGCGTCCCGGCCCGCAATAGAGCGCGTTCTCGAAGCGGGCCAGTTCGTGGCCGGCCAGCCGGGTCACGAAGAGCACGTTCGACGGGTAGCTGACGCCCAGCGGCGACGCATCGCGCAAGGTGTCGGCGATGCCCCAGCGGCGCATGTGCTCGCGGGTCCGGATGTTGGTGGTCTTGGCGCGCGGCGCGTGTCCGACGCGCGAGTTGCGCTCGATCACCACGCAGGGAATCTGGCGATGGCCCAGTTCGATCGCGAGCGCGAGGCCGGTCGGTCCCGAGCCCACGATGAGCACGCGTGTGTGGATGTCTGCACTGTCGATCAAGATGTCCTCGGGGCGTTGAAGTTGGGAATGCGGCGTGCTGGCGCTCAGACGCCGAGGTGTTGGCTCAGCACTGCGGGTGCGGCGCGCAGCTCGCTGCTGCTGCCCGACCAGACCAGCCGCCCCTTCTCGAGGACGTAGTGCCGGTCGGCCAGCCGCAGCAGCGGCGCGATGTTCTTGTCGATGACGATCAACGCCAGGCCGGCGCTCTTCAGCCGTTCGAGGCAGGCCCAGATCTCGGCCCGGATCAGCGGCGCCAGGCCCTCGGTCGCTTCGTCGAGGATCAGCAGCAGGGGATTGGTCATCAGCGCGCGGCCGATGGCGAGCATCTGTTGCTCGCCGCCGGACAGGTTCGCGCCGAGGTTGCGCTCGCGTTCCTTCAGGCGCGGGAACATGTCGTAGACCCGCTCCAGGTTCCAGCCGTCGGCCGCCTTGTGCCGGTTGCCGGCGGTGGCGACGAGGTTCTCGCGCACGGTCAGGTTCGGAAACACGTGGCGGCCCTCGGGCACCAGGCCGAGGCCGGCCCGCGCGGCCCGGTGCGGCGGCTGGCCGGCCAGCTCGGTGCCGGCGAAGCGCACGCTGCCGGCGCGCGGCGCCAGCTGGCCCATGATCGTCCGCACCGTGGTGGTCTTGCCCATGCCGTTGCGTCCGACCAGGGTGACGACCTCGTGCGGCCGCACCTGCAGCGAGATGCCGAACAGCACCTGGCTGCTGCCGTAGCAGGTCTCGATGCGGTCGACCTGGAGCAGCGCTTCGGGATTCGTCTTCGGGGTGTCCGGACGACTCATGCCAGCTCCTCCTGGTCGCCAAGGTAGGCCGCGCGCACTGCCGGATCCTCCTGGATCTCGCGCGGCGTGCCGCAGGCGATCGGCCGGCCATAGACCAGCACCGAGACGCGGTCGGCCAGCGCGAACACCGCATCCATGTCGTGCTCGACCAGCACGATGCCGTAGCGCCCTTTCAGGCGCTGCAGCAGGGCCACCACCTCCAGCGATTCCTGGTGGCTCATGCCGGCCATCGGCTCGTCGAGCAGCAGCAGCCTGGGCCGCATCGCCAGCGTCATCGCGATCTCCAGCTGGCGCCGCGCGCCGTGCGCCAGCGCGGCCACCGGCTGGCGCGCCAGCGAGGCCATGCCGACCTCCTCCAGCGCCGCCATCGCGGGCTCTCGCAGCGACCGGTCCTGCGCCGCGGGCTTCCAGAACGAGAAGCTGTGGCCCTCGCCCGCCTGCACCGCGAACATCACGTTCTGCAGTACATCGAATTCAGGAAAGACCGAGGTGATCTGGAAGGACCGGGCAATGCCCGCCCGCGCCCGCCGATGCACCGGCGCAAATGTGATGTCGTCGCCGTCCAGCAGGATCGTGCCGGCGCTCGGCATCAGCGCGCCCGACAGCTGGTTCAAGAGCGTCGTCTTGCCGGCGCCGTTCGGCCCGATCACCGCATGCAGCTCGCCGGCGCGAACCTCCAGGTCGAGGTGGTCGGTGGCCAGCAGGCCGCCGAAGCGCTTCACCAGGCCCTTGACCTGCAGCAGCGTCATTTGCGGGGCTCCAGCAGCCAGCCGTAGAGGCCCTGCTTCAGGCCCAGGGTCACCAGCACCACGATGGCGCCGAGCAGCAGCATCCAGTGGTCGTGCAGCATGTCGTCCAGCCCCCAAGGCAGGCCGAGACGGGCCGAGCTCAGCACCTCTTCGAGCAGAAGCCACACTGCTGCGCCGACCACCGGCCCGAGCAGGCTGCCGAGCCCGCCCAGCACGATCATCGCGATCAGCTCGCCCGACACCGACCACTGCATGTAGGCCGGCGACGCGAAGGAGGTGAGGTTGGCCAGCAGCATGCCGGCCAGCACGCAGACCAGCGCCGATACGACATAGGCCGCCAGCTGGTAGGGCAGGGTCGCGAAACCGAGCGCAGCCATGCGACGCGGGTTCGACTTGCTGCCGCGCAGCACCATGCCGAAGCGCGAATGCACCAGCCGATGGAAGGCATAGAGCGTCGCGATCAGCACCGCGAAGATCAGGTAGTACAGCACCAGGTTGTTGTCGAGGTCGAGCGGGCCGAAGGTGCTGCGCCCGGCGATCGGCAGGCCGTCGTCGCCGCCGTAGTTCTTCAGGCCCACCGCCAGGAAATACGCCATCTGCGCGAAGGCCAGCGTGATCATGATGAAGGCGATGCCGCCGGTGCGCAGGCAGATCAGGCCGATCAGCAGCGAAGCCGCCAGCCCGGCCGCCAGGCCGACGCCCAGGTGCGCGAAGCCGTTGTCGATGCCGTGGGCCGACAGCATGCCGACCGCATAGGCGCCGATGCCGATGTAGAGCGAATGCCCGAAGCTCACCATCGCGCCCCAGCCCAGCACCAGGTTCAGGCCCAGCGCCGCCAGGCCGTAGATCATGATGCGCGAGAAGAGCGTGAGGTAGCTGGGCTGCGCCCCCAGGCTCGCGTAGACCGGCACCAGCGCCAGCAGGCCGACGACCAGGCAGGCGGCGACGAGGCGCGCCGCCGGCGTGCGGACCGGCGCAGCAGAGGCATCGCCCTGCACGATGGGCATGGTGGACGCGTCAGGCATGTTTCACCGGAAAGAGTCCCTGCGGGCGAACGGCGAGCACCGCCGCCATCAGGAGGTAGATCAGCATCGAGGCGAGTGCCGGGCCGGCCGCCTGCGCCAGGCTGCGCTCGACCAGTTCGCGCATCAGCCCCGGCAGCAGGGCCCGGCCCAGCGTGTCGACCATGCCGACGATCAGCGCGCCGTAGAAGGCGCCGCGGATCGAGCCGATGCCGCCGGTGACGATCACCACCAGCGTGAGGATCAGGATCGGTTCGCCCATGCCCGGCTGCACCGACAGGATCGGCGCCGCCATCAGGCCGGCGAGCCCTGCCAGCGCCGCGCCCGCGCCAAAGACGGCGGCATTCACCAGCGCGATGTCGACGCCCAGCGACGACACCATCTCGGCGTCGGACGCGCCGGCGCGGATCAGCATGCCGATGCGCGTCCGGTGGATGACCAGATAGAGGCCGACCGCCACTGCCAGCCCGCAGGCGATGATCGCGAATCGGTAGGCCGGATAGGGCAGCCCGAACAGGCTGATGGTGCCGGCCAGCGCATCGGGCACGCCGATGAAGAGCGGCGACGAGCCCCAGACGATGCGCACCGCCTCGTTGATGAACAGGATCAGGCCGAAGGTGCCGAGCACCTGGTAGAGATGATCGCGGCTGTAGAGCCGCCGCAGCACGATGCGCTCGATTGCCAGGCCGGCCGCGCTGCTCGCCAGCAGCGCCGCAAGGCCCGCCAGCACGAAGGAGCCCGACTGGCCGTAGACCGCTGCCGCCACATAGGCGCCGAGCATGTAGAGCGAGCCGTGCGTCAGGTTGATGCAGTTCATGATGCCCAGCACCAGCGTCAGGCCGGCCGAGAGCAGGAACAGCAGAACGCCCAGCTGGAAGCCGTTGAGCAGCTGGGCGAAGAAGAGGGCGCTGCTCATGGCGGCGCAGCGGCCGCCTTCCGGCGAACGGGGTCGTGGTGGTCCATGCGTCTTGTCTCTGCTCTTGTCGTGTTGGGCCGCATCGTAGGAAGCTTCGGCAGGTCCGGGCAGATGGAAAAGCGCCTGGAGTGATCCGGCTTTCGTATCACCCGACCCGGGCATACCCTGGAAACGTTGCGATGCACTTTCCCGATAATTCGCGCCTGTCGATACAGAAATCCGAACGGGCAGTGCATGAAGCTGAGTTCCTTGCGCGACTTCGTCGCCGTGGCAGAGCGCGGCAGCCTTCGGGCCGCGGCGCGGCAGCTCGAGGTCTCGCAGCCCACCATCACCCGGAGCATTCAGGAGCTCGAGAAGGACCTCGGCGTGGCGCTTTTCGAGCGCCAGGCCAAGGGCGTGCGGCTCACGCCGATGGGCGAGATGTTCTTCCGGCGCTCGAAAGCGATACGCATGGAGGTCGTGCGCGCCCAGGAAGAGATCCTGCAGACCCGCGGCGCGCTGCATGGTCACATCACCGTCTGCCTGTCGTCGGCCGCGCACCTGGCCTTGCTGCCCGACGCGATCCGCCCCTTCAGGCAGCGCTATCCGGACGTGTCGGTGCGCCTGATCGATGCGCTGCTTCCCAGCGTCGAGAGCCAGCTCGCCGACGGCACCATCGACTGCTACGTCGGGCCGGCCTTCGATGGCGTGTCGGCCGAGCTGTCGGTGGAGAAGCTCTTCGACAACACGCGCGTGGTGCTGGGCCGGAAGAATCATCCGCTGGCCAGCGCCACCTGCTTCGCCGACCTGGCCGAGGCCGAATGGATGACCGCATCGAGCACGCCGCGCTCGCAGGAAGACCTGCTGCCGATGTTCGCCGCGCATGGGCTGCCGCCGCCCAAGGTGGTCTTCGAGGCGCAATCGGCGCTGAGCTTCCTGACCACGATGACCTCGTCCGACCTGCTGATGCTGCTGCCGATCCAGTGGACCCAGGTCGCGATCTTCAAGGACGCCCTGCAGCGCATTCCGGTGGTCGAGCCCCTGCATGGACCGCCGATCTGCATCGTGCAGCGCACCGGCCTGCCGCTCACGCCGGCCGCCGAATATTTCTGCGACATGGTGCGGCGCGCCAGCCTGCATGTGCACACGCTGGCCGGTTGAGCGGCTTGGGGTGTCGCGTGTAACGCCCGTGTATCGGTCGTTTACCCAGTCTTTGCAGAATCGGGGTGCACCCGCGCGCGGGGCCCGCGTTGAACATCCATGCCGGCGATGTCCGCTGGTTCTGGAGCATCCACATGATCCGCATTCCTTCCAATGTTGCGAAATTCGCGATCGCCGCCCTCGTCGGCGCAGCATCGCTGCTGGGCGCCGGCGTCGCCAGCGCATCGCCGAGCTGGTCCGTGGGCGTCGCGCTGCCGGGGCTGTCGGTCGGCGTGGTCGAGCCGGGGCACTACTACCAGGGCGCGCCGGTCTACCGGCCGGCACCGCCGGTCGCCTATGTCCCGGCGCCGCCGGTGGTGCGCCCGGCGCCCGTCTACTACGCGCCGGAGCCGGTGCTCTACGAGGCACCGCGGCGCTGGGACGATCGCGGCCGCTGGGAGCGCCGCGAGGACTGGCGCCACGATCGGCGCGAGTGGGAGCGCCACGAGGAGCGCAGGGACTGGAACGAGCGCCGCTGAAGCAGCGCCGCCGCGCCGGTCCTGGCGCCCGCGGGCAAGCCGGCAGAATGGACGACCTTTGCAGCGCGCTCCGCAAGCGATCCGCGCGCATGAACCCCTGAGAAAAGAGGTGCGGTTGCCATGATGTCCGACTCCAGCCTGGCCTTCACGGTCGAGGAACTCGAGGTCTTCCTGTTTCGCGCGCCGGCCGAGCCGCCGGTGCAGACCTCCTTCGGCGTGATGCGCGATCGGCCCGCACTGCTGGTACGCGTCACCGATGCGGACGGCTCCGTCGGCTGGGGCGAGGTCTGGTGCAACTTCCCGACCGTCGGTGCCGAGCATCGCGCGCGCCTGCTGCTCGCCTACCTGAGGCCCCTGCTGCGCGGGCGCGATTGGGAGAGCCCTGCCGCCTGCTTCAGGCATGCCAGCGAGCGGCTGGCCGTGCTGGCCATCCAGTCGGGCGAGCACGGGCCGCTGCAGCAGGCGGTGGCCGGCGTCGACCTCGCGCTGTGGGACCTGGTGGCGCGGCGCGCGCGGCAGCCGCTGTGGAAGCTGCTCGGCGGCGAATCGGCGCGGGTCAGGGTCTATGCCTCGGGCATCAACCCGAGCGAGCCCGAGAAGCTCGCCGAAGCCAAGCTGTGCGAAGGCTATCGCGCATTCAAGCTCAAGGTCGGCTTCGGTGCCGAACGCGACGAGCGCAACCTGTTCGCGATGCGCGAGGCGATCGGCGCCGACACGCCGCTGATGGTCGATGCCAACCAGGCCTGGAGCCTGGACGAGGCGCGCGCCGCCGGCCGGCGCATGGCGCCTCACGATCTCGCCTGGCTGGAGGAGCCGATGCGCGCCGATGCCTCGACCGCCGACTGGGAAGAGCTGGCGCGCTCGCAGCCGCTGGCGCTCGCCGGCGGCGAGAACCTGGCCGGCCTGGCGCAATTCGATGAGGCGATCGGCGCCAAGAGGCTCGCGATCGTGCAGCCCGACCTGGGCAAATGGGGCGGCCTGAGCGGCTGCCTCGAAGTCGCGCGGCGTACGCTGGCAGAGGGCAAGCAGTTGTGCCCGCATTGGCTGGGTGCGGGGATCGGGCTGGCCGCATCGATGCATTTCAAGGCCGCGATCGGCGGCGCGGGCTATGTCGAGGTCGACGCCAATCCGAACCCGCTGCGCGAACTGACGGCGCTGCCCGGCTTCGTGGTCGACGAAGGCGAGGTCCGCCTGAGCGACAGGCCAGGCCTCGGCGTCGAGCCCGACCTGGAGGCCTGCCGGCGCTACGCGGTGGCGATCCCGATGGTCGGCATCTGAAGCGCGTGTCGCAGCGGACAGCGCCCAGGTGAACCGGCTTCGAAGCTCATTGCAGGCGGCGCGCTTCGCGCTGCTGCGCATCTTCGGCGTGGCCGAATGGCAGGCCACGCTGCTCTGGGCCATCGTGGTGGGCGTGCTCGGCGCGCTGGTGACCAAGGTCTTCCGCACCGGCACGCTGGACTTCGACCAGCTGGTGCTGGGCCGTAGCGGCAGCCTGGTCGGCATTGCGCTCGCGTTGCCGATCTGGGCGCGCATCCTGGTCCCGACCGCCGGCGGCGTGCTGGCCGGCCTGCTGCTCGAACTCGCCAAGCGCGCCGCGGTGCGCAAGTCGACCTCCGACTACATGGAAGCCATCGTGCTGGGCGACGGGCGCATCCCGGTCGGCCAGACGCTGGCGCGCAGCGCTTCGTCGCTTGTCACGATCGCCAGCGGCGGCTCGATCGGACGCGAAGGCTCGATGGTGCAGCTGGCGGCGCTGGCCGCATCGGTGCTGGGCCGGCTGCGCCGCCTGCCGACCGAGCGGCTGCGCCTGGTCGTGGCCTGCGGCGCGGCGGCCGGCATCACCTCGGCCTACAACGCGCCGATCGCCGGCGCCTTCTTCGTGGCCGAGATCGTGCTGGGCTCGATCGCGATGGACAGCGTCGGCCCGATCCTGGTCGCATCGGTCATGGCCAACATCACGATGCGGGCCTTTCCGGGCTACGAGCCGGCCTACCTCATGCCGGCCTTCCCGGCCATCTCGGGGCTGGAAGTGCTGCTCTTCATCCCGCTGGGCGTGCTGGTCGGCCTGGGCGCCGCCGGATTCCTGCGCGGGCTGCATGCCAGCCGCAGCCTGTTCAACCGGATTCCGCTGGCCTTGCCGTGGCGACTCGCGCTCGGCGGCCTGCTCGTCGGATTGATCTCGGTGCGGGTGCCGGAGGTCTGGGGCAACGGCTACAGCACCGTCAACTCGGTGCTGCACACGCCCTGGCCCTGGGCCATGCTCGGGCTGGTGCTGCTGGCCAAGGTGGTGGCCACCATGGCGACCGCCGGCTCGGGGGCGGTGGGCGGCGTCTTCACGCCGGCGCTCTTCTTCGGCTGCATGCTCGGCGCGCTGTTCGGCGAGGCCGCGCAGGCGATCTGGCCGCATGCCACTTTGGCGCCTTTTGCCTACGCCATCGTCGGCATGGGCGCCTTCCTGGCCGGCGCGACGCAGGCTCCGCTGATGTCGATCCTGATGATCTTCGAGATGACCCTGAGCTACGAGGTCATGCTGCCGCTGATGGCCAGCAGCGTCATCGCCTACTTCGTCGCCCGCGCCACGCATGCGGGCTCGATGTACGAGATCACGATGCACCGCCGCGAACAGGCCGACGAGCAGCTGCGGCTGCGCGCGCTGCATGTGCGCGACCTGGTCCAGCCCGCCGAGACGGTGGTCGGCCCGCAGGCCGATGTCGAGGAGATGCGCCGGCTGTTCTGGCAGCACCCGGTCAAGTACCTCTACGTGGTGGATGCCGATTCGCGCTACCTGGGCGTGGTGCCGTTGAAGGCGCTGACCGGCCTGGACTCGCCCGGCGATCCGGCGGCGCAACCAGTCGCCGCGAATCTCCTGGTGCAGGAGATCGCGCCGATCCATGCGGACATGAACCTGGGCGAGGCGCTGCAGCGCTTCATGGAGCACCGCGGCGAGCGGCTGCCGGTGATCGAGAGCCCGGCGCATCCGGTGCTGCTGGGCGTGGTCCACAAGAGCGCGCTGCTGTCGACCTACGTGCGGCTCAGCCAGTGAGCCGGTCGA
>Ga0265327_10001875_pt1 | contig 24315 bp, 23 predicted proteins | sample 41621metaG_FD_202089 | JGI IMG/M metagenome (GOLD analysis project Ga0265327, IMG submission 202089) | Rhizosphere microbial communities from Carex aquatilis grown in University of Washington, Seatle, WA, United States - 4-16-21 metaG | ecosystem: Host-associated > Plants > Roots > Rhizosphere...
TGGCGTTCGGACCACCGGCCGGCCAGGAAACCAGTCGCGAACACCGCAAGCGTGAGGAGGGCTGCGAGGACGCGGTCCCTCATAGGCCCTGGTCGACGTCGCTCGCCTGCGCCGCGATCTCGCTCCAGCCCGCGAGGCTGCTCGCATCCTCGTCGCCGGACGCCCGGGAGTGGAAAAGGAGGACCGTCACGAGGCAGAGGGCGGCCGTCGCCGCGCACATGGCGAAATGGGCCACCAGCAGCGGGGAGGCGTTGGCGCGCGCGGCGCGAAGGACGCGGTCGGCAAATCCGGGAGTGATCCGGGACGCGGCGTGCTCCCGCAGCTGCATCCATGCTTGGTCTTCAGTCTTCATTGCTTTGGTAGTGTTCTCGGAGTTGCTCGCGGGCGCGGTGGAGTCGGGCCTTCACCGCCGCGACGCTGGTTTTGAAAGTGGAAGCGATCTCGGCGTGGCTGCGGCCCTCCTGGACGAGCGCGAGCAGGGCGCGGTCCTTGGGCCGGATCTGTGAAAGCGCGTGGCGGAGGGCGTCGAGCTCCTCGGTGTCGACGGACCCGGCCGGCTCGGGCACGTTCTCGTGCTCAGGCGCGAAGGGCGTGAAGATCCTGCGCAGCTTCTGGCGCCGGAGGTGGTCGATGCAGGTGTTGCGGGCAAGCCGGAAGAGCCATGACTCGAACTGATCGGGGGCGTTGAGGCGCGCGACGGCCCGGGCCATCTTGATGAAGACCATCTGGGAGAGGTCCTCGACCGAGTCGCTGCGTCCCGTGATGGCATAGACGAACCCGGCGACGCGTCGCTGATACGAGACGATGAGGTCGCGCATCGCGGATTCGTCGCCGCGCTGCGCCCGGCGAACTCGTTCGCCGAGCGTGGTCGTGGGGCTATCGTCCATGCATATTGCATCGCACTATGTCCGACCTGACGCAGGTTGGGCCGGAAAGATGCGCTTTTTCAATTGGCGCAATATCGTGGCACATGCAATCATCGAGGCTTGTCAGAGTTCACCCGGCCCGTTTCCAGCGTCAATCCCCATCCAAGCCCCAGCCCATGCTTCATAAAACATATCCGGCCAACCGCTTAGCGCTGGCCGTCGCCCTCACGTGCACCGCCGCGATGCTCGGCGCCTCCGGGTGCATGCACCCCGTCGACGACGAGCTCACCACCGCGGTCGTCACCGGGGAGCGCCCGGTCGCGATGGAGGGCAGCTCGCCCTTCTTCGGGGGCAAGCTCACGGCCAAGGTCACGGTGAGCCGCGGCATCGGGCACGGCCTCAAGCGCGGCCGCGGCGACAGGGACAAGACCTACAGGGACTACGCCGACAACTCCGACAAGGCGATCCTTGGAAGCCCGCTCCCCCCGGTCACCCTCCACCTCTCGCTCACCAACAACGGCGCGGAGCCGGTCACGGTCACCCTGGTCGACTTCATCTCGGAATTGGGGAACTTTGCGATCGAACCCGACACGCTCACGATCCCGGCTGGCCAGTCGGCCGAGCCCACGGCGATGGTCTCGCAGCTCGGGGTCAGCTCCGACGAGATCCCGTTCAAGGTCACGCTCGTGCTCGGCAAGGTGAAGGAGTCGGGGACGGTCCTGGCAAAGATCCTCCACCCCGACGCCTCGGCGCCCGCGGCTAAGTAGCGGGCACCTCGCCGCCGGAGAGCATCCGCACGCGGCGGTCCTTGCGGGGGAACTGGAGCGTGATGATCGTTCCCATCCCCTCGCGGCTCTCGATGCCGACCTGCCCGCCGTGCGCGCGCATGATCCGCTTCACGATCATCAGCCCCAGCCCGTGCCCGCCCGCCTTCGTCGTGTAGTAGGGCTGGAACAGCTTGACCAGGTCCTCGTGCCGGATCCCCGAGCCGCTGTCGCCGAAAAGCAGGTAGACCGAGTCGTCGTCGGCCCTGGACTTGATCTTGAGCTTACCGCCGGGCTGCATCGCCTCCATGGCGTTCTTCGTGATGTTGAAGAACACCTGCTTGAGCTGGTTGCGGTCCGCCATGACCGTCGGGAGCGACGCGGGCGTCTCGGCCTCCACGGCCACGCCCCGGTCCGCAAACTCGCTCTTCTGGAACTTGAGCACCTCGGCCAGGACGTCCGTAAGGCTCGTCTCCGCGAGGTCGGGGGGCATCGGGCGGATGGCCTCCAGGAAGTGCGTGATGATCCCGTCGAGCCTCTGGACCTCCTCGCGGCAGACGCCGACCGAATCGGAGATCGACTCCGCCTCGGGCGAGCGCCCGAGCTTCTTCAGCTTTCGGTCGATCAGCTGCAGGTGGATCGTGAGCGAGTTGAGCGGGTTGCCGAGCTCGTGGGCCACGCCCGCCGCAAGGAGCAGGATTGAGGACGTCCTCTCGTCCTCGATGCGCTGCTCCGTCGTCAGCTTGTCGCGCGTGACATCCGAGAGGATGACGGCGAACCGGCGCTCCCCGCCGCGGTCGTCACCGGGGATCGGGACCATGTAGAGGCGGACCGTCCGCGGCTCGGGGTACGAGAGCTCGAACTCCCGGGTCACAAACGGGCCCGCATTGCCCGTGCCGTCGCCCATGGAGGGCCTCAGGCCCGGCACCAGCCGCCAGAGCGTCTGGCCCGCGAGCGCCTCGCCGCTCGTCCCGATCAAACGCTGAGCCGCGTCGTTCGCGTACTCGATCACCCCGTCGGAGAGTATCACCAGGACGCCCTCCTGCAGCGTCTTGAAGATCTGCTCGAAGAGCGTCCGCTCCTTGGCGAGGCGCTGTACCAGGTTCGCCAGGTTCACGGCGTCGAGCGTGTCGAGCCGGCCCATCACGCGGTCCAGCGGGGTGTATTTCTTGCCTGCCATCTGGCTCCGTTTGTGCCCGCGCGGCGCCCGCGGGTCAACGGCCGGGAAGAAAATCCATCTGGTTCGGATCCGGCCTCTGGGCGAGGAGCTTGCGCAGGAACATCTCCCGGTGGATCGGGCAGCGCCCGAGCCGCACGACCGCCTCCCGGTGGTCCTCGGTGCCGTAGCCCTTGTGCTTGGCGAAGCCGTAGCCCGGGTGGACCCTGTCGAGCTCGGCCATCATCCGGTCCCTGGTGACCTTGGCGATGATCGACCCCATCGCGATGCACAGCGACCTGGCGTCGCCGTTCACGATCGCCGTGTGCGGGTAGGGAAATCCCCGGAGGGGAAGCCCGTCCACGAGGACGCGGCATGAGACCACCGGGACGAAGGACTCCCGCTCCTGGACTGAGGAGAAGAGGTCGGGCTCCTCGGTCCGTCGGAACGCCTCGACCGGGTAGATGCCCTCCATGGCGCGACGCATCGCGAGCTTCGTCGCCCCGAGTATGTTGTGCTGCTCGATCTCCTCGACGCTCGCCGAGCCGTAGTGCGCGTGGATCTGCCCCTGCGCCGCCAGGGCCTCGAACTCCGCCCAGAGCGACTCCCGCTCCGCCGCCGAGAGCTGCTTCGAGTCGTTCACGCGGCCGGACTTCGAGGTCGCCCAGCGCCCCTCAAGGAACCCGCGCGTGACCAGGACCGCGCCCGCGACGACGGGGCCCGCGAGCGCGCCGCGGCCCACCTCGTCCATGCCGATCAGGCTCTCGAAACCCTCGATCTTCTTCAGGTCAAAGCTGCGGAGCTGGCGACGCTTCGGCATCGGGCGACCCAGGGCCTCCTCACCCACCCCACTCGACGCGCTCCTTGGGCTCCTTGAGCGGGAGCTCGTCGAGCTTGCCCGCGGCGCTGACGACCTCGTAAGAGGTCCGGAAGTGGAGCTTGGCGAAGTTGCCGAGGGAGCGGGCGCCAAACTTCTGGATGATCTGCGACGCCTGCTCCTTGGCGAGCGCCCCCGCGCCCTTCTGAAGCGGGCCGCCGAACTCCTTCGAGAGGTGGTGCATCTGGCGGACGAACTCGGCCCTCGCGACGACGGAGGCCGCGGCGACGACCGGGTCCTCCTCCGCCTTCGTGCGCATCTGCAGGTCGAAGTCCTTGACGCCCATCTTCGCCAGCTCGCGCTGGACGAGCGGCTGCTTGCTGAACTGGTCCAGGAGGCCGCGCGGCGCCTTCTTGCGGGTGAGCGCCTGCGCAAGGGCCGTGGCGTGCTGCCAGGCGAGGAGCCGGTTCAGGTTCGCGTGGGGCCTGCCCATGAGCAGGTTGTACTTCGGCATCCCGCAGAAGCAGGTTGCTACCGCGACCCCGTGCGTCTCGCGGATCATCTTGTCGAGCTTGATGATCTGGGCCTCCGCGATCTTCTTGGAATCCTTCACCCCGGCCTTGATCCAGCCCTCGATCGCCGACTTGTCCGCAATCACGGTCGCCGCGATCACCGGCCCGAACAGGTCGCCCTTGCCGCTCTCGTCGAGGCCCGCGTGCAGCTCGAACCAGTCGGGATGAAGGACCTCGTCGTAGCCGAGCTTCGGCGCCATCGTGATCTCGGGCTCGAGCGTCATCGTGACGAATTCCTCCGTGCCCTTTCCCGCTACGACCAGTTTCCCGCTCTCATAGGCGGTCACGTTGCAGTCACGGCCCTTGAAGGCGTACCGCGCATAGGCGACATCGAACGACTCCCATCCCTTGCCGCTCAGGATCGAGCGGAGCTTGTCCATCTGGGCGTCGTCGAGCTTGAGCGAGTACGTGCTCAGCTTCTTGGGTTTTTCCTCGTCGTCCTGTCCGCGCTTGGGCATGAGGGACCCATAGTCACAAATTTGACGCCAATGACACGCAAAACTTCCGCCCGGGACGCCCTCGTGGCCCGCCGGGCGGCCTTCCAGGGCGCGCTCCTGGATTGGTACCGGGCCTCCCGCAGGCGGATGCCGTGGCGCGAGGCGCCGTCGCCGTACTCGACCGTCGTCAGCGAGTTCATGCTCCAGCAGACCCAGGTGGCGACGGTCCTCCCCTACTTTGCGCGCTGGATGGCGGCGCTCCCGGACTTTGCGTCGCTGGCCGCGGCCGGCGAGGAGACCGTGCTCAAGCTCTGGGAGGGCCTCGGCTATTACTCGCGCGCCCGCAACCTGCACGGGCTCGCAAAGCGGGTCGCCGGGAAAAATCTCCCGAGGGACGCCGCCGGCTGGCGCGAGCTCCCCGGGGTCGGCCCCTACACCGCGGCCGCCGTCGCCAGCATCGCCTTCGGCGAGGCGGTTGCGTGCGTCGACGGGAACGTGGTGCGGATCCTCTCCAGGCTGACCCGCGACGGCACGGCATACCGGGACAGCGCGTCGGCCTCCAAGGCGTTCGCCCCCCTGGCCCAGGAGATCGTCAACGCAGCAACCCCGGGCGACCACAACCAGGCCATGATGGAGCTCGGCGCGACGGTGTGCTTCCGACGGGGCCCCACGTGCCTGGTGTGCCCCGTGCGCGGATTCTGCGCGGCAGCGGGCGCGGGGGACCCGGAATCCTATCCCAGGCTCGCGGCAAGGGCGACCGAACGACGCCTGGTCGTGCGGGTGTGGTGCGAGCGCTCCGGAAAGGTGCTCCTGCACAGGAACGCCGCGGGGGCCCGACGGCTCGCGGGCCTGCACGAGCTACCCACGGCCGAGCAGGCCGGAATCGACGCCCTCGCGGCCTCGGGGGGCACCCTCCTCTCGAGGAAGACCCGCGGGATCACCCGCTACCGGATCGAGGAGTCCATCCACCTTTCGCAGCCCCCCAAGGGGAGGCTGCGGCCGGGCCTCGTCTGGGTTCGCCTCGGGGACCTTCCCGCCATCTCCCTCTCGGGCCCCCACCGCAAGTGGACGACCCAGGTGCTGTCCGAGCGAACGCGGTAGCGCCGGGCCAAAGGGGCCGGCGCCCCCGGCGCTAAGCCGGGGGCCGCGCCGCGGGTCCGATCCTTGCGAGCAGCGACTCGATGCGGGCCTTCGACGCGCGCACGCCGTCGACGGTCACGCGCGGGCTCAGCTCGATCACGAAAAGGTGCTCGGGGCGGAAGAAACCCGAGAGCATCTCGAAGTCCACGGTCCCCGTTCCGATCGCCTGGTGATCATGGCCCTGCGCGTCGACGTCGTGCAGATGGAAGCCGAGGAGCCGCGCCGCGTTGTCCTCGAGCTGGCGGCGGTGGTCGATAAGCCCCATGCCCTGCTTCAGGTGCGCGTGACCCGCGTCGTGCCAGTAGCCGGCGGGCGAGTTCGCGGGCATCGAGGCCAGGAACTGGGGAAAGTCCGCGTCGATCGGCAGCTCCTCGAACCTCTCGCGGTTCTCAAGTCCGAGCCTGACGTGCTTCTCCTCCGCGTAATCGAGCACGCCAAGGACCGCCTCCTGCGTCCTCCGCCAGTACGGCACCATGGTCTTGCGAATCTTGTGGAAGGCCTTCTCGACCAGGGCGCCGTAGGCCTTGTCGCCGGACTTGACCGCGTCCGGGTGACTCTCCAGGTACGCGGTCATGTGCCTATCGGGGGCGAGCCAGAAATACCTGACGCTGCCCAGGTGGCACACGAGCAGGGAGGCGCCGACCTGCGCCGCGAAGTCGATCGACTTCTTCGTCTGGCGAACCCACTGCTCCCGCTCCCGGGAGTCGGGCGACGAGGGCTGGTAGAAGTTGGGCGCGGCGTTGAACACCCCCATCGGAAGGGGGCAGAAGTTGTGGGTCGACCCCACCTTGACCAGGCCCTGCTCGACGGCCTTGAGGATCCCCGGCACGAGCGTGATCCGTATGCCGTGGCTGAGCTCCACGCGCTCGAACCCCAGGTCGGCCATCTCCCGGATCATCTCGAAGCCGTCCTTGTGGCGCTGGGAGCACCAGCTTGTCGAAAGCGCGGGGACGGGACTCACGGCAGTCCAAAGATCAAACAAGCTGCCCTATTTGCACTAAAAAAAACCGCGCCCGACGGGCGTCAGGGCGCGGCTTCAAATGGGTCGGACAGCCGCGTCAGCTGTCGTAACGGCGGCGCAGCATCGCAGTGAAGGCCATGACCTTATTCTTGCGGCGGCGCTTTTCGCACGGCTTCTCGTAGTAGCGCTTGGCGCGGGTACCCTTGATGATGTTCTCGCGGTCGAGCTTCTTCTTCATGCGCCTGAGCGCACGGTCGATGGGCTCGTTCTTGCGGATCTTGATTTCGATGGACATGGTCTGCTTCGTGAAAGGAAAAGCCCGCTAATAGGCCACTTGGATCCGGCCCCGTCAACGGTTAAAAGGTGCCCCAAACAGGGCCGGACTCCATTCCGGCTTGCGCATCCGCCGGGCTGATCTTGCTTAACCTCACGTGTCCTCTGCCGACAAGAACTTCGTCCACCTCCACGTCCATTCGGACTACAGCCTCCTGGACGGGGCCTGCCGGATCGACCAGCTGACCGAGCGGGCGGGCCAGCTTGGCATGAGTGCCCTGGCGCTCACGGACCATGGCAACCTCTTTGGCGCCATTGACTTCTACACGGCCGCGAAGAGCCGGGGGATCAAGCCCCTGATCGGCTGCGAGCTCTACCTCTCGGAGGGGTCCCGGCTCGAGAAGCAGGGGCGAAGCGACGAGGGCCGGAGCATCTTCCACCTGGGGCTCCTGGCCCGCAACATCGAGGGCTACCAGAACCTCCTAAAGCTCGTAAGCGACGCCCACCTGAAGGGGTTCTATTACAAGCCGCGGACGGACCTGGACACCCTCGCCAGGTACTCCAAAGGCCTGATCGGCTTCACCGGTTGCCTGGCCTCACTGGTGCCCCAGCACCTGCTCCACGACCGCTGGGACGAGGCGCGCAACGCCACGGCGCGGTTCGTCGACATCTTCGGGCGCGAGAACTACTTCGTCGAGGTCCAGGACCACGGCATCCCCGAGCAGCGGAAGATCATCCCCGGCCTCCTGAAGCTGGCCCACGAGTTCGGCCTGAAGGTCATCTGCACCAACGACGTCCATTATGTCCACGCCTCGGACGCGGGCTCCCACGACGCGATGCTGTGCATCCAGACCGGTTCAAAGATTGACGACGAGAAGCGCATGCGCTTCGACGGCCAGCAGTTCTACCTGAAGTCGCGGGCCGAGATGGAGCGCCTCTTTGCCGAGGTCCCCGAGTCCGTCATCAACACCCAGGCCGTCGCCGAGATGTGCGACCTGGCGATCCCGTTCCCCAAGGGCAGCGAGCGCTACCCGAAGTACCCGCTTCCCGCCGAGGTCGGATCGGACCGGGTGGGCTTCCTGAAGGGCCTTTGCGTCGGCGGGCTTAGGGTCCGCTACGGCGTCGACTACTCCGCCCCCGAAAAGGCGGCCGACCCGGCGCTCGCGGCAGTCCTTGTCGAGCGCCTCGAGTACGAGCTCGGCGTCATAGCGAAGACGGGCTTCATCGACTACTTTCTGGTCGTCTGGGATTTCATCGACTGGGCCAAGAAGCAGGGCATCCCCGTGGGCCCGGGCCGCGGCTCCGGGGCGGGCTGCCTCGTCGCCTACCTCCTCGGGATCACGAACCTCGACCCGCTGCGCTTCAAGCTGCTCTTCGAGCGCTTCCTCAACCCCGAGCGCGTGTCGCCGCCCGACTTCGACATCGACTTCTGCATGCGCCGGCGCGGCGAGGTGATCGACTACGTCAGGCACAAGTACGGCGACGCGTGCGTCGCGAACATCGTCACCTATGGGACCATGGGGGCGAAGATGGTGATCCGGGACGTGTCGCGCGTGCACAACCTGCCCTACGCCGAGGCGGACCGCCTCGCGAAGATGATACCGGACGAGCTCAACATCACCCTCGAGCAGGCCGTCGCAAAGTCGACCGAGCTGCGCGAGGAGGTCGCCAAGAACCCCGCGGCGAAGAAGATCTTCGAGCAGGCGCGCGTCCTCGAGGGCATGGTCAGGAACACCGGCAAGCACGCGGCGGGGATCATCATCACCGACCGGCCGCTCGAGGAGTTCGTGCCGCTGACGCTCCAGGAAGGCGACGTCACGGTGCAGTTCGACATGAACGCCGTCGGCAAGTTGGGGCTCCTGAAGATGGACTTCCTCGGCCTGAAGACCCTGACGGTGATCGCGGACGCGGTGGACAACATCCGTCGGACCGTGAACCCGGCCTTCGACATCGAGAAGGTGCCGATCGACGACCCCAGGACCTTCGCGCTCCTCAACACCGGAAAGACGACCGGCGTGTTCCAGCTTGAGTCCGGCGGCATGCAGAACCTCTGCCGCCAGCTGCAGGTCTCGTCGATCGACGAGATCATAGCGCTGATCGCCCTCTATCGTCCGGGCCCCATGGACTGGATCCCGGACTACATCCGCGGCAAGAAGGACCCGAGCACGGTCAAGTTCCCCCACAAGCTGCTCGAGGAGGTCTGCAGGGAGACCTACGGGGTCATGGTGTACCAGGAGCAGGTCATGGAGGCCGCGAAGATCATCGCGGGGTACTCGCTCGGGGGGGCCGACATGCTGCGCAGGGCCATGGGAAAGAAGGATCCCGTGGCCATGGCCGAGGAGCGGGGAAAGTTCGTCGGCGGGGCGAAGAGGCTCCACGGGATCGACGAGGCGACCTCCGACGCGATCTTCGACATCCTCAACAAGTTCGCCGGATACGGGTTCAACAAGTCGCACTCGGCGGCCTACGCGCTCCTGAGCTACCAGACGGCCTACCTGAAGGCCAACCATCCCGTGGAGTTCATGGCGGCCATGCTCAGCTCCGAGCTCGGCAACTCCGACAAGGTCGCGCATTTCGTGGCGGAGTGCGAGTCCATGGGCCTCGGGGTCCTCGGGCCCGACGTCAACGAGTCGCGCGAGATGTTCACGCCTGTCGGCGAGAAGATCCGCTTCGGGCTCGCGGGGATCAAGGGCGTCGGGGAGCTCGCCGCGCAACGGATCATCGCCGAGCGCGAGGCGAACGGCGCCTTCGCGGACTTTGACGACTTCGCCACGCGGGTCGACGGGCGCGCCGTCAACAAGCGAGTCCTCGAGCACCTGGTGAAGACCGGCGCCTTCGACTTCAGCGGAACGGGGCGGCGGCGCCTCTTCGAGGGCATCGACGCCGCGATCGCCGCGAGCTCCGCCCAGGCGCGCGACAAGGCGGCGGGACAGGACAACTTCCTCGGGGAGCTCGCGGCCCCCGCGGGTGAGAAGAACGGATCGCGCCACGCCTCCACCGCGACCCCGCCGGACTTCAGCGCCCATGAGCGCCTCTCCTTCGAGAAGGAGCTCCTCGGGTTCTACGTCTCGGGCCACCCGATGAACAACTACGCCGGGCTCTGGGAGTCGATCGACACGGCGCCCGCCGAGGAGCTCTCGGGGCTCCCCGACCGGGGGGAGTTCCGCCTCTGCGGCATCGCCGCCAACCTCGCGAAGAAATACGCGAAGAAGGACAACCGCCCGTGGGTGGCCTTCACTCTGGCGACAAAGAAGGCGACCATCGCGCTCAACATGTTCGCCGACGCCTTCGCGAGCTTCGGCTCGGTGCTCGCCGAGAACGCCCCCGTCATGGTCCAGGGAAACATCATCCGCGGCGCCGATGGCCCGCGGGTCAACGTGAAGGAGTGCTACCCCCTGGACCTCGCGGTGGCCCGGACCGTGCGCAAGGTGACGTGGATCATCAGGCCCGACCACCCCGCGCTCGACGCGTTCATGCACGGCCTGCGCGACGCGGTCGTGCGCGACCCGGGGGACACGAGGATCGAGTTCGCCGTGCTCCTCGACGGCGGGGTGGCCCCCATCGCGGAGGCGAGCGCCGCCCTGTCGTGGCGCCTTTCGGCCACGGCCTTCCAGGAGCTGCGCTCCAACCCGTCGGTCGCCGGAGTCCGGATCGAGACCCGCCCGCTTGAACTAAAGCCCGACACCCGATGGGCGAGACGCTAGAGAACCACGCGGCGCAGGTGCTGGGGAGGGTCCGGCCCGGAATCCCGGCCGACGCCGCACTTCGCGACTATCTGGGGTCCAACCGGACGCTCGGCGCGGTCGGCAAGCGCTCCGTGAGCCGGGCCGTGTTCACATATTTCCGGTGGCTCAACTGGCTCGAGCGCGGCGAGTCCTCCCAGAAGCAGGTCCTCGCGGCCCTCGGGATCCAGGCCAAGTTCGAGCGAAATCCCGCGGGCATCAAGTTCGAGGCGCTCGCGTCGCGGGCCGTCCCGGCGTGGCTTGCCGCGGAGATGGAGCTTTCCGCGGCCTACCTGCGCCACCTCCAGCGCGAGCCCTCGCTCTGGATACGGACTAAGGTCGGCGGCACCGAAGCGGTGGCCCGCGCGCTTGGCTCCTGCGAGCAGCCGGCGCTCCCCGGATACCTCTCGGCACCGCCCGACCTGGCGTGCCTAAGGTACAAGGGCACGGCGGACCTGCACAAGGAACCCGGGTTCCAGTCCGGCGCATTTGAGATCCAGGACCTCTCCTCGCAGCTCGTGGGCCACGCCTGCGCCCCGGCGCCCGGAGAGACGTGGTGGGACGCCTGCGCGGGAGAGGGGGGCAAGACGCTCCACCTCTCCGACCTGATGCGCAACAAGGGCATGCTCTGGGCGACGGACCGGTCGGTCCGCAGGATCTCCGTCCTCAAGCGCAGGGCCGCCCGCGCGGGCGTGTTCAACTACCGTACCGCGGTCTGGACCGGCACGGGATCGGCGCCCTTCAAGACCCCGTGCGACGGAGTCCTTGTCGACGCGCCGTGCAGCGGCGTCGGCACCTGGCAGCGCAATCCCCACGCGCGGTGGACGACCTCGATTGACGACGTCCGGGAGCTGACCGCGGTGCAGGGGGCGCTGCTCGCGAACGCGGCCCGCTCCGTGAAGCCGGGAGGCCGCCTCGTCTACTCGGTGTGCACGACGACCCGAAGCGAGACGGACGGGGTGGCCGACGGATTCGAGGCGGCGCACCGCGATTTTGAGCCCTGCGCCCTCGCGATCACGGCGGCGGGAAGCCCGCGGGTCGCGCTGGTATCCCAGGATCTGGACGCCAACGGGATGTTTGTCGCCGCATGGAAACGCATCCGGTAGGTGCTTATTCCCCAACGCATTGGGTCGCCAACCTCGAATCCCTCTTGCGGCACCCAACCCGAGACCAATCTTTGCGGGACAACCACCCATGAGCCCCAGCCCCCACCGACTTCTTCCCCTTCTTGCGGCCCTGGCCCTGCTTTCCGCATCGACCCTCAGGTCCGACCCCGAATACCCCAAGATGGGGCCCGACATCTACGACGTGCATGCGAACGGGGAGGCCCAAATCGCCGACGCGCTCACGGTGGCCGCGGCCGAGCACAAGCGCGTCCTCCTCGACTTCGGGGCGAACTGGTGCATCTGGTGCAAACGGCTCCATGCGACCTTCGAGGCAGACCCCTCCGTCGCGGGCTCCCTCGGGCGGGGCTTCGTGGTGGTCATGGTCGACGTCAACACCCGCCACGGGGTGAAGCGAAACGAGGGCGTCGTCGCCCGCTACGGCAACCCCGTCGCGCACGGGATTCCCGTCCTCGTCGTCCTCGACTCTGACGGCAAGCAGCTGACCACCAAGGATTCGGGGGAACTCGAGGAGGGAGAGGGGCACAGCCCGGCGAAGATTGTGGCCTTTCTCGCTCAGTGGGCCCCGCCCGCCCACCCATAGGCTTGCCCGGACGGACCCTCCCCGGCAGCATCGCAGCCCCATGCATGTAGATCTCAGCGACCGGCAATGGCTTTGGTGCGCCGCGGCGTTCTATGCCGCTGGCTTCCTGCTCGGCACGGTCTCGATCGTGCGGGGCGGCCGCATGCATGGGCTGGCCATCTACGGGTCGATCCTCGCGGGCTACGTCCTCCAGTGGATCGGCCTCGGGATCCGCGGCCACGCGGCCGGGGGCTGCCCGCTCGGCAACCAGTTCGAGATCTTCCAGTTCACGGCCTGGTCCGCCATCACGCTCTACCTTGTGATCGGCGTGACGTTCCGCTCGAGCGTCCTCGGGTACTTCACGTCGTGCCTCGGGGCCGCACTCACGATCCTGTCCCTCTCGATACCGGCATGGGACTCCGTCAGGCGCACGCACATCTTCGGCGGCAACCCCTGGATCGAGCTCCATGCGGCGCTCGCGATCTTCAGCTACGGGGTCTACGGGCTCCTGGCGCTCACCTCCACCCTCTTCCTCTTCCGGCACTTCTCGCTCAAGTCGAAGCGCCTGGGGGGCTGGTTCTCGTTCCTGCCCTCGATCATGGTCCTGGACCACATCGAGGTGCGCCTGCTCGGGGCCGGGACGGCGCTCCTGACGCTGGCCCTCGCGTTCGGATCGGTCTACTTCACCCGCGACACGTCCAACGTGGGGCACTTCAAGCTGGCGGCGACGGTCGCCGTCTGGGCCGCGGCCGCGGTCGCCTTCGGCCTGAGGGCCTCGGGCCGTCTCCTCGCGAAGCGGTTTGCGTGGACGTGCCTTGCGCTCTTTGCGGCGGCGCTCCTCTCCCTGAGCGCGGTCGACGAGAGCCGCCACCCGGTGGCGCCCCCCACCCCGAAGGTTTCGGCGCCATGAGCGGACCCCGCCTCTTCCTCATCGGCGCGACCCACCACAATGCACCTGTGGAGGTCCGCGAGAAGCTGGCCGTCGACTCGGAGAGCGCGCTCCGGGGCGAGCTTGCATCGGTATCCGGGCTGCGCGAGCTCGCGGTCCTCAACACGTGCAACCGCATCGAGTTCTACGGGGTGGCCTCCGATGAAGCCGCGGTCGACGCGGTCCAGGCCGTGTACTGCGCCCGCCAGAAGTTCGAGGTCGGCCAGTTCGAGAGCATCCGGATCCGGCTGACGGGAATGGAGGCAGCCCTGCACCTGTTCGAGGTGGCGAGCGGGCTGGACTCGCAGCTCGTCGGCGAGAACGAGATCTTCGGCCAGGTGAAGGAGGCGTACGCGGCCGCCCAGGCGTCGGGCTCCACGGGGGCGGTCCTCAACCGGCTTTTCCAGAAGGCGTTCCAGGCGGCGAAGCACGTGCGCACCCACACCGGCATCTCCTCGGGCCGCGTGAGCGTGGCCAATGTCGCCGTGGACTTGGCGACCAACATCTTCGGCAGCCTCGGCGAGGTGAAGGTGCTCGTCCTCGGAACCGGGGAGATCGGCGAGGGCACGGCAAAGGCCTTCAAGAGCCGCGGCGCCGAGGACCTCGCCGTCGCCGGCCGGCGCATCGAGAGGGCCACCGAGGTCGCGGGCGGCCTCGGGGCAGACACCGTCAGGTTCGAGGAGATCGACGCGCACCTTTCAAACTATGACATTGTCGTCTGCTCGACGTCGGCGCCGACGACAGTCGTCAGCACATCGGCCGTCGCCACGGCGATGAAGAAGCGCCCGGCCCGCCCCCTGCTCCTGATCGACCTGGCGCTCCCTCGCGACGTCGAGGCGGCCGCGGCGGACCTGCAGAACGTGTTCCTCTACAACCTCGACGACCTGGCGAAGATCGCCGAGATGAACCGGACGGCCCGCGAGGCGGAGGTCGTAAAGTGCAGGGAGCTCCTCTCGCACCGCGCGGCGAGCCTCTGGGAGCACGTCCAGCGCACGCTCGTTTCGGGATCAAACGGGACCTCGGACTCGCCGCGGCAGGCGGAGCCCTCACCCGCGCCCCCCTCGGGGCCCTAGGGAACGTTCCGGGCGATCCAGTCAGCCTCGCTGACCCCCGCCGGGTTCACGAGCATCGCCCGGAGCTCGGCGGACTGCGCGGCCGTGTGCGAGCGCCGCAGCGGGTCCCCGATGCACGCGGTGATCTCCCCCGCGAGCGCTCCCGCGGAGGCCGCGCCCTGGATGAACTCGGGGTACATCGGCTCCCCGAGGAGGATGTTGGCGATCCCGAGGTAGGGAACGCGGACGAGCCACCGCGCCACCAGGTAGGTCAGGGCGTCGGTGCGGTACGCGATCGCGCCGGGGATGCCGGCGAGGGCGCAGTGCATCGACATCGTCCCGCTGCTGGTGAGCACGGCGCACGCGGCGACCGGCGTCCCCGTCTGCTGGAGCGTCACGTCGGAGGGCAGCCTGAGCGCCTCAAGCTGGGCGCGAATCGCGTCACTCGGATAGAGGATGACGGCGCGGCGGCCGGCGCCGCCCTGGGCAAACTTCCTGAACCCCGCAAGGAGCGCGGGCACGATGAGCCCCACCGCCCTGGGCCTGCTCCCGGGAAGGAGCAGCACCGGGCCCGCGGGGTCGCCCTTCACCGGGGGCTTGTAGTCGGCGGCCATGAACGGGTGCCCGACGAATTCCACGGGCAGGCCTGTGTCCGCGTAGCATCCCACCTCGAAGGGGAAGATGACCGCCAGGGCGTCCAGGTTGCGGGCCATGTCGAAGCGGCGGACGGACCTCGAAGCCCAAATCTGGGGGCTGATGTAGTAGAGGGTCCGCACGGGGCCCCCGCCCTTCGCGCTGATGCCGCGCAGCCTGAGCTCCTTCGCGATGCGCAGGTTGACCCCGGAATTGTCGACAAAGCAGACGGCGGACGGGCGGTGACGCCCTATCCACTGAACGGTCTCCTCGATGAGCGACCGGAAGAAGGACAGGTTCCGAACGACCTCGCCCAATCCCACCACCGAGAACGCCGTGCGGTCGTACAGGAGCTGCGCTCCCGCGGCGGCGAGCCGCGGGCCGCCCAGGGCCGCGACCCGAAGGCCCGGCCTAAGCCTCAGGAGCCCCGCGACCATCCGCGCCGCATGCTCGTCGCCCGAGTGCTCCCCCGCCACGATGAGGAGATGGGGCGCGCCGCCCTGGGGCGGGGGAAGCCGGAACGGTTGGGGGCCCGTCATTTCTTGCGTATCTGGTCGGTGATCGCGATCGCGACCTCGAGGGCGCTCTTGCCGAGGGCGGCGCCCACCTTGGGCTGCCTCTTTCGGGTGACGCTCTCGACGAAGTGCGCCAGCTCGAGCGCCAGCGGCTCGCCCTTCTCTATCGGTATCTGGTGGACCGGGATCGAGCTCGTGTCGCCCGCCTTGACGAGGCCGATCTTCATCTTCAGGCCGAAGGCGATGATGTCGCTCTTGCGCACGAGGTGCCCCGACTGGTTCATGAAGTCGAGCGAGAGGTAGGCGTTGTCCTGGAAGATGCGGATCTCGCGCGCCTTCTTCAGGCTCATCCGGCTCGCGCTCAGGTTCGCGACGCAGCCGTTCTCGAACTGGATTCGGGCGTTGGCGATGTCCTCGGTCTTCGAGAGCACGTTGATCCCGACGCTGTCGATCTTCGCGATGGGCGACTTGACGAGCGCGAGAACGATCCCGATGTCGTGGATCATGAGGTCGAGCACGACGCCCACCTCGGTGCCGCGCACCTGGTACGTGCCGAGCCGCTCCGCCGTGATGTACTGCGGGCGGTTTGCCTCCTTCTCGAGGAAGGCCATGACCGGGTTGAAGTGCTCGACGTGGCCGACCTGCACGAGGCAGTTCCTGGCCTGCGCCGCGGCTAGGACGCGCTCGGCCTCGTCCAGCGAGGCGCACAGGGGCTTCTCGATCAGGAGGTGGCAGCCCGCGGCGAGCAGCGGCAGCGCGACCTTCTCGTGGAGGTCCGTCGGGACGACGACCGAGACCGCCTCGCACACGGCGGCCAGCTCCTCGATGGACTCGAACCTCCTGCAGCCGAGCTTGCCGCTGATCTCCGCGCCGCGGGCGACGGAGGCGTCATAGATCCCCGCGAGCTCGGCGCCCGGCAGGGAGGCGTAGATGCGGGCGTGGTGCTGGCCGAGCGAGCCTACGCCGACTACGCCGCAGCGAATCTTGGGAGCGGACATGGCTCCAAGGGTGGCGGCAGGCGCCCCGCGGGGCGAGCCACAAACCGTCCGTCAGGCGCCCCCGAGCGACCCGGCCGTCAGCGTGAGGCTGCGGCGCGTCTTCGCCGCGTGGAGCGCGTTGTGGGTCACCAGGACGAGCGCCGTGTTCGCGGAGGCGCACAGCCCCAGGAGGAGCTCCACCACCTCGTTGCCCGTCCGCTCGTCGAGGTTGCCGGTCGGCTCGTCGGCGAGGATGAGGTTGGGTCTGTTCATCAGGGCGCGCGCGAGGGCCACGCGCTGGCGCTCGCCCCCGGAAAGATGGGACGGCAGGTGGTGCGCGCGGTCCGCTAGCCCCACGCTCGCGATGAGGGCGCGGGCCCGCTCGCGCGCCGCGCGGTCGACGCCGCCGAGGATACGCCGGGCGAGGAGCACGTTCGCCAGGGCGTCGAGCTCGGGGACCAGGTAGAACGACTGGAAGACCATGCCGAGGTACGCCGCCCTGCGCGACGCGCTCGTGTCGGGGGTGCCCCCCCACAGGACCGTGCCGGAGTCCGGCGCGTCGAGCCCCGCCAGCAGGTTCAGGAGCGTCGACTTGCCCGAGCCGGACTCGCCCCGGATGCTGACGCTCTCGCCCGCCGCCACCTCGAGCGTCACGCCGCGCAGGACCTCGAGCATGGCGTCGCCGCTGTGGAAGCTCTTCCTCAGGCCGCGGGCGCTCAGGACGGGCTCACTCACTGCGAAGCGCCTCCACGGGTTTGAGGCGGGCGGCCCGCCATGCGGGGATCATCCCGGCCAGGGTCGAGATCACGATCGTCAGGACGATGATGAGGGCGACCGTGGAGCCCGAGGTGTGGGACGGGAGTTCGCTGAACTGGTAGAACCTGCGCAGGACCTCCTGGCGCTGGGTCACGCGCGCGACCCAAAGGACCACGTTGTTGCGGATCGAGAGCGCGAAGAAGCCGGCCGCCAGGCCCGAGGCCGTGCCGAGGACCCCGATGAAAAGCCCCTGCGCGCAGAAGCACATGGCGACGTGGACGGGGCGGGCGCCGAGGGCCCCAAGGAGCCCGATCTCGCGCGTCTTGCGGACCACCGAGATGAGGAGGGAGCTTGTGACGGAGAACGCCGCCACGATCACGATGAAGAGCAGGAGGAAGAAGATCATGCTCCGCTCGAGGTTGAGGACCCACAGGAAGTCCGAGAAGCTGTCCTCCCAGGAGAACGCCCGGATCGATTCGGGCAGGACCTGGTTGATCCGGGCCACGGCGTCGTCCTCGTTGACGCCCGGGGTGAGCCGCACGTCGATCCCGTGGACGGCGGTTCCCAGCCCGTAGAGGTCCTGGGCGAGGCGCAGCGTCCCGTAGACCGTGCTGCTGTCGAGCTGCTGGTGGCCGATGTGGAGGATCCCGACGACACGGACCAGGCGCGGCAGGAACACCGCGTCCGCGCTCAGCTTGTTGATGATGAGGGGCGAGTAGACCTCTATCGAGTCGCCCACGTTGGCGCCGAGGCTCGAGGCGATCTGGTCGCTGAGGATGACCGAGTCGTCGTCGAGGTCGTCGAGCGACCCCACGACGACGTAGCGGCCGAGCTGGGTCACCTTCTCGACGCTCGAGAGGTCGAGGCCCCGCAGCATCGGGAAGGCGGGCTTGTCGCCGAACTTGACCATCACGGCGTCGCGGGCGTACGGCGTCGCCGCCGCGACCCCGGGCACCGACTCGACGCGCTTCACGACCGAGGCGTAGTCCGAGACCGGGCCGCGGGCGACGATCTGCACCTCGCCCTCCGTGTCGACGATCAGGTGGCGTATCTCGTAGGCGAATCCGCCCATGATGCTCATGACGACCACGAGGACCGTGACACCGAGGGCGACCCCCAGCACGGAGATCAGGGTGAAGAAGGGAAACCGCCGCCCCGTCGGGAAGAGCTGCCTGAGCGCGAGGTGAAGGTACCAGGGCACGGGTTCAGGCGCCGTCGGGCGCCTTCGCCTCCGCCGGCCTCAGCTGCGGGAAGAGGATCACGTCGCGGATGCTCTCGGCCCCGGTGAGCAGCATGCACAGGCGGTCGATGCCGACGCCCATGCCGCCCGCGGGCGGCATCCCGTGCTCGAGCGCCAGCAGGAAGTCCTGGTCGACGCTCTGCGGCTCGCCCCCGGCCTGCTTCTCGAACATCTCGCGCTGAACATCGGGGTCGTTCTGCTCGGAGTACGCCGGAGCGATCTCCATGCCCCCGATGCACAGCTCGAACACGTCCAGGGTCGAGGGGTCCTCGCGGTTGATCTTCGCCAGGGGGCAGAGCTCCTTGGGAAGGTTCATGACGAATGTCGGCTGGATCAGGGTCGGCTCGATTTTCTTGGAGAAGATCTCGTTTGTGACCTCGAAGTCCTCCCAGCCCGCGTCGACCTTCAGCCCCATGGCCTCCGCCACGGCGATGTGCTCGGCCTTCGTCCGGCCGAACCAGTCCCCGTCGTTCGTCTCGGCCCGGATGAGGTCCTTGTAGGTCACCTCGCGCCAGTGCCCGCCGAAGTCGATCGTCTGGCCGCTCGAGGGGTGCGCGATCTTGTCGGCGCCCAGGACGTCGCGGCACACGGCCTTAAGCAAGTCCCTGATCAGGGCCATCATGCCGCGGTGGTCGCTGTAGGCCTGGTAGAGCTCGAGCATCGTGAACTCGGGGTTGTGCTTGCGGGAGATCCCCTCGTTGCGGAAGTTGCGCCCGATCTCGAACACGCGGTCCAGGCCCCCGACCAGCATCCGCTTCAGGTACAGTTCGAGCGAGATCCTCAGGAAGAAGTCCACCCCGAGGGCGTTGTGGTGCGTCGAGAAGGGCTTCGCCGCAGCCCCGCCGGCGACGGACTGGAGGATGGGCGTCTCGACCTCGATGAACTTCCGCTCCTCGAGGAACCTGCGGATCGCGGAGACCACCCTTGAGCGCAGCAGGAGCCTCGCTCGCGACTCCCGGTTGACCACGAGGTCAAGGTAGCGCTGGCGGTACACCTGCTCGGGGTCCGCGAGGCCGTGCCACTTCTCCGGGAGGGGCCGCAGCGCCTTGGAGAGCAGCACGAAGGAATCGACCCGCACCGTGACCTCGCCGGTCCTCGTCTTGAAGAGCGTCCCCCTGGCGCCGATGATGTCGCCCAGGTCGAGCTTCTTGAACGCCAGGTAGGCCTCGTCGCCGACGACGTCCTTCTTCAGGTAGAGCTGGATCTCGCCCTGCTGGTCGAGGACCTTGACAAACTGGCTCTTGCCCATGTCGCGGATCGTCACGAGCCGCCCGGCGACGGCCACCGCGACCGCGTTGTCCTGGCCGTCCACGTAGGAGCGGACAGCGTCGCCCGAGAAATGGGTCGTCTCGAACTCCGCGCGGAAGGGGTCCGTCCCCGCCGCCCGCAGTTCGGACAGCTTCTGCCGGCGCACTGCGTGCTGGTCGTGGGTGATGTCGGCCGGGATGTCGCTCATGTGAGCGGGTCAAACTGCCGCAGCGCCGCCCTCGGGGCAAACGGAAACTTCCACAGGTTCCTTGCTTGTGATTCGCGGGCGTTCGTGTCCATTTCATGGCATAAATCCGGAAACCAAGACGTCGATGGACACCTCCCGCAAACCCTCCTGGCTCAGGGCGAAGCTGCCTAACGGCCCGGCCTACAACGCCGTGCGCGGGCTCGTGGACGGCAGCAAGCTGCACACGGTCTGCCAGAGCGCCCAGTGCCCGAACCTGGGCGAGTGCTGGTCCCGGGGGACCGCGACGGTGATGATCCTCGGCAACATCTGCACCCGCTCCTGCAACTTCTGTGCGATCCAGACGGGGCGGCCGACCGAGCTCGACCTGGGCGAGCCCGCCCGGGTCGCAGAGGCGGTCGCCACGATGGGCCTAAGGCACTGCGTGATCACGAGCGTGGCCCGCGACGAGCTCACGGACGGGGGCGCCTCGGTGTGGGCCATGACGATCCGCGCCGTGCGCAACCGCAACCCTTCGACCGCGATCGAGGTCCTCGTCCCCGACTTCAAGGGAAGGACCGAGGATGTCGACACGGTGCTCGACGCCCGGCCCGACATCTTCAACCACAACGTCGAGACCGTGGAGCGGCTGCAGAAGCCCGTCCGGGTGCAGGCCCGCTACGACCGCTCCCGGGGCGTCCTTCGCCACGCGCGGGGCCGGGGCTTCACCGTGAAGACCGGGATCATGCTCGGCCTGGGCGAGCGCCGGGAGGAGGTCGAGCAGACCCTGCGCGACCTGGCGGGCGACGGGGTCAGCATCCTGACGATCGGCCAGTACCTGCAGCCGACGAAGCAGCACCTGCCGGTCGACCGCTGGGTCCCCCCCGAGGAGTTCGCCCACTGGAAGCAGTTCGGGCTCTCGGTCGGATTCGGGGTCGTGGAGAGCGGCGCCATGGTGCGCTCGAGCTACCACGCCGACGAGCAGTCGCTCAAGTACACGGGCGAGGAGCACCTCAACACGCGCAACGCCCTCGCGGGCGCCTGACCCCCCTTTCCCATGTGCGCCCTCACGACACGACAGGACATCGTCAAGAACTGGCTCCCGCGCTACACCGGGGTGCCGCTCGACAAGTTCGGGTCGTACATCCTCCTGACCAACTTCCAGCGCTACGTGGACCTATTCGCCAAGGCCCACAAGGTGCCCGTCCACGGCCGTGACAAGCCGATGCCGACGGCGACGGCGGGAAAGATCACGATCGTCAACTTCGGCATGGGAAGCGCCAACGCGGCGACCGTCATGGACCTGCTGAGCGCGATCGCCCCCAAGGCGGCGCTCTTCCTCGGCAAGTGCGGCGGCATCAAGCACCGCGCCGAGGTCGGCGACCTGATCCTGCCCATCGCCGCCGTCAGGGGCGAGGGCACGAGCAACGACTACTTCCCTCCCGAGGTCCCCGCGCTCCCCAGCTTCGCGCTCCAGAAGGCCATCTCCACGACGATCCGCCTCCATGCCCGCGACTACTGGACCGGCACCGTGTACACGACCAACCGCCGGGTCTGGGAGCACCACGAGGAGTTCAAGAAGTACCTGAAGAGGATCCGGGTCATGGCCGTCGACATGGAGACGGCGACCATCTTCATGGTCGGCTTCGCGAACGGGATCTCGACCGGGGCCCTCCTCCTCGTTTCGGACCAGCCGATGGTCCCCGAGGGGGTGAAGACGGTCGAGAGCGACCAGAGGGTGGACGACTCCTTCGTCGGCGACCACCTGAAGATCGGCATCGATTCCCTGAAGCAGCTGATCAACAAGGGCGTCACGGTGAAGCACCTGAAGTTCTAGGCCATTTCAGCCGGTACCTTGGGCGTTTCGCAGACGATCGGAATTCCGCTGCAGGTGCCGGGGACGAGGCCCTGAATTCCCCCAATCCCACACCGAGGGGTCCGATCCCAATGACACGATGGGCCCATCCATGCTTTCTCGCGGTGAAGCCGACCTTCATGCGGGTTTGCCACAAGGCAAGATTGTGACTGACTGACGGGCCAGCGGCCTCCCAATCCTGAAACAAGATGCTCCGCCTAACTCCATTCCTCCTTTTTGACGGCAACTGCGCCGAGGCAATGAGGTTCTACCAGGCCTGCTTGGGTGGCGATCTGGTGCTCGTTCGCCTTGGGGATACCCCGATGAAGGATGGGTTTCCCGCGGAAAAGCACGACAGGATCACGTACGCGCACTTGAAGAGCAATCTCATCGAGTTTTCGGCCACTGACTGGCTCCACCCCACCCAGGAACCGAAGCAGGGAAACACGACCGCCCTTTACATCACCGGCAGCACTCCGGTCGAGTTAAGGGCCGTTTTCGACAGGTTATCCAACGGAGCGAACACGGAGTTCTTTGTTGAGCTGAAGCAAATGCCCTTCGGTCTCTATGGGCATTTTACGGATCGCTACGGCGTGGGGTGGTTCTTCCGAGGCGCCTGAGTAAACGCCCGATACCGCTTCACGGTCCTTGGCTACGTCGTTCGCGCCTCTTTTCACTCAATCGCCGATCCGCCTCCCAGCATGGAAGTCCGGTCCAACCTTATCCCGGACCCTACTTAAGGACGTCGAACCAGAAGGGTGCGTAGAGCTCGCTGCCTCCCAGGTTGACCTGGCTCCAGATGACGTAGCGGCCGGGGCTCGGGATCGTCAGGCGGAAGGTGAAGGCCGGGTGGAGCGGGTCGGGGAGCCTCGTCACGTCGGACTCGTTCGGGTGGATGTGGGCGAACCCGCTCCTGCCGGAGTCAAAGGCGACCAAGTGCGCAAACGCGTCCATGACGGGCCTCACGGGGACCGGTCCGCCGTCCTCGCGCCGAATCGTGAGCCGCAGGTTAGATGGGACCCCGGCCCGCAAGGGCGCGGGCGAGGGCGAGAGCGCGAAGGCGTAGCCGCCCTGCGACACGGACCACGAGGGGGGCTGGGTTCCGGCAACGACCGGGCTCGGCGCCCCGTCGACCGTGAGCTCGGTCTCGGCGTAGAGGCCGCGGTTCGTCGCCACGGGCGTGAAGTCCGCGAAGACCCGGTAGGCGCCCCCGTAGCGCGGGTGGAACCTGAGGGTCCACTCCCCGGGCCTGCGACCGGGCTCCGGGTGCACGTGCTGGTAGTCGTCCAGGGAGGGGTCGACGATGAGAAGGTGTATCCGCCGGGTCTGGACAACCAGCAGGTCCTCCGGGGCGATCGGCTTCCCGCTGAAGGTCGTGAGCGTGAGGGTCGCCAGGACGTCCCCGCCCGCCTTGGCGGGGCCGGAGGGGACCACGGCCAGGGTCACCGGAGACCTGACCGCGACGACCGGCAGGAACTGGGGGTTCGCCGGATCGCAGAACTCGATCACGTTGCCGCCCTGCACGCGGAAATCCATGTGGCTGAGGTTGGTCCCGGTCGGCAGCAGGCGGACCGTGACGAAGAGCACCGCGGCCACCAGGGTGATGACCGCGATCCGCCGCTTCTCCTGCCGCCCGGGGATCGGGCCTGCCTTCGGCTCGGTCATCGGTGCATCCGCCCTACGAATTCCTTGGGCTCCCACTCGCTGCCGTCCGCCCTCCACGAGATCCGGCCCTTCTCGTCTATGAGGAGCGTCGCAAGGGTGTGGTTCAGGATGCCCCCGTTGAAGACGGCGATGACCCCGAACTGCGTCAGGAGGTCCCGGATGGCAGGCTCGGGGCCCGTCAGGAACGAGAAGTTTCCGGTGTCTATCCCGCGGGCGTCGGCGTACTCCCTAAGGACCCCGGGCGTGTCATAGGCCGGGTCGAGCGTGATGGATACGAACTCGATGTTGGGCACGCCGGCCGCCGCCGCGAGCTTCTGGGTGGCCATCATCTTGCTGGTCGAGAGCGGGCACATGTTCGCCACCGGGCAGCGCGAGTAGATGAAGTTGAGCATGACCTGCTTGCCGCGGAAGCGGGCGCTGTTGACGACGCGGCCGTTCTGGTCGTAGAGCACGAACTCCGGCGCCGTGTCGCCGACCTCGCGGTAGGCCTGCCTGCCCTTCTCTATCGTGTCCTGGTGGAGCATCCGGGCCCCGGCGTCCACCGAGTCGTGCGCCGCCTTGTCGTCGGGCCAGATCTTCTCGAGGCGGATGCCCCCCCTCCTGTCGACCACGAGCTCCGCGCGGATCCTCTCGCCGGCCGTCGCCAAGGCCGCGTCACCGGCCGACACCGGGAATTCCATGGTCATCGCCGGCATGTAGCCCACGACCTCGTTGTGCCGCACCACAAGGGCGTGCTTCCTCGCGTCGACGGAGAGGACCTCGCCGGTCAGGGGGAACCGGCGCTCGCCGTCCACGGCCGCCGGCGCCGCGTCCCCCTTGGGCCGGCTACACCCCAGGCAGGCAATCAGGGCGCAGGCCGCGGCACATG
>Ga0265327_10001876_pt1 | contig 24313 bp, 26 predicted proteins | sample 41621metaG_FD_202089 | JGI IMG/M metagenome (GOLD analysis project Ga0265327, IMG submission 202089) | Rhizosphere microbial communities from Carex aquatilis grown in University of Washington, Seatle, WA, United States - 4-16-21 metaG | ecosystem: Host-associated > Plants > Roots > Rhizosphere...
TCGCCGCCAGCCTCCCCGGCGCGCTCGTGCTCGTTCTGGCGTGGGCCGCCCGGCGGCGGTCGTCGGGACGCGGGCGCATCATCTTCCGGCCGAAGGGGACCGCCGGTGCGTGAGCGCCTCGGTTCTCTCGGCGACCACCGAGACCTTGCGGACGCGCCTGCTGTCCAGCCACTCCACCCACAAGCGGTGCGCGATGAGCAAATCGTTCAGGCGCGCCTGCCCGATCTGCGACGCGATCGCCGACGCGTCGGCTGCGTACGCGTTCAGGAGAGACGCGGCCACGGCGCTGTGCGATGCGCTGCAGTCCCCCACCTGGCGAAGGGCGAACCCGGCCTGCTCCAGCAGCCGGCGCATTGTTGCCAGCGGAGTCAGCCATACCGTGCCGGCGTTGGGCATCCGCTCCTGCTCGGCGGCGCTCAGCGGCCGCCCTACCTCCATCGTGAACGCAAACCGGCCTCCCACGCCGAGGGCGCCGGATATCTCGCGAAGCAGCGCCTCCTTGTCCGCGAAGGCGAGCATGGTCTCCAGCAGGAGCACCACGTCGTACGGGCCTCCCGGCACCGGCGGCACCTCGCCGATCTCGAATCGACAGGGCAGGCCGCGAGCCCCGGTGCGGGCGATCGCGATCGCGTCCGGGTCCCGATCGACCCCCAGGTAGCCACACCGCAGCTCCAGCGCGATCAGCCGCCCCGGGCCGCCCACCCCGCAGCACAGGTCGAGGACGGAGCTGCGGTCGGTGATGCCGGCGTCCCGGGCCAGCTCTCGGATCTCGCCGGCGCGCATGAAGCTCTGTTGCTCGACGTACTCGCCCGGGTCGAACGCCGCCTCCTGCGCCCGTCGAAGGGCCTGGAAGTAGGGCGCACGCGTGTCGCGGCTCACGCTCGGGGTGCACCTTGAACGATCCAAAACGCGACGCGCACGGTACCTCCCTTCACATGGCCGAGTACGACGGGACGCTGAGGACGGTTCACGTTGGCTTGGCCGTCGTGCCGATCGTCCAGCTTCTCATGCTCATGGCGCTTGCTGCGACGGTCGGGCTGGACGGCGCAGGATGGGTGGTTGGCCTGGCGTGTGCGGTCGTCCTGTACACGCTGCTCGCGCGCAGTCTGGCCCGCGACGGCTCCGCGGGGCTGGGCCCGGCCGACTGGGTCACCGTTGCCCGGGCAGCGCTCGTGGTCGACGTGGCGGCGCTCACCGCGGACTCGTTTGCCACCCAGACGCCGGTGGCCATGCTGGTGTCGCTCGCGACCGCCGCGCTGTGCCTGGACTACGTCGACGGCTGGGTCGCACGGAACACCCAGACCGAGTCGCGCTTTGGCGCCGCGCTCGACGGCGAGGTCGACGCGTTCCTGATCCTGACGCTCAGCGTGTACGTCGCCCCGACGGTCGGCTGGTGGGTGGTCGCCTTCGGCGCAGCTCGGTACGCGTTCCTGGCGGCGGGGTGGCCGTTCGCGTGGATGCGCGCGCCGCTCCCGAGGCGCGACTGGCGAAAGACCGTGACCGCGGCGGTGGGTATCGCGCTGGTGATCGCCGCCGCGGATGTCCTGCCACGCACGCTGACGAGCCTGGGGCTGGCAGCGGTGCTGGCCCTGCTGGCCGAGTCCTTCGGCCGCGACGTCCACTGGCTCTGGAGCCACCGACACGGGTCTGCCGACGCCGCGGCAACGCTCGAGCAGCCGAGCCCCGAACCCGATCGAGCGCCCGCCCGGCCGCCCAGCACCCGGCGCCCACGCCTCCGGGCCGGCCTGGGTGTCGCGCTGACCGTCGCCGCGGTGCTGATCGTGTGGATCGCCCTGCTGGCTCCGATCCAGCCGGAGCGCGTCCACGCGGTCGCGTTCGTGAGGCTCCCGCTCGAGCTCCTGGCGCTCGTCGCGCTGGCCCTTGCCCTGCCCGACAGGTTTCGGCGGTTCATACCCTTCGTCGCCGGCCCGCTGCTGGGTCTGCTGGTGCTGGTGAAGCTGCTCGACGCCGGGTTTCTGACCGGATTCGACCGCCCGTTCAACCCCGTTGAGGACTGGGGCTACTGGTCGATTGGCACCGAGACGTTGCGCGAGACGGTCGGCCGCACGCGCGCCGATCTGGTCGAGGTGGGATTGGTGCTGCTGGTCATCGCGGCGATCGTGATTCCGACGCTGGCGCTGCGGCGCACGATGCGCGTTGCGACCGGCCACCGCCTGTGGTCGGGCCGCGTCGTCATCGCCCTCGGCGGCGCCTGGCTGGTGTGCTGGGCGCTGGGCGCCCAGATCGCCTCCGGGATGCCGCTTGCCTCCATGAGCGCGGCCAACCTTGTCGTGCAGGAGGTGCGGACGGTGAAGGCCGACCTCAACGATGAGGCGATCTTCGCCGCCCAGATCCGCCATGACCCCTACGCCTCGACGCCCGGCAACCGGCTGCTGACCGGACTGCGCGGCAAGGATGTGCTGCTGGTGTTCGTCGAGAGCTACGGCCAGGTGGCGGTTCAGGGGTCGTCGTACTCCCCGCAGGTGGACGCCGTCCTGCACAGCGGGACGCAGGAGCTGAACGCGGCCGGCTTCGGTTCCCGGAGCGGCTGGCTGTCCTCGCCCACCTTCGGCGGGATCAGCTGGCTGGCCCACTCGACGATGCAGACAGGTGCCTGGGTCGACTTCCCAAGTCGCTACGACGAGCTGATGGCGAGCCACCGGCTCTCGCTCAGCCTCGCCTTCAAGCGGGCCGGCTGGAGGGTCATCGACGACGTGCCGCCGGACGACCACCCCTGGCCGCGAGGCAAGGCCTTCTACCACTACGACCAGGTCTACAACCGCAACGACGTCGGCTACCACGGCCCGACGTACGCGTACGCATCCATGCCCGACCAGTACACCTACCTCACGCTGCAGCGCCTGGAGCTGGGAAAGACCCACCGGCAGCCCCTGTTCGCCGAGATCGACACCGTGTCCAGCCACTTCCCGTGGACCCGCGTCCCTCCGCTGATCCCGTGGAACGAGGTCGGCAACGGCTCCATCTACAACACGCTGCCGGTCGACAAGACCGGGGGCAGCGACGCCCAGCTGGGATACGCCCACTCGATCGTGTACTCGCTGCAGGCGCTGTTCTCGTTCATCGAGCACTACGGCAACAAGAACCTGGTACTGATCGTCCTTGGCGACCACCAGCCCGCCCATTTCATCACGGGATTCGGCACCAACCACGACGTGCCGGTTTCGATCATCGCCCACGACCCACACGTGCTTAGCCGGATCTCGAGCTGGGGCTGGACGGATAGCATGCGCCCCACTCCGACGGCGCCGGTGTGGCGCATGAGCGCATTCCGCGACCGCTTCCTCGGAGCCTATGGCTCGCAACCGACGAGCCCCTAGCGCTCAGTCGGTCTCAAACCGCGACGACAGCGCGTAGCGCAGCAGCATGACGTCTCCGATCTGGGTCACCTCGGCGAGCGTCGCGCGGCGCCCGGTGTTCCAGGGAAAGTGTCCGTCGCGGACGAACCTCGGCGCCCTGGAGTCGCCGACGAACACCGGAGCGACGACCAGCTGCAGCTCGTCCACCAGGTTGTCGGTCAGAAACTGGGTGTGCACCTTGCCACCGCCCTCGACCATCAGCCGCTCCACCCCGCGAGCCGCAAGGTCGCGGCCGACCCTGCTCATCTCGACCGTGTCGCCGCCGTCCACGACCGCAGCCGCGGGCTCGAGGCGCGCGCAGGCATCCTCAACCCGGGAGCTCGGGCAGTACACCAGCTTCTCGACATCCCCTGCGGTGAAGAAGTTCGCCTGCGGGCTGAGCTCTCCGCGCCGGGTGACGGTCACCTTGATCGGCGACGGCCCGAGTCCGCGAGCCGTCCGCTCGTCGCGGCGCGCTTGTGACCGAACGAGCAACCTCGGATCGTCCACCCTCACCGTCGTCGCACCGACCAGGATTGCGTCGCACGAGGCGCGAACGGCGTCCACCCGGTCGAAGTCGGCGTCGTTCGAAAGCAGCAGGCGCGAGCTCGCGTTGCCGATGTAGCCGTCCATCGACATGCTGCAGCTGAGCAGGGTGTAGGGGCGCTCACGCATGGGCGGCGCTACTCCCGTGCCTGACTGGGAGGGCTTGGGGGTCTCGTTGCCACGTCAACCGGCGTACGGCATGCCCATAGCTGCTGAAAAGTCGACTTCCGATCCTCGCGCGCAGATCCTAGACCACTCCCCCAATGGCTCCGTCCCGGAATACGGGTCGGCAGGCCGCTTGGATTCGCGCTCGGCCTAGACGTACCGGTGGATCGCTCGGATCGGGCGGTAGTCCATCGGGGTGAGCCATGGGCCGCCGCTCGAGCCGAAGCCGATGCACTTGCCGTTGCCGCTGTACATGGTCACGTGCGCCGGGTTGCCCTTGTCGCCGAAGAAGCCGTAGAAGATCAGATCACCGGGCTGGGCGTCGGTGACGGCCGTGCCGCGGGCGCGTAGGGTCTCGGTGTTGCCGGCCCCGCCCCGGTAGCCGAAGCCGTTGGGATCGGGCAGGCCGGCGGCGAAGTACACCTCGGTGGCAAGCCAGGAGCAGTCAAATGCCTCGGTGACCGGATCCGCCGACCGGTACAGCCGAAACGGGCGCACGGCGTTGTACGTCCACGGACGCTCCGCGTAGAAGCCCCACAGGTGGTACATCAGGTGGCCGATCTTCTCCCTCGTCGCCGGGTCAGAGCCGCCTGGTGCAAATGGTGACGATGACGGCCCCATGGACTGGTGCGCGTAGAGCCATCGCGCGTAGTCGTCGAACAGGGGGACGAGCTTCTTGTGGGTGTCCGAGCCGTACTGACCATCGACGGTGAGCCCGGCGTGATGCTGGAACGCCCTCACGTTGGCGCGGGCGTGCCGGCCAAATCCCATCGACGGCGGCGACGTCCGGAAGCCCCGCTGACGCAATGTCCGCTCGACCGCCAGCACGTCTCGCCCGTGCATCGGACGGAAGCGCCGGAACTCCAGGATCCGCCCGTTCCAATCGGGTGCCTTAACCATCCTCAGCCTCCGCCGGACCGTCGGCCTCTGCCGGGCCATCAGCCCCCGCCGGGCTGTCAGCCTCCGCCTGGCCATCAGCGTCTCCCTGATCAGGCCCAGGCTCATCGTCCTCGAGCGGCACGTCTGGCACCAACTCGTCGCTCGGCTGGATCGGGGTCTCCGGATCGCCGAACACCGACCGCACACGATCAATGACGCCCATCTACTCCTCCCCTCAGAGGCAGCCCGGGCATCCTACGCCAATTTCGGCGCCCGACGGGGCCCCGTGCACAGAGACGTCAGGCCTGATCGGGTCTTTGCTGCTCGGTGAACAGGTCGCCCTGCGCGGCCCCCGATCCGGCCCGGCCACCGCCGGCACCCCGGAGAACGAAAGCCAGGCCTACTGCGACCGCCGCTCCGGTCAGAGGGCCGGCGACATAGACCCAGTAGCCGGTGAAGTCGCGGCCGACCAGGTCAGGCCCGAACGTGCGAGCCGGATTCATCGAGGCCCCGGAGATCGGGCTCCCCCACAAACCGGCGAGCGCGATGTAGGAGCCGACACCTATGGCCCCGAAGATGCCGATGTTCTGGGCGCCCGACGCGGTGCCCAGGATGACGCTGACGAGCCCCAGCGTCAGCAGCGCCTCCATCAGGTAGCCCTGCCAATCGGCGTAGCCATGGGCGACGTAGTTCGAGCCGTATGTGGCCGATACCTTGATCACCCCGCGCAGGAACAAGGCGGCCAGGGTGGCGCCGAAGAGCTGCACGACGATGTAGCCGGGCACCCGGCGCCACGGGAAGTCGCCGCGCAGTGCGAAGGCGATGCTGACCGCCGGGTTCAGGTGGGCGCCGGACACCTTGCCCATGAACATGATGATCCCCATGACCATCAGGCCAGGCGCCACCACGGCGGCGGTGCGGCTGATCGTGTTCGGGAACGCCTGCCCCATCATGCCGCCGCCGGCGGCCACGATCACAAGCAGGAACGTGCCGTAGACCTCCGAGAAGAGGCGCCGCCACTCCTGGCCCGGATCCTGAAAGTCCCGCATCGGCCCGGTGATGTCGCGGTCGATCCAACCGAGAACCCCGGCCTCGACCTGTCCGAGCTCGTCGTCCATGCTCATTGACTCCTCCCGCTCAAGGGCGTCTTCACCAGGCGTGAGCATTTCAATCACCCCGCGAGAACGCATCGTCCGAAGAGGATGAACTCGCGCTGGGAATCGGCGGTTAGGCTCTGATGCCATGATCGGCGCGGAGCACGAGCGACAACGCCTGGAGGCCGAGGTCGCCGCCGCTGCCCGGTCACTGAATGGCCGCGCCTTCGAGTTTGAGGCGCCGGTCGACAGGCCCCTCGAGGCGGGCTCGTACGTGACGATCGCAGCTCCGTCGCGGGCACTGCTCGGACAGGTCATCGAGAGCCGGCTCGAGCTCCGGGAGGGCCCCGAGGTGGAGTCGGCCACAGATGCCGCCACCCGGTATCGGACGCGGGTGCGCTACTACGCCGTCGCCGGCCGAGGCCGTGTGCTCGAGATCGGCGAGCCGCTGAACGACGCACCGGTCCGGGCGGCGGAGCCCGGTGAAGTCGGCGCATGGCTCGACCGCACCGCCCCGGCGCGGGCACGGCTGACCATCGGTGAGCTGACCTTCGCACCCGGCGTTCCCGCCCGCCTCGACGCCGGCGGCTTTGCCCGGCACACCTTTCTCTGCGGCCAATCGGGCTCGGGCAAGTCATACGCGCTCAGCGTCATCCTCGAGCAGCTCCTGCTGGAAACCGACCTGCGCGTGGTCATCCTGGATCCCAACTCGGACTTCGCCCGCCTGCCGTTGGCCCGCGACGACGTCGAGCCGGCGATCGCCGGACGCTGGGCCGACCGCGCGTCGCGGATCGAGGTGCGACGCTCAGGGGACGAGGGCGACTCCAGGCTTCACCTACGGTTCTTCGACCTGGGCGCACGAAGTCGCGCGGCAGTGGCCCAGCTCGACCCGCTGCGCGACCGTGACGAGTACGCAGCACTGCTGACCGTGATCGAGCGGGAGGCGGCCGGCGCCTCGGTCGTCGATCTGGAGCGCTGGATCGTCGAGCCGCCCCCGGAGCTGCAGCAGCTCAGTCTGCGCGTCCGCAACCTCGGCCTGCTCGATTGGCCGATCTGGTCTCGCGGCGACACGTCGGCCGGTCTGCTCGAGCGACGGGCCGACGACGACTGGCGCGCTCTGGTCGTCGATCTCGGCAGCATTCCCGGTGAGCGAGCCCGCTCGACCGTCGCGGAGGCCGTGCTGTCCGAGCTGTGGGAGATGCGGGAGCGGCGCCGGCCGACGCTGTGCGTGATCGACGAGGCGCACAACGTGTGCCCCGCAGCGGCAAGCGATCCCGTGACCCAGCTCTCGACCGAGCACGCCGTGCGGATCGCCGGCGAAGGCCGCAAGTTCGGTATTCACCTGTTGGTCTCCACACAGCGACCTTCCAAGGTGCATGACAACGTCCTGTCGCAGTGCGACAACCTCGTTCTCATGCGGATGAACTCCGCAGCCGACATCGCCCACCTGACGGGACTCCTCTCCTACGCCCCGGCGTCCCTCATCGAGCAGTCGACGTTGTTCCGACAGGGCGAGGCGCTTGTCGCCGGAACGATCGTCAGCCATCCGACCTTTGTCCGCGTCAGCGGTCGCGTCACCCAGGAAGGCGGCTCAGACATTCCAGCCGACTGGGCCGCCGTCCCACAGCCCGCCGGGTGAGCGCCCCGACAGGATGCCCCGGGTTGATGCGGGTGTCCCTGGGGGAGCGGTTGGGGGCGCCGTGGAGGCGCTGATCGTCTCGGTCGCGGCGCTCGGCCTGGCGGTGGCGTTTTCGAGCCCGACATCTGTGCTGGCGGTGCTCGTGTTGCTCGACCTACCCTCAGGGATCCGCCGAGCCATCGCGTTCGTGATCGGGTGGGTGGTCACGATCGCGGTGATTGGCGCGGTGGTGGTCCTGGTCCCGGCGCTGGATTTCCGCACCTCACAGACGACCCCCTCCCGGCTCGCCTCGATAGCCGAGATCATGATCGGGGCCGCGATGATCGTCGGGGCAGCCGTGCTCCACCGCCGGCCGGTCTCGGAGACTCCGAAGGATCCGGTTCCGCAATGGCTGACCAATCTGGTCGGGCGGCACTGGGCCGTTGCGCTGGCCGCCGGCGGCGTCATGCTCACCTACTCGATAACCCTCGTGGCCGCCCTCGAGGTCCTCAAGGCGAACGTCGGTGACGTCGACCGGGTTGTCGCCCTCGTCGTCTTCGCAGCAGCGTCGATCGTGACGATCACCGCGCCGATCCTCCTCTCCGCCCTGGCCCCTCAGCGAGCCGTCGACGACCGCAGCCGGCTGCGGCGATGGATCGCGAAGCACCAACGCACGATCGGTGTCGCCCTGCTTGCCGCGATCGGCGCCGCGATCATCCTCAAGGCAGTCTTCGACCTTGCGTCCTAGATGTACTGACCACGGAGGTGTGAGACGCGGTTGATCGGTGGCTGGCCGCCGAGTGAGCCGTGTGGTCGGTGGTGGTTATACCAGCGTGTCCAGCCGCTCAACGCGCGGCTGCGGTGGGCGCTTGACGGGTAGGGGTAGCGGTAGGCCCATTCCCGCAGCATGGTCTTGATCAGCGCTTCTGCCTTGCCGTTCGTTCTGGGTGTGTAGGGCCGCGTGAAGCGCCGGGCGACGCCCAGCTCGGCGCAGGTATCGCGCCACAGATGCGAGTGGTAGGCCTTGGCGTTATCCGACAAGACGCGCTCGACCATGACCCCCTGCTGGGCATACCAGGCCACCGCGCGGCGCAGGAAAGCTGTGCAGGCGTGCTTGTCCTGGCCGGCCAGCACCTCGGCGTACACCAATCGACTGTGATCATCGACGGCTACGTGCAGATGCTGCGAGCCAGCCCGCCGGCTGCGGACGATGCCATCCTTGAGGATCCGCTTTCCGACCACATGGAAGCGAGCCAGCTTCTTGGTATCGACATGGATCAGCTCGCCCGGCCGCTCCCGCTCATAGCGCACGACCGGGTCCCGCTCGGGGCGCGGCAGCCGCGAACAGCCATGCCGGCGCAGCACCTTGCCTACCGTCGAAGCCGGATGACCGGTGCTGGCCGCGATCATCAGCGGCCCCGCCTGACTGGTCCGGCGAGCGGCAAGGATCTCCCGCTCAGCTGCCTCGGACAACCGTCGTGGCTGGCACCTGGGCGTCGACGGACGATCCACCAGAGCCGACCACCCGTGCCGCTGGAAACGACGCCACCACCGATACCCCGTCGCCCGGCTCGCCCCGCACACAGCGGCAGCCGCCGCCGGCGCCATCCCGTCCAGCATCAGACCGACCATCTTGCACCGCGACTCCAGCGAATACCGCATCCGACGGGGCGGCTGCATACCCTCCATCATCCGGGCCTCCTTTGCGACCTTGGGACTTCGACATCCACAAGGCTCGCGGGAGGCCCGGACAACGTCAGCCGTCTCGCAGGTGTGTGGTCAATCCACCTAGAGCGCCTAACAGAATGAGTCGTGGATGGATGGCCGGTGGCGGGCAAGCTGGAGACGATGGCGCGGCGCAGCCCATATGCGGAGTTCATCTGGGCAAGACGCGCCACCGCCTCCACTTGCAAGTCGCAGACTTGCAAGGTTCAGGAGGAATCTGCGATCCACGCAGATTCCGGATGCAGCCCGACGCCTGCCAGACGCCGCGAGGCATTCTGTTGGGCGCTCTAAGGGAGCGGTCCGGGCGTAGGATCGCCCTTCAGTGTCGAACCGTCCACAACGGCAGAAGACGGCGAAACGCCGGCCGGGTGCGACCCTCAAGGACGCCGAGCGGCGGCGCCTGGCGGCCAACTCGCGCACCCAGCGAGGTGATCAGCCGAAGCTGTACGTCGCGTGGTGCGACGGCGGTGTCCGAGGCGACCAGGCAGCGGCGGCATTCGTCCTCAGCTCCCCCACCGGCCGCGTGATCGCGGAGGAGGCACGGATCGTCGGCGGGCGCACCATCGAGGAGGTCGAATGCCTTGCGGTCGCCGCGGCGCTCGAGCAGGCGGCTGAGCTGCAGCTCGACGAGCTGGAGGTCAGGCTCGACTCGCAGGTGGTCGTGGGCTGGCTGCTGGAAGATCCACGCCCGCCGGCCAGCGCGCGGCCACTCCGGCCCGTCATCAAGCAGCTTGCACGGTTCGCCCGCGTCTCGTTCCGCTGGGTGCCACGCGAGGAGAACGCACGCGCCGACGGGCTGGTGTGGGCCGCGATCACGGACGCCACGCGCCCCTAGCTCACCTATCTAGTCGTCGAGGACGGTCAGGTCGAGCCGCGCCAGGCGCTCCGTGTCGGCCAGGAAGTTGAGCTCCGCGATCCGCCCGTTCTTGATCGTGACGGCGCAGATCGAGAACGGCCTGTCGTTCAGGAAGGTCACCATCCCGGCCGCGCCGTTGACGAGCGCGCGCCGCATGGTCAGGTCGAGGCGCCGGAACTGCAGAGCCTGGCTGGCCACGGTCTCTGCACCGCGCAGGTGCTGCGACGCGCCGGTGAGTCCACGATCTGCCCGTAGCTCGACGTCCGGGTCGAGCACGGCGACCAACGCCTCGAAGTTCCCGTCGCGGGCGGCCGCCAGAAACGCCTCGACAACCTCCCACTGCGCGGCCAGGTCAGCATCCGGGACCGGGTCGGCGCCGCGCACGCGGCGGCGCGCTCGGCTCGCCAGCTGCCGGGTCGCCTCCGGCGAGCGCTCCACGATGGGCGCGATCTCCTCGAACGGCACCGCGAACATGTCGTGAAGGACGAAGGCCAGCCGCTCGGGCGGGGTCAGCTGCTCCAGGACGATCAGCAGCGCCAGCCCGACGGAGTCGGCGAGCAGCGCCTCGTGCTCGGGATTCGTCCCCTCGCTGGAGTCGATGATCGGGTCGGGCACGTGCGCGTCGAGCGCCTGTTCGCGGCGCGTGTTGCGCGCGCGCAGCGTGTTCAGGGCCACCCGCGCGACGACCGTCGTCAGCCACGCGCGAAGGTTCTCGACCTCGCTGGTGTCGGCGCGGGCGAGCCGTAGCCACGCGTCCTGGACCGCGTCGTCGGCCTCGCTGAGCGAGCCGAGCATGCGGTAGGCCACCGCACGGAGGTGCGGCCGCTGAGCCTCGAATTCCTGGGCGAGCCATTCCTGCTGATCCATGTCACGTTCCTCCTGCGCAGCGTGTCACTGAAGTAGACCCGCCGGACGAGCGGGATGTGACCAGAGGCACGAAAGGGAGGATCTGATGCGTGTTTTCGTCGCCGGAGCAAGCGGCGCCCTCGGCAGGCGGCTCGTACCTCAGTTGATCGACGCGGGCCACGAGGTGATCGGTACCCACACCACGCGCGGGAGTAGCGAGCGGCTGACGTCGCTCGGCGCCAGAGCTGTCCCGGTCGACCTGCTCGACACCGAAGCGGTCCGCCAGGCGGTGCTCGAGACCGGGCCGGAGGCGATCCTGCATGAGGCGACGGCGCTTGCCGGCGCTCGGTTCGGACGCAGCCTCGACAGGACATTCGCACGGACGAACGAGCTGCGGACGAAGGGCACCGACGCCCTGATCGCAGCCGCCTGGGACGTCGGTGCGCGCCGATTCGTCGCCCAGAGCTTCGCGCCGTACCGCTACGCCCGGGTGGGCGGGCCGGCGAAGACGGAGGACGATCCGCTCGACACCAACCCGCCGCGAAACACACACGAGACCTTCGCCGCGATGGCCTATCTCGAGGCCGCCGTCACCGACTTCGGCGGGATCGCCTTGCGCTACGGAGGGTTCTACGGTGCACCCGACGATGGCTGGGGCGACCTCGTCCGCAAGCGGCGGATGCCGATCATCGGCGACGGCGGCGGCATCATCCCCTGGATCCACCTCGACGACGCTGCGGCCGCAACCGTGCTCGCGCTGGAGCACGAGGGGCCCGCGATCTACAACGTCGTCGACGACGAGCCCGCCCCGGCACGCGACTGGCTGCCGGTTCTTGCCGAGGCCGTCAGCGCCAAGCCGCCGCGGCGCTTCCCCGCGTGGCTGGCACGGCTGGTGGCGGGCGAGGCCGCCGTCGTCATGGCCGCCGAGTCACGGGGCGCATCCAACGCGAAGGCCAAGCGCGAGCTTGGCTGGGTGCTTCGGTACCCGAGCTGGCGGCAGGGGTTCCCGGCTGCCTACTCCGCGACGGCCGCCGGCGACGGACAGGAGCGCCGATCACCAATGGCCACCGTGTAGTGTCCTGGCCATGCAGTCCGACCCGAAGACGCCGCCCGCGGGGGCCGTCACCGAGACGCGTCCCTGCCACAGCCCGGAGTGCTGCGGCGAGGACCGGCTGCACTGGCAGCCCAGCGACCTGCTCGAAGCCGAGGTCGACTCGGACGACTTCCCGCTGTCGAGCCCGTCGCACTCGCTGATGTCCTGGGTGTGCTCGGGCTGCGGCGCCCAGTCGCAGGCGACCTAGACACCGCAGCCCGGCCAGCTCAGAAGCGCGCGGCGCCGCGCTCGGCCTGCTCGGCCGCGGCCAACGCCTCGGCAACCTGAGCAACAAGCGACTCGCTGAAGCGACCGAGGGTCAACGCCTGGTCGATGAGCGCGAGAGCACGCGCGTCGTGCCGATCGGGTGATTCATGCATTGTGGGAGCCTTAGGTTGGAGCCTTCGGGGTCTGGTCGCACGGTGCCCAACGCGGAGCACCCCGGCAACCCCCTGGACGGGGCATCGTTCTCCCACCTCGAGTTACACCTCCTAGCCCAGGGCAACGCCCTCGAGTGAGGCGGTCGCGACCGGCTCGGGGATCCGCACCATCCGGAACGAGTTCAGCAGGCCGAGCAGGCCGGCCAGGATCGGCACCAGCAGGGCCACCTGCAGCGCGATGTGGCGGGCGTCGGTGTTGATCCGCAGGATCTCCTCCTGCGTCGCCTTGGGCTCGCCGGCGATCTGCTTCTGAAGCGCCGTGTTGCTCATCACCTCGGCGTCGTGCTCCAGCGTCTTTGACACCTGCGTCTGCTGCGACGGGGTGAGCACCGCGCTCGAGTCGGCCATGTTGGTAAATGCGAGCGACAGCGTCGCCAGCATGATCGCGCCGGCGAAGGCGAGCCCGAACGACAGCCCGAACGACCCGCAGGCGGAGTTGACGCCGGCTGCCTCGCTGACCCGCTCCTCCGACATCGGGGCGAGCGTGTAGTTGTTGAGCTGCGAGACCAGCAGGCCGAGCCCGCACCCGGCAATCAGCAGCGGCACCAGCAGGTACCACCCGGAGTCGACGCGGGGCACGATCGGCAGCAGGATCAGCATCCCCAGCGTGAGCAGGGCGAAGCCGGCCCGGATGATCACGCTCGCCCTCCGGTGTCCCCCGCGCCTGCCGGCCACGAGCGCGACCGCGAACATGCTCAGCGAGAGCGGCGCCATCGAGAGGCCGGCCTCCATCGCGGTGTATTCGAACACCATCTGCAGGTAGATGGGCAGCACGATCATCGTCCCGCCGAGGGCGATCTGCTGGAGCATCTGCTGGGTGATCCCAAGCCGGAACACCTTGGAGTTGAACAGGTCGGTGTCGAGCAGCGCCGGCTTACCCTCGCGCTTGCGCTTCAGCAGCCAGCGCACCAGGCCGCCCATCGCCAGCAGCCCGAGGATCAGCAGCGCCGCAACCGACTCTCCGCCCTCCTGCCAGACCAGGATGCTGAGCACGACCCCGCCCATGCCGACAACGGACAGCAGCGATCCCACGATGTCGATCCCGGGAGGCCCGGTGTAGGGCGTGTCGCGGATCAGCTTGATGCCCGTCAGGACGACGACGATCACCGCGTCCTCGAGCAAGAACGCGATCCGCCACGACAGGTAGGTGGTGATGAACCCGCCCAGCAGCGGCCCGACCGCCGCGGCGATGGCCGCAGCCGCTCCCACCATCGCGTAGGCCTTCGCCTGCGCCGCCCCCTGGAAGTTGCCGTGGATCAGGGACTGCATCGCCGGCAGCAGCAGCGAGGCCCCCAGCCCGCCGACGATCGCCCAGAACACGATGATCGCGAGCAGGTCCTGGGCGAGCGCCATCGACAGCGCACCGACCGCATACGCAAGCAGCCCGATGACGTAGGCGCGCTTGCGGCCGATCAGGTCGCCGACCTTGCCGCCGATCAGGATGAACGCCGCCGACACCAGCGCCTCCAGCGCGATCGCGGACTGGACGCCGCTGACGGTGGTGTGGAGGTCGTGCACGACCGCGGCGATCGAGACGTTCATCAGCGACGTGTCCACGACCAGCACGAACATCGCCATCGACAGGAGAATCGCAAGCCGGTTGCTACCTGAGGCCGCGTCGGCGGGCGCTTCAGCCACGGTCGTCACCACGCGACTCCATCAAGCCGCGCCCCGGGGCGCACTGGTGCCTGCCAGTGCAGCGGCTGCCGGCCGGCGACCGCGCCGCCAGCGCTGGTGCGGCACATACACGCTCTCCATCGGCGGCGCGCCGTCGGCGGGGTGGCTACGGAACCAGCCGGCGTAGCGATCGGTCAGCGCCGGGGCGGTCAGGCCGTGAGCGAACACCGAGAGGGCCACGGTGAAGAAGGTGACCGCAAGGATCGTCGGTGTCCCGGGTAGATGCGAGCCCTCGACGAGGATCAGGGCGAACACGATCGACGCCAGGCCGCGCGGGCCGAACCACCCGACATAGGCGATGGTCGGCGGCCGGGCGTGCATGCCGGCCATGGCCAGCCAGACCGGCACCATCCTGACCACCGTCAGGCTGAGCACCGCGTAGAGCGCGACACGCCAGTCGAGCACCGAGAGCGCCGGGCCCAGGATCGCCGCACCGAACACGACGAAGGTAGCGCCGTCGAGAATGCTGCCGATCTCCTCGGCGAGCAGGCTGTCCGTGCCGTGCTCGTTGCTGACGATGCCGCCGTACACCAGGCCGCCGACGAAGGCCGCGATGAACCCGCTTCCGCCGAGGGGCGTCGCGATCCCGTAGGCCAGCGCGGCCGCCGCCACCGGGATCACCGGTACCGCCACCTCGGCGGTCAGCCCGTGTCGGCGTCCCTGCGTGAGCAGGATCGCGGCCAGGCCGCCCGCAATCACCCCGGCCAGGCACCCGTACCCGATCGCCTCGGAGATCAGCCGCGCGGCTCCCGATGCGCTGGCGGTGTTCGAGTCCGCCTCGGCGAACCCCAGGGCGATAAAGAGCAGCGGCACACAGATCCCGTCGTTGAGGCCGCTCTCGACGTTCAGCCCCTGCCGGATCCGCGAAGGCAGCCGCAGATCGGTCACCACCGCCTGCCCCAGCGCGGCATCGGTCGGCGCCAGGAGCACGCCCAACACGGCGGCCTCGGGCAGCGTCAGGTCGCCGAACATCACGGCCGCCGCGACCGCGCCGGCGACGATCGTCAGCGGCAGCCCGACGCCGAGCAGCCGCGCCGGCAAGGCGTACTCCCTGCGCAGCACGCGCAGGTCGATGCGCGCGGCGTCGGCGAACAGCAACAGGGTCAGAGTCGCCTCGGCAAGCAGCCGCTCGCTCTCCCGTGCCGAGGCACCGCTGATCAGCCCGAATCCGTGATTGCCGACGACATACCCGAAGGTGACGAACACCATCGCGGCCGAGATCGGCGACCGCTGCAGCCACCCCGACACCGCCGCGTAGCCGAGCAGGATCGCCCCGACCGTTGCCAGTTCCCAGCCGTGCACTGACGCCAATCTACATGCGGGACTCCCGGGCACCAGCGTGCTACGTCCTCGCCAGGTACCCTTCGCCGCAGTCGAATCCTCGCTCTCCGACCAGGTGGTGGTATTGATGACGGCCGGCCATTCCCCCCACTACGTGCGCCTGGGCACCCCCGCGGCGAGCGGGCAAGCCGACGGCAGCTACGCGGTGACCGTGCCCCTGGTCGCCGAGGATCCCTCGATGCTCGTGGACTGGACCGCGCTGCTGGAGGAGCGGATGCGCGAATCCGCGCCGTTCTTCACGCTCACCGGCTCCTCGCTCGAGTTCCGGGCGGGCTCACGAGACGAGGTCGGGACGAAGGTCGAGCAGGCCGCGGAGTGGGTCACCTCCACCAACGAGGCCTACACCGATGCGCTGGTCAAGCGCAACGAGGCCGCCGCGCGCAAGGATCTGCAGGACGAGGCCGCCCCGGCCGACCAGTGGATGGCGGACCGCCAGACCACCGCCGACTACCGCACGAACCCGAAGCCCTAGCCCGAGACGGAGTCCGTGGCCAGCGCCCGCCGCGGTTCCGCGATGCTGCCGCTGGGGCCGCCGTCGCTGCGCTGCCTCGTTGCCAGGTAGGCCACCAGGACGACGATGATCACCGTCAGGCCGAGGGCGACGTCACCGCGCCCGGGATTGCGTCACGTCCGCGACCATGGTGCCGAAGACGCTCTCCATCACGATCGCGAGCCAGTAGCGCCAGACCACGTAGCGCTTGGCCCGGAACTGCAGCAGCAGCGCGACCGCCAGCAGCAGCCGGCAGACGATCACGGCGGCCGGCGGATAGACCTTGTGCACCAGGAAGTCCGAGGTCGCCTCGCCCATTCCGGTTGCTGAGCACCTTGATCACCCAGAACAGCACCGTCACCTCGGCGACGCGCGAGAGGCGAGAGCGTGTGGGCGTGTCCGATCCAGTCACGCGCGGCAGCCGGTGTCGTCCGCCCGCCCTCGTGGACCGGGGAGCGACCGCGACAACAGCACGTGCGCTTGATTGGAAGCGTGTTACCCGAGAAGCTACCTGTGCTGCCAGGTGGCGCTGAAGGTCTTGCCCTGGTGGGACAGCGCCGACACCGTTGCGTAGATCTTCTTGCCGCTCTGCTCCGTGATCGCCGCGTACTCCCACGCGGGCTTCGTGAACCCGCCGGAGGTGCCGTTGACGTCGGTGCTGGTCGACTTGCTGAACTGCATCGTCCCGTAGTCAGCCAGGGGGAAGTAGGTGCTGCCTCCAAACTTCCCGACGTCCTCGGCGATGACGTCAGTCGAGCTGCGGTCACACGTCTGGTCGCTCGCGCACTTCTCGTTGCGCGTAAACCCGGTGCCGGTGGTGACGTCCCGGACCTTGATCTGGAACTTCGCGGTGCCCGGGTTGTAGGTGACCGACGCCGTAATCGTGTCGCCGGGGCTGATCGCGTTCATGGTCTGGATCGAGTTGGTGGGGAACATCTCCCACCACAGCGTGTACTGAGGCACGCCGCCGACGCACTGCGCGGATGACCCGCCCTGCTCCACGGTGCCGTCGAACCAGCCGTCCAGCCCGACCCAGAACACGGTCCAGGCGTTGCTCGCCTCGCACGTCACGGCCGGCTCGACCCAGGTCGACTTGATGACGTTGAAGTCGGTGTCCTCGGCCTGGTCGTAGGCCACGTAGCCCGCCCAGTTGCGCGAAGCCAGCGACCCCGTACCGTCACGCATCTGGCGGTCGCGGGCGGGGCCCGCGTACCCGGGCGGTCGATGGACAGCGGCCGCGTGCGCGCTCCGCACCGCGCCGCCCGTAAGGGATGCGATCAGCAACGCACCCACACAAAGAGCGGCGAGTCGAAGGGCGTTCACGGCAAACCTCCTCAATTTTCAGACATTGCTGGCGGGTGATATCGAATCCACCCATCCTCTGTCAAGCATGTCCGCCCCCTCGTGTAACGGGCTCGACTGATCTACCCTGGTGCGGAACGCCAGTCGAGGAGGGCAAAATGAGCACCAGTGGGAGCAGTACCGTCGAGCTGTTCGTGGCGGCATACAGCACCGAGGGCGGCGCGGGCGCCGCGCTGAAGGATTTCCAGGTGGCACACCGCGAAGGCGCGATCGACCTGATCGACGCCGCCGTGATCGTCCACACCACCGAGGACAAGGTCAAGTTCGAGGAGACCGCAGATCCCAGCGGCAAGAAGTGGGCCAAGCGCGGCGCGATCGCAGGCGGCGTGGTCGGCCTGATCTTCCCGCCCAGCATCATCGGCACGGCCATCGTCGGTGGGGCCGCCGGCGGGATCTGGGGGAAGGTGCGCGATAAGGGCTTCAAGGACGAGGATCTGAAGGCGATCGGCGAGAGCCTGCCGCCCGGGTCGTCGGCAATCATCGCGGTCGCGCAGGATCGGGTCGTCGCACAGCTCGAGCGCGGCCTCGACGGGTACGAGCGGATCACCAAGCACATGGTCTCGGCCGACGCCGCAGCTGCGATCGCAGCCGAGGTCGAGGACGAGCCCGGCTCCGACAGCAGCGACAAGGCTGACTAGCGCCGCGAGCTAGCCAGACGAACACCTGTTCGGTATAGTGGCTCGTCCGATGGGGGAACGGGCCGAGATCACCGAGCGCCTGCTGGCGACCTCACTCCAGCACGTCCAGGGCAAGCATGCGTACGCGGACGCGATCCGTCAGGCGCGGGCGGCCGGCTGGCACGACGACGAGATCGCCCACGTCACGGGCGATACCTGGCGGACAATCGAGCAGATCGCGGGTCGCCGGCCGATGGCATGAGATTCGCGCTTGGGGTTCCGTCGCGCCCCAGACGTGAGTACAACGGGGAGAGTGGTCCAACGCCCGCCCCTGCCGACACTGCCTGCGGCGATTGCCGTCGCGGCCTTCACCGCCGCCGATCTGTTCGTCGACCGGGCGCTCGGTGACCGGCCCTCGACGTACCATCACGTCCGGCCCGCGACCCTGATCATCCCGGCGCTGCTGCTCGGCATCATCGCCTGGCTGACGCGCGCGAGGCTGCCGGCGGCCGGCCAGCTCGGGATCGTCATGTGCATCGCCGGCGCCGCCGGCAACGCGGTCTGCCTGCTGCTCGACCCGGCAGGCGTGAGCGACTACCTGCCGGTGCAGGTCGGGGATTATCTGATCGTGCTCAACGTGGCCGACGCCGTGATGCTCACCGGCCTCGTGGTCGTTGCGCTGTCAGCGGTCTGGATGGGACTCGAGCGGCTGAGCAGCCCGGCGTCGTCCTAGCGGGAGATGGGGTCGATCCGCAGCGGCACCGGCGGCCCACCCAGCGTCGGCCCCGGGTGCGTGACGTCGACGTCCCACACCGCCTTCACCGTCGCCAGCGTCTCGCGGATGTTCCACTTCAGCACGGTCGACGCCCGGTACTTGCCGAAGTCGCGTGCTCCGATGCCAACCGCATCGATCCCGAAGCTGCGGCATGTGAGCACGGCGCGGGACACGTGGAAGTTGGTGGTCACGATGACCGCGCTCTTGACGTCGAAGATATGGCGGGCGCGCCAGCAGCTGTCGTAGGTGTCGAACCCGGCGTGGTCGGTGGTGATCGCGGCTGCCGGGACGCCCAGCCCTTCCGCGTACGCCTGCATCGAGCCAACCTCGTTGTACGACTTCGAGTGGTTGTCGCCGCTCATCAGCAGGCCGTCCACCGTGCCTCGGTCGTAGAGCGCGACGGCGTCCTTGACACGGTCGGCAAGCACCGGCGAGGGCCGTCCGTGCGCGCCCAGCCCGGCGCCGAACACGAGGGCGACCTGGCGATGGGGCACAGAGGCGATCGACGAGTAGCGGTCGTTCCTGGTGGCCAGATTCACTGCCAGCCAGGTGAGCGGCGGGATCAACACGAGCGCGATCACGGCCGTCAGGGCGATCCGCACCCAGCGGTTCGTCGGTATCAGCAAGCGGAGCCTACGCATCGAGCGATGGTAGCTAGTCTCTTCCCGTGACAACTGCCGCACCGCCGCGCCGCCCACCCGGCCCCGCCACCGGCGCCTGGACGAGTCTTCGCCGCTACCTGGGCGACCCCTTGCGCATGATGAGCGGGCTGACGCGCTTCGGAGACCTCGCCTACGTCCGCTTTCCGGGCGATCACGACTTCTTCTTTGTTACAGAACCGACGCTGATCCGTCGCGTGCTTGTCGACGACCACGCGTCGTTCGTCAAGGGCCGGGCGCTGCAGGCGGGCAAGCGTCTGCTCGGCGAAGGCCTGCTGACCAGCGAGGGCGCCGACCACCTGCGCAGGCGGCGCCTGATCCAGCCCGTCTTCTCGCGCAAGCGCGTCGACGGCTACGCCGACGCCATCGTTGATGCCGCCGAGGCGACCGCAGACCGCTGGTCCGACCGCGGCCCTGTCGACGCCAACGCCGAGATGATGAGCTTCGCCCTCGCGGTCGTCGGCCGCACCATCTTCGACACCGACGTCGAGTCCGAGGCCCCCGAGATCCGGGCCGTTCTCAACGCCAGCATGCGCGTCTTCCACCGCTTCCTGATCCCCGGATCGGATCTGCTGTGGAAGGTGCCGCTCCCGGCGACGCGGGCCTTCAACACCTCGCGCGCCGGCATCGACCGCTTCATCTACGGGACGATCGCGGAGCGCCGAAGTGCAGCGGACGGGGCCGACGACCTGCTTGGCCGGCTGCTGACGGCCCGCGACCCGGACGACCCCCATGCGGGCCTCGGGGACACGGAGATCCGCGACGAGGCGGTGACGCTGATGCTGGCCGGCCATGAGACGACCGCCCAGGCACTGACGTGGACCTGGTACCTGCTGGCCCGGAACCCGACCGCCGAGGACCGCATGCGCGACGAGCTGCGCAGCGTGCTGAACGGCAACCGTCCCACGGCTGCGATCGTCGACGCCCTGCCCTACACCCGGGCCGTGTTCATGGAGTCGCTGCGCCTGTACCCGCCGGTGTGGGCGATTGCCCGGCGGACAACGGGCCCGTACGAGCTGGGGGGATGGCCGATGAGGCCCGGCGGCACGGTGGTGATGAGCCAGTGGGTGGTGCACCGCGACCCCCGCTGGTTTGATGATCCGGAGCTATTCCGGCCCCAGCGCTGGATCGATGGGCCAACCCCACCTCCGGGCGCCTACTTCCCGTTCGGAGGAGGGCCAAGGCTGTGTATCGGCGAGCGGTTCGCGATCACCGAGGGCGTCCTCGCCCTGGCGACGATGGCCGGCCGCTGGCGCGTCGTCCCCGACCAGGTCGGGCCGCTCACACTTGACCCCCGCTTCACGCTGCGGCCGCGCGGCGGCCTGCCCGCCACCACCGTCGCCGCCTAGTCCGCTGCGCGCAGCTCCCGGTAGCGGGCGTTGAAGCGCTCGAGCATCTCGTCCTTCTCGGCCAGCACGCCGTGGGTGAACGCCCGGGACTGGACGCCCTTCTGCACCCGCTCGCAAACGTCGTAGTCCTGGCGGGCAACCAGCTCGCTGAACTCGACGACCTCCATCGGCGAGAACCCCTCCATCGCGATCGCCTCCGGCCGGAACAGGTACTCGGTCACGACCGTGGTCAGGTCGGGTGCCTTTGCGTACATCGCGGTGGCAATCGCGCTCGTGCCGGTGACATCGATGAACATGTTCGGGTAGATCGTGCAGCCGAACAGCGAGCTCTCGTCTTCCTCACTCAGCCCCGGCATCAGAGGCACGCTCGAGTGCCCGGTCAGCGTGAAGCTGTTGCCGCCACCGGCAAGGGCGACCCCGCCGTCGGCCCGCTCCGTGTCGTAGTTCTGGCCCTTGCGGAACGTCGGAACAACCTGGACAAGCTCCGGGTGCACGGTCGGACAGTGCAGGCACTCGTTGTAGTTGTCGATCAGGATCTTCCAGTTCGCATGCACGTCGTTGACCGTCGTGTGGGCTGTGCGGAGCTCACCGAGCTTGTATCGCGCGAAGGGCAGCGGCGAGTCGACCTGCGCGCCCAGCCACTCCCCGAGCGGCTGAGGGTTGCGGTCGAGGTTGATGAAGACGAACCCCTCCCAGACCTCCAGGGCGACGCGCCACAGCCCCAGCTGGTCGCGGTCGATCTCCTCCTTGCCGACGTTCGGCGTGCCGATCAGCCGGCCGTCGAACGAGTACGCCCAGGCGTGGTACGGGCACTTGACCGCCCCCTTCATGCGGCCGCCGGCGTCGTCGCAGAGCCGTGAGCCGCGATGCCGGCAGACGTTGTAGAAGGCGTTCAGCGCGCCGTCGGCATCCCGCACGACGAGGACGCTCTCGCCCGCGACGTCCACCGTCCGGAAGTCTCCCGGGCCCTCGAGCGAGGATTCGCAGCCGGCGTAGATCCAGCTGCGGAAGAAGACCTTCTCGCGCTCGAGGTCGAACACCTCGGCGCTCGTGTAGTCCCGCCCAGAGAGCGTTGTCATCGGTCGCGACGCCATGAAAAACAGTCCTTCCTGTCCCTTGCCACATGCCCCCCTGACAACACAACCTTACCAGCGAGCGCGGTCGCCTCGCCCTCGCGACGGGCCCTCGATTGGCCGCGCGCACTGCGCAAGCGGCCCATTTGCGGCAGAATCCCCAAGCACCCCGACGCAGCCATCTCAGCGAGGAGTTGTCATGTCAGACACCAAGATCGTCCTCCACGAACGCGACATCCCCCGCTCCTGGTACAACATCCTGGCCGACATCCCGACCCCGCCGCAGCCGCCGCTGCACCCGGGCACCGGGCAGCCGATCGGCCCTGGCGACCTCGCTCCGCTCTTTCCGCTGGACCTGATCATGCAGGAGGTCTCCACCGACCGCGAGGTGCCGATCCCCGAAGAGGTCGTCGACGTCCTGCGCCTGTGGCGGCCGACGCCGCTCTACCGGGCACACCGGCTGGAGAAGGCGATCGGCACCGGCTCCCGCATCTACTACAAGTACGAGGGCGTCTCCCCCGCCGGCTCGCACAAGCCCAACACGGCCGTCGCCCAGGCGTTCTATAACGCGAAGGCCGGCCGCAAGCGGATCGCCACCGAGACCGGCGCCGGCCAGTGGGGCAGCTCGATGGCCCTGGCCTGCACGTTCTTCGGCCTGGAGTGCAAGGTCTACATGGTGCGGGTCAGCTACGACCAGAAGCCGTACCGGCGGATGATGATGGAGACCTGGGGCGCGTCGGTGGTGCCCAGTCCCTCGCCCGACACCAACGCCGGCCGCAACCTGCTGGAGCAGAACCCGGACTCACCGGGCAGCCTGGGGATCGCGATCTCGGAGGCCGTCGAGGACGCGGCCACCCGTGACGACACCAGCTACGCGCTGGGCTCGGTGCTGAACCACGTCCTGCTGCACCAGACCGTGATCGGGCAGGAGGCCCAGAAGCAGCTCGCGGCTGCCGGCGAGGACGGGGTCGACGTGATCGTCGGCTGCGTCGGCGGCGGGTCGAACTTCGGCGGCCTGGCGCTGCCGTTCATCCGCGACAAGATCGCCGGCGCCGACATCGAGGTGATCGCCTGCGAGCCGGCCGCGTGCCCGACGCTGACCCGCGGCCCGTTCTCCTACGACTTCGGGGACACCGCCCAGCTGACCCCGCTGGTGCCGATGCACACGTTGGGACACGACTTCGTCCCGCCCGGCATCCACGCCGGCGGGCTGCGCTACCACGGCGTTGCGCCGATCATTTCCCAGCTGATGCTGGACGGGCTGCTGCGGCCGGAGGCGTTCCGCCAGACTGACGTGTTCGGGTCGGCCGTCACCTTCGCCCAGACCGAGGGGATCGTGCCGGCGCCGGAGAGCGCCCACGCCATCAAGGGCACCATCGACGCGGCGAAGCGGGCCGACGAGGAGGGCGTCGCCAAGGTGATCGTCTTCAACCTGTCGGGCCACGGCCACTTCGACATGTCGGCCTACGACGCCTACCTGCACCACCGACTCGAGGATCACGAGCTGCCGGAGGAGGAGATCCAGCGGGCGCTGCGGGCAATCGAGCCGCTGCCCAAGCCCGCCGTCCCGGCCTAGCCCGGTGCTGCGATGACCCAGTGGCGCACGATCATCGAGCCGTTCCGGATCCACTCGGTCGAGCCGATCGTGATGACGACTGTGGAGGAGCGGGCGGACGAGCTGGTCACGGCCGGCTACAACCTGTTCGCGATCCCCTCGCAGCGGGTGCTGATCGACCTGCTCACCGACTCGGGAACCGGCGCGATGTCCTCGAGCCAGTGGGCGGCGATCCAGAGCGGTGACGAGAGCTACGCCGGATCGCCGTCCTGGTTTCGCTTCCAGGACGCCGTCCAGGAGCTGTTCCCGTTCTGGCACGTGATCCCCACCCACCAGGGCCGGGCGGCCGAGAAGATCCTGTTCTCGGTGGTCGGCGGGCCGGACAAGGTGATCCCCAACAACACGCACTTCGACACCACCCGCGCGAACGTCGAGTTCACGGGCGCCGAGGCCGTCGACCTCGTCATCCCCGAGGGCCGCGAGCCGTCGTCCCGCCACCCGTTCAAGGGCAACATGGACGTGGCCGGCCTGGAGGCGCTGATCGAGCAGCGCGGCGCCGACGCTATCCCGCTGGTCATGGTCACCATCACCAACAACTCGGGCGGCGGCCAGCCGGTCAGCCTCGAGAACCTGCGGGCGGTGCGTGACGTCTGCGACCGGCACGGCCTCCCGCTCTTCCTGGACGCCTGCCGGTACGCCGAGAACGCCTGGCTGGTGCGGGAACGGGAGCCGGGGCAGGAAGGCCGGCCGGTGGCGGACATCGTCCGCGAGTTCGCGTCCCTGGCCGACGGCATGAC
>Ga0265327_10001877_pt1 | contig 24307 bp, 18 predicted proteins | sample 41621metaG_FD_202089 | JGI IMG/M metagenome (GOLD analysis project Ga0265327, IMG submission 202089) | Rhizosphere microbial communities from Carex aquatilis grown in University of Washington, Seatle, WA, United States - 4-16-21 metaG | ecosystem: Host-associated > Plants > Roots > Rhizosphere...
GTAGATCAGCATCTCCAGGGCGCCCCACTTCATCACCCCGGTGGCGTAGACGCCCGCGTAGATGAGCACGGCGGTCATGCCGTCGACGTAGAACATCCGGGCCAATAGGAAGACCGCCGCGTCGCGATGGTTCCTGACCGTCCGCAGCATGGTCCACAGCGCCTTGGCGCCGTCCGCGAAGGCGCGGGTGACGGGCACGCCGGTCTTCTGGGCGTCGGGGGTGAACAGCAGCAGAGGGATGGTCCCGATGGCCAGCATCACCCCGGCCATCGGTCCGACGATCCGCTCCGGCTCGTGCAGGGCCGGGCTCAGGCCGAACAGGGGCGCGGCGGGCACCCAGCTCCAGTCGACCTTGCCCGGCAGGGCGAAGGCCCAGGCGGTGAAGCCCAAGGCCAGCAGGGCGAACAGGTTGCCCAGGGCCAGGGCCAGGCTGGACGCCTTGTGCGCGCCGCCCAGCCCCGCCGCCCGCACCAGCAGCGAGTTGTGCAGCACCTCGCTGTACGAGAACAGCAGGCCGATGAGCGTGGTCAGCAGCAGGGTGACGGTGACGGTCAGGCCGGTGTGGTCGGCCTTGGTCCACCACAGGGCGCACATCATCGGGGCCATGAGGGCCACCGACAGCGCCAGCCAGGTCTTGCGCCGCCCCATCTGGTCGATGGAGGCGCCCAGGAACGGGGCGGTCAACATGGTCGCCCAGCCGGCGTACTGGCTCCAGCGGCTGATCACCTCCTGGCCCTTCACGGGATCGCCCACCACGGCCGAGGCCACGTAGGGCATGAAGATGTAGATGGTGACCAGGATCACATAGGGGTCCCGGACCCCCTCGAAGAGAGACCAGCTCAGCGCGCCCCGGGATAGCCTCGCATCGGGATTGTCCTGTTCGGGGCGCACCGCGACGAGGTCGGCTTCCGGAAGGGTTTCACTCACTGATCTGGGTCTCCCGGCGGATGGACGGACCGACGTCTCGCGCGTCGCTGGGCCGCCAACCTATAGGTCCGCCGGGGAATGAGAAGAGGTGACGCCGGGTTCGTCCCCCGCCGTCAGTCGGCTCAGGCCTTCTCGACCTTGCCGGCCGCTTCGTCGATGGCCGCCACGATGACGTCGAGCTGCTCGGGCGAGACCGGTCCGGAGGACATGCGCAGGCCGATGGCGCGGCCGAGGTTGGCCATGGCCCGGGCGATGCGGGGCGATGGGCCCCCGAAGCGGGCGTTGATGTCTTCCATGCGCCGGAAGATGGCGTCTACGGCGGGCTTCTGCTCGGCCAGGGCCGCATGGCCTTCGGCGGTGATGGTGTAGAGCCTCTTGTTGCCCGTGGCCGCCTCCACCGTGACGTAGCCCAGTTCCTCGAGCAGGGTCAGGGTCGGATAGACCACGCCGGGACTGGGGCTGTAGGCGCCGCCGACCTTTTCCTCGATCGCCTTGATGATCTCGTAGCCGTGGCGCGGCTGTTCGCTGACCAGGCGCAGGATCACGAAGCGCAGGTCGCCCTGGTCGAAGATCCGCTCGCCCCGACGGCCGTGATGGCGGCCGAAGCCCCTGGCGTGGAAGCCGAATTCCCGCGGGCCGAAGGCCTCGCGGCGATGGTGATGATGATGGTGTCTGAACATGTATGCCTTTCTGACTGCATGCCGATACGTCGTATCTTAGATATATCGGTAAGTCAGATATATCTAAGACATCTCGAAATGCAAGCCCTGTGGAAAACTTTCCGGGATGGGGTTGGCCGGGCCGCGGCCCGCCGGGGCGTCAGGCCTTGCGCAGCGCCGCCGCCTCGCGCGCCAGGCGTTCGATGGTCGCCGTGTCGCCGGCGGCGATGGCCGCCTCGGGGGCGATCCAGGACCCGCCGACACACAGGACGTTGGGCAGGGCCAGATAGTCCGGCGCCGTGGCCAGGCTGATCCCGCCGGTGGGGCAGAACCGCACGCCTGGGAACGGGCCGGCGAAGGCTTTCAGGGCGCCGACCCCGCCCGCCGAGGCGGCCGGGAAGAACTTGAAGGCCGTGAAGCCCCGGTCGAGGCCCGCCATCAGCTCACCGGCCGTGGCGATGGCCGGCAGATAGGGGATCGGGCCGTTGCGGGCCGCGTCGAGCAGTTCCGGCGTGGAGCCGGGCGAAATGGCGAAGGTCGCCCCGGCGTCGGCCGCCGCCTTCAGGTCCTTGGCCGACAGCACCGTGCCGACGCCGATCACCGCCTCGGGCACCTCCGCGGCGATGGCGGCCACCGCGTCGAGCGCGGCGGGCGTGCGCAGGGTGATCTCCACGGTCCTCAGGCCGCCGGCCACCAGGGCCCGGGCCATCGGGACCGCCCGGGCGGCGTCGGCGATGGTCACCACCGGCATCACCGGCGAGAGGGCGAGAATGTCTTCAATGGTCATGATCGGCGGGGCTCCGGCGGCGTCGCGCCCGCCCTACTGCCCTGAACCTTTCGGCGCAACAGGCGTTCCCCTTGGGCAACCGGCGCCCCGCACGCCGGCACGGGGGCGCATTCGTGCAGATTTCTGTTCGCCGTACGGAACGAAACCCGACCTGGATACCCTCTAGGCAGGCCTGCCCCGTTTGTTTGGAGACACCGAGATGAAGATCGCCCAGGTGAGCCCGCTCTACGAAGCCGTTCCGCCCAAGTTCTACGGCGGCACCGAGCGGGTGGTGGCGCATCTCACCGACGCCCTGGTCGACCTGGGCCACGAGGTCACGTTGTTCGCCAGCGCCGAGGCCCAGACCCGCGCCGAGCTGGTGGCCGTGCGCGACCAGGCCATCCGGCTGGATCCCGCGCCGCTGAAGTCGGACCTGGCTTCGCACCTGTCGATGCTCAACGAGGTGCGCCGCCAGCGCGAGCGTTTCGACATCATCCACTTTCACACCGACATGCTGCACTTCCCCCTGTTCGAGGACATGGCGGCGCGGACGATCACCACCCTGCACGGGCGGCTGGATCTGAAGGACCTGCCGGAGGTGTATCAGCGCTGGCCGCAGTACCCGCTGGTCTCGATCTCGGATTCCCAGCGCCTGGCCCTGCCCTTCGCCAACTGGGCGGGCACCGTCTATCACGGCATGCCGACCGCTCTTTACACCTTCGCGCCGACGTCCCGGGACTACCTGGCCTTCCTGGGTCGCATCTCGCCGGAGAAGCGTCCCGACCGGGCCATCGAGATCGCCAAGCGGCTGGGCATGCCCCTGAAGATCGCCGCCAAGGTCGACGCCGCGGACGCCGCCTATTTCCGCGAGGAGATCGAGCCGCTGCTGGACCATCCCTTGATCGAGTTCATCGGCGAGATCGGCGACGCGCAGAAATCCGAGTTCCTGGGCGGCGCGGCGGCCCTGCTGTTTCCCATCGACTGGCCCGAGCCCTTCGGCCTGGTGATGATCGAGGCCATGGCGTGCGGCGCGCCGGTGGTGGGCTTTGGCTGCGGCTCGGCGCCCGAGGTGATCGACGACGGCGTCACCGGCTTCATCGTCTCGTCCCTGGACGAGGCCGTCCAGGCCGTGCCGCGCGCCATGGCGCTGGACCGCCGCGAGATCCGCCGTCGCTTCGAACGACGGTTCTCCGCCACGGCCATGGCGAGGGGCTATCTTGATCTCTATGCTGACCGCTTGGCGCAATGCCCGTTCGCGCCGGACCTGGCGACCGAGGCCGAGGGGAACGCCCCGGCCCGTCCGACGGAAGAGCAAAGGTCCTTCGCCAACTACGCGTGAGGCGACGATGGACGATCAAGTCGGCGCCGTCCCGGCGCCGGAACGCCAGTCTGAAAGCGCGGCCGCCGCGCCGCTCACCGGTCCAGCCGCGCTGGAGCCGGACGAAGGGGCGCGCACCAGCGATCCCACCGGGCTGCTGTCGCTCAAGGTCGGCGACACCTTCCTGGTCGCCGACGCCCAGGGCGACGTGGAGGGCGCCGCCGACGGCCTGTTCAGCGACGACACCCGCATCCTGTCGCACTTCCGGCTGCTGATCGGCGGCAAGCGGCCCTCGCGCCTGAGCTTCGGCCTGTCGCGGGACAACGCCATCTTCACCTTCCACGGCGCAAACCTGGCCCTGCCGCCGGTGGGCGGACGGGCGACGCCGCGCGGGGTCATCCACGTGGAGCGCAAGCGCTGCCTGTGGGAAGGCCGCATGATGGAGCGCGTCCGGCTGACCAACTTCGGCCTCGACGAGGTGATGCTGCCCATCGCCTTCGAATACGCCGTCGATTTCCGCGACATGTTCGAAGTGCGGGGACTGAAGCGCCCCGCCCGGGGAAAGTCCCTGGAGCCGGAGATCAACGGACGCCAGGTGGTGTTCGGCTACGAGGGCCTGGACGGTCTGGTTCGGCGTGGCGTGATCGGATTTTCCGAGCCGCCCTGGCGGATGGATTCGCACCGGGCCGACTTCATGCTGACCCTGGCGCCCGACCAGCGCTGTGACCTGTTCCTGGAGGTCGGGCCGGACCTGGACGACACCCCCAGCCGCGAGCGCTTCGTCCTGGCCATGAAGGCGTCCCGCGACGCGGTGGCCGAGCGCAAGTTCCGCGGGGCGGCGATCTCGTGCCCGGACGGCGCCTTCGGGGCCTGGATCGAACAGTCCCGCGCAGACGTCGCCCTGCTGACCACCGACCTGCCCACGGGTCCCTATCCCTATGCCGGCATTCCGTGGTTCTCGACCACCTTCGGGCGCGACGGCATCATTACCGCCTGGCAGCTCCTGTGGCTGGACCCGTCGCTGGCCGCCGGGGTGCTGAGCTTCCTCGCCGCCAGCCAGGCCACCGAGACCTCGGCCTTCCGCGATTCCGCCCCCGGCAAGATCATGCACGAGGCCCGCCTGGGCGAGATGGCGCGCCTGAAGGAGATCCCCTTCGGCCGCTATTACGGCGGCGTGGACAGCACCCCGCTGTTCGTGGCCCTGGCCGGCGCCTATCTGCAGCGAACCGGCGACCTGGCGCTGATCCGCGGCCTGTGGCCCGCGCTGAAAGCCGCCATCGACTGGCTGGAGACCTGCGGCGACTCCAACGGCGACGGCTTCATCGACTACGCCCGCGGCGCGGACACCGGCTTGTCCAACCAGGGCTGGAAGGACAGCGAGGACAGCGTCTTCCACACCGACGGCCGCTTTCCCGTCGGGCCTGTGGCCCTGGTCGAGGTGCAGGGCTACGCCTTCGCCGCCTGGCGGGCCATGGCGGCCATGGCCCGGCGCCTGGGCGAGCCGGGCGCGGAAGCCTGGTCGGCGCGGGCCGAGGCCATGCGCCTGGCCGTCGAGGAACGCTTCTGGATGGCCGACAGCGGCTTCTACGCCATCGCCCTGGACGGCGAAGGCGCCCTGTGCGCGCCGCACGCCTCCAACCCCGGCCACCTGCTGTTCGTGGGGCTGCCCTCGCCCGAGCGGGCCGCCCTTGTGACGCAGCGCTTGCTGTCGCCCGACTTCGATTCCGGCTGGGGCGTGCGGACCCTGGCCAAGGGCTCGGCCCGGTTCAATCCGATGTCCTATCACAACGGTTCGGTCTGGCCGCACGACACCGGCCTGGCGCTGGCCGGCATGTCGCGCTACGGCGAGCGCGCGGGGGTGGCCAAGGTCCTGCACAACCTGTTCGAGGCCGGCCGCGACTTCGAGATGCGCATGCCCGAGCTGATCTGCGGCTTCGCGCGCGAGGCCGCCGAACCGCCCATCGCCTATCCGGTCGCCTGCCTGCCCCAGGCCTGGGCGGCGGGCTCGGCCTTCATGATGATTCAGGCGTGCCTTGGGCTCAGCATCGACGCCGGACGCCGCGAGGTGAGGCTGGTGCGCCCCCACCTGCCGGCCGGGGTCCACGAGCTGTCGCTGCATGGCCTGACGGTCGACGGCGGCTGCATCGACATCGTCGTGCAACGTCACGGGACGGACATCGCGGTGACGCCGAAGCGATGCGAAGGCGCGCCGGTTTCCGTCGTACTGGAAAGCTAGGGTCGAATGCCAAGGTCAATAGTCAGGCCGCCGTCGCCGAAGGGGTGCGAGTCTTGTCCATGCATGTGAGTCCCAAGTCCGCCCAGGCGCGGGCCGGCCTGCCGCCGCCGCCCGCCCTGACCGATGACGTCGCCCTGTTCACCGACCTCGACGGCACCCTGGCGCCCCTGGCGGAGAGGCCCGGCCTGGTGAAGCCCGACGCCGGGAGGCGGCGGATGCTGGCGCGCCTGCAGCGGTCCCTGGACGGGCGGCTGGCGGTGGTCAGCGGCCGCGGCCTGGACGACCTGGACCGCATTCTCGAACATGACGTGACGGCCGTCTCGGCCGCCCACGGCCTTGTCCGGCGCTCGGCCGACGGCGTGGTGCGCGCCGCCCCGCGCCCTGCCGCCCTGGACGACGCCCGCGACGCCCTGGACGCCTTCGTCCGCGCCGACCGCGGCCTGCTGCTGGAGGACAAGGGACCGGCCATCGCCCTGCACTACCGCCGCTCGCCCGCCGCCGCCGAAGCCTGTCAGGACCTGGTCCGTCGCCTGGCCCTGGCCGGCGATCTGCTGGTCCAGCAGGGCGACATGGTGGTGGAGCTGCGCGCGCCCGGGCCGGACAAGGGCGACGCCCTGCGCGCCTTCATGGCCGAGGCGCCGTTCGCCGGCTTCATGCCGGTGTTCATCGGCGACGACCTGACCGACGAGCACGGCTTCGACGCCGCCGCGGCCTTGGGGGGATTCGGCGTCGTGGTGGGTCCGCGTCGCCCGACCGCGGCCCTCTACGCCCTGGCCGACGTGGCCGCCGCCCTCGACTGGTTCGACGCCGCGAGCCGCTCCGCATGAGCCGCGATCTCGACCTCGCCCCGATCGGCAACTGCGCCTCCAGCGCCCTGGTCGACCGGCAGGGCTGCTTCGTCTGGAGCTGCCTGCCCCGCGTCGATTCCGATCCGGTGTTCTCGGCCCTGCTGGACGGTGACGGCGGCGCCGATCAAGGCATCGGCTTCTGGTCGATCGAAGGGGGCCCAGGCTGCCGTCACCGCCAGGCCTACCTGCGCAACACCCCGATCCTGCGCACCGAGGTCACCGATCCGGCCGGCGCCAGCTTCGAGATCATCGACTTTGCCCCGCGCTTTCGGATGTACGGGCGGTTCTACCGTCCCACCGGCTTCGTGCGCCTGGTGCGGCCCATCAGCGGCGTCCCGCGCATCACCGTGCGCCTGCGACCCGCCACCGCCTGGGGCGCGCGCGCATCAGCCGTAACCTCCGGGTCGCACCACATCCGCTACGTCGGCGAGCAGGTGACGCTGAGGGTCACCACCAACGCCCCGGTATCGCACATCCTGGAGGAGCGCACCTTCCGCCTGGAGGAGCCGATCGCGCTCTTCATGGGGCCGGACGAACCGTTCCAGGGCGAGGTGCTGGCGGTGGCCACGGGCATGCTGGCCGACACCGCCACCTATTGGCGCGAATGGGTCCGCACCCTGGCCATTCCCCTGGACTACCAGGAGGCGGTGATCCGCGCGGCGATCACCCTGAAGCTCTGTGTCTACGAGGAGACCGGGGCGATCGTGGCGGCCCTGACCACCTCGATCCCCGAAGCGCCGGGCAGCCAGCGCAACTGGGACTACCGCTACTGCTGGATCCGCGACGCCTACTACACCGTCCAGGCCCTGAACCGGCTGGGGGCGGTGGACATCCTGGAGAACTACCTCGGCTATCTGCGCAACATCGTCGACATCTCGGGCGGAGGGCATATCCAGCCGGTCTGGGGCGTCGGCTACGAGAAGGTGCTCACCGAGCGTTTCGCCGAACACCTGAGCGGCTATCGCGGCATGGGTCCGGTGCGGGTGGGCAACCAGGCGTTCGAGCACATCCAGCACGACGTCTACGGCCAGATCGTGCTGTCCAACGCCCAGGCCTTCTTCGACGAGCGCCTGCTGCGCGCGGCCAGCCACGTGGATTTCGAGAACCTGGAGGCGGTCGGCGAGCGCGCCTTCGCGGTCTACAACACCCCCGACGCCGGCCTCTGGGAGCTGAGGACCCGCGCCTCGGTGCACACCTATTCGGCCGCCATGTGCTGGGCCGCCTGCGACCGGCTGGGCAACATCGCCGAGCGCCTGGGCCTGGCCAATCGCGCCAAGCTCTGGAACGATCGCGCGGGCGTCATTCGCGCCGCCATCGAGGCGGGGGCGTGGAACGCCAAGACCGGCCACTTCGCCGCCACCTTCGGCGGCGACGAGCTGGACGCCAGCCTGACCCAACTCGTGGACCTGCGCTTCCTCAGGCCCGACGACCCGCGCAATCGCGACACCTTGAAGGCAATTGAAAAGCATTTGAGACGCGGCACGAACATGCTGCGCTACGATCTGCCCGACGACTTCGGCGCGCCGGAAACTGCGTTCAATTTCTGCACCTTCTGGTTCATCGAGGGCCTGCACCTGATCGGTGAAACCGAGCAGGCCCGGCGGCTGTTCGAGGAGATGCTGGCCAGGCGCACCCATGCCGGCCTGCTGTCCGAGGACGTCAGCCTGACCGACGGGACCCTCTGGGGGAACTATCCTCAGACCTATTCGCTGGTTGGACTGATCAATTGCGCCGTGCTGCTCAGCCGGCCATGGAGTGCAGTCAGATGAGCCGGCTTATCGTGGTCTCGAACAGGGTGAACCCGCCGGAAAAGGGCGGCGAAGCCCCAGCGGGCGGCCTGGCCGTGGCGATCGCCGCGGCCTTGAAGGAGTATTCCGGGTTCTGGTTCGGCTGGAGCGGCCAGACCGCCGCCACCTTCACCGGCGAGGTCAAGGAATCGCGGGTCGACGACGTCACCGTGATGACCATCGACCTGGAGGAGAGCGACTATCAGGAATACTACAACGGCTACGCCAACGGCACGCTGTGGCCGCTGTTCCACTACCGCATCGACCTGACCGCCTATGACCGCTCGTTCGGCGAGGGCTACGGGCGGGTGAACCGGCGCTTCGCCGAAGCCCTGGCCCCCCTGATCCAGCCGGGCGACGTGATCTGGGTGCACGACTATCACCTGTTCCCGCTGGGCTGGGAGCTGCGGCGGCTGGGGATCACCAACCCCATCGGCTTCTTCCTGCACATCCCCTGGCCGGCCCCGCAGTTGCTGACCACCCTGCCCCGTCACCGGGCCCTGGTGGAGGCGATGTTCCACTATGACCTGGTGGGCTTCCAGACCGACGAATGGCTGTGGGCCTTCGAATCCTATGTGCTCGGCGAGGCGGGCGGCGGCTGGGCCCGCGACGGGCGGCTGAACGCCTTCGGCAAGACCATGCGCGCCAAGGTCTTTCCCATCGGCCTGGACGTGGACGCCTTCGCCCAGTTGGCGCAATCCGAGACCGCGCTGCAGACCTACGACCGCATGGCCGCCCACGCCGCCTTCCGCTCCATGGTCGTGGGGGTCGAGCGGCTGGACTATTCCAAGGGGCTGGAGGAGCGGCTGCTCGGCTTCCAGCGCTTCCTGGAAGACAACCCGTCCCAGCGCGGCAAGGTGCTGTACCTGCAGATCGCGCCCACCTCGCGCGGCGAGGTCGAGGCCTACCAGGACATCCGCGCCCGGCTGGACGCCCTGACCGGACGGATCAATTCCATGTACGGCGACATGGACTTCTCGCCGGTGCGGTTCGTGAACCGCAACTATCGGCGCGACGAACTGGCCGGCGTCTACCGCGCCGCCAAGGTCGGGCTGGTCACGCCCCTGCGCGACGGGATGAACCTGGTGGCCAAGGAATATGTCGCCGCCCAGGACCCGAACGATCCCGGCGTGCTGGTGCTGTCACGCTTCGCCGGCGCGGCGCGGCAGATGACCGAGGCGGTGATCGTCAATCCCTTCAGCCACGAGGAAATGGCCGAGGCCTTGAAGCGCGCCCTGACCATGGAGCGAACCGAGCGGGTCGATCGCTGGCAGGCCCTGATGGACGGCGTGCGCAAGACCGACGTGCGCACCTGGCGCGACGCCTTCGTCGGTGCGCTGAAGGCCACGCGCGAGGCGGGGCCGGTGTCGGAGCTGCCGGTGGTGGCGCGAAGCGGCTGGCGCGGCGTGCAGGCCTTCGACCTGGCGCGCCAGCCTCAGGTTCGTGATCAGCGGCCGGTGGTCGGCCGCATGAGGCTCAGAGACCCGGGAGCTTGATCTTGGTCGAGCGGGCCCGGGAGATGACCACGGGCTTGTCGCCGATCAGGCCCTTGATGCGGGCGTCCTCGGCCGCGGCGTCGACGTTGGCGGGCTGGGTGGCCCCCGGGTCGGCGGCGGGCAGGGTCGAGGGACTGGCCGGCTGGCCCTTGCGCCAGAACAGCACGAAGTCGGCGAAGCTCTTGTCCTTGTGCGACAGATCGCCGAACTCGTCGTCGACGACATAGCGGATCAGCGGGTCGGCGTGGTCGGCGCCGGCGCGGGTCACCAGCAGCTTTTCACCGTCGGACCGGACTTCGCCCTCGCGGACGCCCAGCAGGGCGGTGCGCGCGGCGCTTTCCGGCTGCAGCTCCTGCGGCCGCGGCTCGCCCGGCGCCGGCGGGCGCAGGGAATAGTCCGGCGGCAGCACCAGCGGCGCCTTGGTCACCACGCGGAATTCGTCGGGCGTCACCTTGGTCATGCCGAGGGCCGCCTGCGTCGACTGGCAGCCGGCCAGACCGCCGGCGGCGCCGATCAGGAGAACTGCCGCAACAGCGCGGTTGAAACTCATCGGTGATGCGCTCCCAGAAGGCCGCCCCGGCCCAAGATCAGTGTCGATACCCCATTACGGGCTTGCGCGGCAACGTCCATCAGGTCGCGGTCTTCCTGCCGGCGAAAAGGCTTTCGGCCAGCAGCAGGATGACGCCCACCGTGATGGCGCTGTCGGCGACGTTGAACACCCACGGAAAGAAGCCGAGCTCGTGCACGTCCACGAAGTCGACCACCGATCCCAGGCGCACCCGGTCGATCATGTTGCCGATGGCCCCGCCGATCACCAGGCCCACCGCCACGGCCGTCCAGCGCTTCTCCAGCCGCCGCGCCCAGATGGCCAGGCCGATGGCCACGGCCAGCGAAAACGCCGACAGCAGCCAGCGGCCGAGCTCCGGATTGCCCTGCAGCATGCCGAAGCTGACTCCCTGGTTTCGCACCAGCGAGAACTGGATCGGCCCCAGGATCGGCACGATGCGGCCGTCGCCCAGGTGCAGGCTGTCCAGCACCCAGGCCTTCACCGCCTGGTCGAGAGCGATGACGGCCGCGGCCAGGCCATAGGTCATCCAGGCGAGACGCGACAGCTTCATGCGTGGGCCGCGTCCCAGGCCGCCACCGCGTCGGCGTCGCGCAGGGACAGGTCCGGATAGCGGGGGTCGGAGCCGACCTCCGGCAGGATGCGCCAGGACCGGGCGCACTTTCGGCCCTCGGCCTTCAGCGGCTCGACCGACACGCCGGCCACGTCGTCCAGGCGGAAAGCGGCGGCCGGGCCCTCGCCCGCGACCAGGGTCGCCTGGCTGGTGCGGAACACCTCGGCGGCGTCCAGGCCCTCGAAGGCGGCGATCAGGGCCGGGTCGGCCACATGCACCACCGGCGCGGCCTCCAGGGCCCCGCCGATGCGCTTGTCCTTGCGCTCCAGCTCCAGGGCGCCGGTGACCACGCGCGTGACCTTGTCGACCAGGGCCCAGCGGGCGGCCTCGCCGTCGTCGCGCCAGGCGGCCGGGGTCTCGGGGATCACCCGCAGGCAGTTGGAGCCGGCGTCGGGATACCGCGTCCCCCAGGCCTCTTCGGTGGTGAAGGGCATGATCGGGGCCAGCCAGATGGTCAGGCGCTCGAACACCAGGTCCATCACCGTGCGCGTGGCGCGCCGGCGCAGGCTGTCGGGGCGGTCGCAGTAGAGGGCGTCGCGGCGGATGTCGAAGAACAGGGACGACAGGTCGTTGGAGCAGAAGTCCGCCACCGGCCGGATCACCCCGGCGAAATCGTAGGCCTCGTAGGCGGCCCGCACCTGGCCATCCAGTTCCCACAGCCGGTGCAGGACGAACCGCTCCAGCGGCGGCATCTGGTCGTGCGCCACCAGCTCCTCGGCGGTGAAGCCGCCCAGGGCGCCCAGCAGGTAGCGGACGGTGTTGCGCAGCTTGCGATAGGCGTCGATGGTGGTCTGCAGGACCGTGGCGCCGATCCTCTGGTCCTCGGAATAGTCCACCAGCCCGGCCCACAGGCGCAGGATCTCGGCCCCGCTCTGGCGCGTGACGTCCTGCGGCTCGACGGCGTTGCCCAGGGACTTGGACATCTTCTCGCCGCCCTCGGTGAGGGTCATGCCATGGGTCACCACCGCGCCATAGGGCGCGCGGCCGCGGGTGGCGCAGCTTTCCAGCAGCGACGACTGGAACCAGCCGCGGTGCTGGTCGGAGCCTTCCAGATAGAGGTCGGCCGGCCAGCGGCTCTCGGCCCTCGGCTCCAGCACGAAGGCGTGGGTCGAGCCGCTGTCGAACCAGACATCCAGGATGTCCTCGACCTTTTCGTAGCGCTCGGGGTCGTGGTTGCCGAGGAAGTCTCCGGCGGGGCGGGTGAACCAGGCATCGGCGCCCTCGGCCTCGATCAGGCCGGCGATGCGGGCGTTGACCTGCTCGTCGTGCAGCGGCTGGCCGGTGACCTTGTCCACGAACATGGCGAGCGGCGAGCCCCAGGCCCGCTGGCGGCTGATCAGCCAGTCCGGCCGCCCCTCCACCATCGAGCGGATGCGGGTGCGGCCGGCCTCCGGATAGAAGGCGGTGGCGTCGATGGCCGCCAGGGCCGTCTCGCGCAAGGTCTTGCCGCCGTGGACCGGGTCGTCCAGCGGCTCGTCCATGCGGATGAACCACTGCGGGGTGTTGCGGAAGATCACCGGCGCCTTGGAGCGCCACGAGTGCGGATAGCTGTGCTCGAGCCGCCCGCGCGCCAGCAGGGCACCGGCCTCGATCAGCTTGTCGATGACGGCGTTGTTGGCCGGGCCGAACTTGCCGGCCTTCTTGCCCTCGGTCTCCAGCACCTTCAGGCCGCCGAACAGGGGCACGTGCGGATAGTAGGCGCCGTCCTCGTCCACCGTCTCGGGGATCTCGCGGTGTCCGTGCGCCAGCCACACCTGGAAGTCGTCCGCGCCATGGCCGGGGGCGGTGTGAACGAAGCCGGTGCCGGCGTCGTCGGTGACGTGGTCGCCGGCCAGCATCGGCACCTGGAACTGGTAGCCGTGGTCCAGGTTGGCCAAAGGATGGGCCAGGACCATGCCCTGGCAGTCGACGGCCTCGACCTTGAAGGCCTTGGCGATCTTGGCCGCGGCGAAGACGTCCGCCGCCAGCTTCTCGGCCACGATCAGCCGGTCGCCCGGCCTGGCCCAGGGCTCGAAGGGCAGGCCCGTCTCCATGGCCTCGACCCGGTAGACCGCATAGGCGATGTCCGGGTTGTAGGAGACCGCGCGGTTGGCCGGGATGGTCCAGGGGGTGGTGGTCCAGATCACCACATGGCCGCCGACAGCGGCGTCGGAGCCTTCCACCACCTCGAACTTGGCCCAGATCGTGGGGCTGACATGGTCGTGGTACTCCACCTCGGCGTCGGCCAGGGCGGTGCGCTCCACCGGGCTCCACATCACCGGCTTGGAGCCGCGGTAGAGCTGGCCGGAAGCGATGAACTTGTGGAACTCGCGCACGATGGCCGCCTCGGAGGCGTAGTCCATGGTGGCGTAGCGGTTGGCCCAGTCGCCCAGCACGCCCAGGCGCTGGAACTCGCGACCCTGCTCGGCGATCCAGTGGGCGGCGTATTCGCGGCAGCGGGCGCGGAACTCGGCCTTGGAGACCTCGTCCTTGCGCCGGCCCTTGGCGCGGAACTCCTCCTCGATCTTCCACTCGATGGGCAGGCCGTGGCAGTCCCAGCCGGGCACGTAGTCGACGTCGAAGCCGAGGGCGAAGCGCGAGCGGACCACGAAGTCCTTGAGCAGCTTGTTCAGGGCGTGGCCGATGTGGATGGCCCCGTTGGCGTAGGGGGGGCCGTCGTGCAGCACGTACAGCGGCGCGCCCTTGGCCTGGCGGTCGGCGCGGATCTTGCCGTAGAGGTCGCCCCAGGCGTCCAGGATGCGCGGCTCGAGCTGCGGCAGGCCGGCGCGCATGGGGAAGGCGGTTTCGGGAAGGAAGACGGTCTCGCGATAGTCGCGGGCGGGTTTCTCGGCGTCGTCTGACATGGCGGTTCCAACGGAAGAATGGCCGGCCGGCGCCGCGGCGGGCGCATCGGGCCGGTGGAAAGGGGTTCAAGGACACCCGGCGCGCGCTGGATTCTCACCCGGCGGCGTCACGCCGGGCGGTTAATTCGCGACACTGTCCTGACCAGGATCATGGGCGCCAGATAGCAGAGGGCGCCCGCCCGGGCTAGTCGCGCGGCGCCCAAGACCGTCGAAGCCTAAACCTCAGCCTCCCGCCAGGATCGCCTTGGCGCGGGCGGCGTCGCGGTGGACCTGGGCGACCATGGCCGGGATGTCGAATTCGCCGTGGGCGTCGACGAAGGTCTCCTCGTCCCGCTGGAACTCGATCAGGTCGGTCTCGATGACCTCGCCGTAGATGTCTTCGTCGAAGTCGAACAGCCACACCTCCAGCAGCGGATCGACCGCGCCCACGGTGGGATTGACGCCGATGTTGGCGACCCCGTCCAGCACTCGCCCGTCCTTCAGCCGCGTGCGGGTGGCGTAGACGCCGAAGCGGGGCGCCACATAGTCGCCCAGCGCCACGTTGGCGGTGGGAAAGCCCAGCTTGCGGCCGAGCTGGCGACCCTTTTTGACCACCCCCTCGATGGCGAAGGGCCGGCCCAGGATCGTGGCGGCGTCGCGCGGCCGGCCCGCGCGCAGGGCGTCGCGCACGGCGGTCGACGAGAACTTGTGCTCGCCGTCGGCGCCCTCGGCCTCGGCCACCGAGACGGAAAATCCGAACTCGCGGCCATAGCGGCGCATGGCGTCGGGGCTGCCCGTCCGGTCCTTGCCGAAGGTGGTGTCGAAGCCCACCGCCACGTGACGGGCGCCGAGGCCCTTGAACAGCACCTCCTGGGCGAAGTCGTGGTCGGTGAAGCTGGCCATCTCGGCGCCGAACGGCAGCAGGTACAGCCGGTCGACCCCCATCCCCTCCAGCGTGCGGGCGAGCTGGTGCGGGGTCATCAGCCGGAAAGGCGGCGCCTCCGGATGGAAGTGCAGGCGCGGGTGGGGTTCGTAGCTGATCACCCCCAGCGGCGCCTCCAGCGCCCGCGCCGCCGCGGCGGCCTGCTCGATCACCTTCTGGTGGCCGCGGTGCACCCCGTCGAAGTTGCCGTGCGCCAGCGCCGCGCCCCGGTCGGCCTCCGCCAGGTTCTTCCAGCCATGCACGACTTTGAGCGCCATGGTCAGGCGCTCCGCGCGGCGTCGCGGCGGGGGACCATGATCTCGGCCTCCCCCTCGACCACGGCCTTGCCGGCCACCGAACACACGGTCTTCAGCGTCACCCGCCCGCGGCCAAAGTCGATGGCGGTGATCTCGGCCCGGGCCACCACCGTGTCGCCGATCTTCACCGGGCGTCGGAACTTCAGGGACTGCGAGACATAGATGGCGCCGGGGCCCGGCAGGCGCGTTCCGATGACGGCCGAGATGTAGCCCGCCGACAGCATGCCGTGGGCGATCCGTCCGCCAAACGGCGTCGAGGCCGCATAGGCCTCGTCCAGGTGGACGGGATTGCTGTCGCCGGTGACCGCGGCGAAGGCGACCAGGTCGTCGCCGGTGACGGTGCGCGCCAGCTCGGCGCTTTGGCCGACGGTGAGGTCTTCCAGGAAAAGGCCGTTCAAGGTCGGGACGCCCCCTCGTTCAAGAGGGTCTTACATAGTGCGCCTTCCGCAACGGTGGGAACTGGTTTTGCGCCGGTCCGAGCCATTCGCCGCCGAAAGGGAATTATTCGCCCTTCCGACATTTCAGGCGCCGCGTTCCCGCGCCTAGATCGGCGCGCTGGGCGGAAAGGCGGGGGGCCGGCGCTCCAGGTGCGAGGCCAGGCCCTCGCGCGCCTCCGGACCGGTGAACCCGAGGAACTCCAGGGCCAGGGAGGCGTCGAAGGTCGGCCCCATCTGCCGCAGCCAGTTGTTGAGGGCGTACTTGGTCCAGCGGATGGCGCTCTGGGCGCCCTCGGCCAGGCGGCCGGCCAGCTCCACCGCCTTGGCGTCCAGCTCAGCATCGTCCACCGCCAGGGAGATCAGCCCGATCCGCTCGGCTTCGTCGCCCAGCAGGGTGTCGCACAGCAGCAGGTAGAACTTGGCCTTGGCCATGCCGCACAGCAGCGGCCAGACGATCGCCGCGTGGTCGCCCGCCGCCACTCCCAGGCGCGTGTGGCCGTCGATGATCCGGCAGTCCTTGGTGGCGATGGAGACGTCGGCCAGCAGGCCGCAGACCAGGCCCGCCCCCACCGACACCCCGCGCATGGCGCTGACCACCGGTTTGGAGCAGTTGACGATGTTGTAGACGATGTCCCGCGCCTCCTTCCAGGTCCGCGCCCGGGCCTCGAAGTCGTTGGTCAGGGTCTCGATCATCGCGAAGTCGCCGCCGGCGGAGAACACCTTGCCGGCGCCGGTGATGATGGCCGCATTGACGCTGGGGTCGGCGTCCACGTCGCGCCAGATCTCGGCCAGCTCGGCGTGCATCGCGGCGTCGGCGCTGTTCATCTTGCCGTTGGCCATGGTGATCCGAAGCACCTTGGGGTGCGGTCGATCGAAAGTCAGGCGCGTGTAGCGGGCGTAGCGGTCTTCGGACATGGCGGGCTTTCCGGTCAGCGTCGCGCGATTGATGACAGGCGGTGATCGCCGCGGCCAGGGTCGTTTCGCCATCAAATTGACTTGCCGGACCCCCATGGGTGGCAGAGGGTAGAACGCGCCTACAGGTTGCGACGGGAGAAGGCCATGAGCGTGGTCGAAGAGCCGGCGATCCTGGTCAAGTCGAGCCGACCGTTCGCACAGGCCCTCGGGGCCGGCGCGGAGTTGCAGGTGACACCCCTCTTCAACAGCATCCGCGCGGCCAGCGGCCCGGACTTCGCGGCGACCGCCAATCCCGTGTGGAGCCGCGTCACGGCGGACGTAGCCGACGCCGGCGCCTTGTGGGACCTCTGCCATCAGCGGGTCGGACACGGGTTCGGGGTGGCGGGCGCGCCGGCGGCGGTGTTCGCCGAGCCCGACCTGCCGCAGACATGGACGTTCGCGCCGCCCACGCAGCTCGCCCTGGGCCTGGCGACGCCCTGTGGGCAGGTGCAGCCCGCGGATCCCAAGACGCCCACCGATCCCGGCGATCCCTACTGGTTCCGCCAGCCCGCCCACTCCGACTTCGGCGGCGCGCAGACCGGCGCAGGCGCCCGCATCGCCCATCTCGACACGGGCTATGATCCGCCGCACAGCACCAGGCCCGCCCGGCTGCGCAACGACCTCGAGCGCAACTTCGTGGACGCGGCGTTCCCGGCCAGCGCCGTCGACCGGTCGAGCGGCATCGGCGTCCAATACGGCCACGGCACGGCGACCCTGGCGATCCTCGCCAGCCCGGGCTACGGCGGCGCGCCGCAGGCCGAGGTGGTCCCCATGCGGGTCGCCAGCAGCGTGGTGCTGTTCTCCAACTCCACGGTCGCCAGGGCGCTGGACGAGGTCCACCGCCTGACCCAGAGCGGCCTGGCGCCGATCGACGTCGTGACCATGAGCATGGGCGGGCTGGCGTCACAGGCCTGGGCCGAGGCGGTGAACGCCCTCTACGACCTGGGCGTGTTCGTGGTCACCGCGGCGGGCAACAACTACTTCAACCTGCCGACGCGAAACATCGTCTATCCGGCCAGGTTCAACCGCGTGCTGGCGGCCTGCGGCGTCATGGAGGACCACCGGCCCTACGCGGATCTCGGCATCGGGATCATGGCCGGAAACTATGGTCCGGACCACAAGATGGCCACCGCCCTGGCCGCGGCGACCCCGAACCTGCCCTGGGCCCGGATCAACTGCCCGGGCACGGTCGACTGGCACGGCGGCGGCACCTCCTCGGCCACGCCCCAGATCGCCGCCGCCGCGGCGCGGTGGATCGCGGCCAACCGAGCGGTCCTGGACACCTACCCGGAGCGCTGGATGCGCGTGGAGGCGGCGCGCAAGGCCTTGTTCGACAGCGCCCGCCGCGACGCCAGGACAGACCGCCACCGGCTGGGAGGGGGCGAACTCCAGGCCGATCTGGCTCTGGGCCAGGCGCCCGTGGCGGCCGCCGCGGCCGCCCAGACCCTCGCCAAACAGGGTGAGGACAGCGCCAGCTTCGCCTTCCTGCGGGTGCTGACCGGCCTGGGCCTGGCCGCGGCGCCGGGACCGGTGCAGCGGATGCTGGAACTGGAGGCCCTGCAGCTTTCCCAGCGCGCGGGCGTGGAATCCGCCCTGGACGACTGGAGCAAGCCACCCGAGGCGCTTTCCGCCGAAGAACGCCGCCGCCTGGCGGACGCCCTGGCCAGCCAGCCGGAGGCCAGCCAGGCCCTCAAGGCCGCCCTGGGTCGCGCGGAGGGCCCGGCGGTTCCCGGAGCGACCCTGTCGGACACCCTGCCCGCGCCGGCCCGCCGCAGCGTCATGGACGAGTACCATCTGCGGCAGGCCATGGCGCCTGGGGTCCCCACGCCCGTCAACCGGCGCCTCAGGGCCTACGCCTACGACCCCGTGCTCAGCGGCCGCATGGGCGGCTGGGGCCTGAACGAGGCCGCCCTGGAAGTGCGATGGGAGCGCCTGCGCCCCGGCCCGATCGGCGAGTACCTGGAGGTCGTCGATGTCGATCCCGCCAGCGACTGCGCCTACGCGCCGGTGGACCTCAACGATCCTCGGCTGATCGCCACGGACGGGCTTGCGCCCAACGACGCCGATCCGCAGTTCCACCAGCAGATGGCCTATGCGGTGGCCATGAAGACGGTGGAGCACTTCGAACGGGCGCTGGGCCGGGTCGCCCTGTGGGCGCCGAGCTTCAACGATCAGACCCGCAACATCACCAATGCGACGTTCGTGCGGCGGCTGCGGGTCTATCCCCACGCCCTGCGCGAAGAGAACGCCTACTACAGCCCTGAACGTTCGGCCCTGCTGTTCGGCTATTTCGACGCGCGGGACCACGACACCGGCGAGGTGCTGCCCGGCGGAACGGTCTTCGCCTGCCTCTCGCACGACATCGTCGCCCACGAGACGACCCACGCCCTGCTCGACGGCCTGCATGTGCACTTCCGCGAGGGCGGCAATCCGGACGCCTTCGCCTTCCACGAGGCCTTCTCGGACATCGTCGCCCTGTTCCAGCACTTCACCCTGCCCGAGGCGTTGCGGGCGGAGATCGGCAAGACCCGCGGCGACCTGCGCAACGAGAACATGCTGGCGCAGCTGGCCTTCCAGTTCGGCCAGAGCACAGGCCGCTACGGCGCCCTGCGCGACGCCATCGGCCGCTATGTGGACGGCGTATGGACCCGGTGGAGTCCTACGCCCCAGGACTACGCCAACGCCACGGAGGCGCATGACCGCGGCGCCGTCCTGGTCGCCGCCGTGTTCGACGCCTTCCTCGACGTCTACGCCGCCCGCGGCGCCGACCTGATCCGCCTGGCCACCGGCGGCGCCGGCGTGCTGCCGCCCGGCGGCATCCCGGTCGACCTCACCAACCGCCTGGCGGAGGAGGCCGCCCGGATCGCCGGCGTGGTGCTGCAGATGTGCATCCGCGCCCTCGACTACTGCGCGCCGGTGGACATCACCTTCGGCGACTATCTCCGCGCCCTGATCACCGCCGACCAGGACGTCTCGCCGGTGGAGCGCCGGGAGTACCGCGTGGCCATGGTGGCGGCGTTCCGCGCGCGCGGCATCTATCCGCCGGGCGTGCGCCAGCTTTCGGTGGGCGCCATGGCGTGGGAGCCGCCGCCGATCCCGCTGCCCAAGCTCGAGGACATCCTCACCCATCTCGAGGACGAGATACCCTCCCGCTGGAGCCTCTACACGGACCGGGAGGACGTCTGGAGGAGCTCCCGCCTGGCCGCCGTGCAACTGTGGCAGGACCTCAAGCGAAAGGTCCCGTCCGCCGAACTGGCCGCCCTGGGGCTCGACAAGCGCGGCAACGTCGCCATGACCCTCGGCGGCTTGGCCGGACGCCTGAGCGACTTCATCGTCCATTCCGTGCGGCCGGCGCGGCGCATCGACAGCGAGGGCCAGGCGCGGACGGATCTGGTGATCGAGGTGACCCAGGCCTGGCGGCCCTCAGGCTCCGACCAGCCGCCGATCCTGGGGGGCTGCACCATCCTGTTCGATCTGGAAGAGGGCCGCATCCGCTATGTGATCCGCAAGCGGCTGGGGAGCGACGGCTTCATTGGCCGGCAACTGGCCTTCCGCGCCGCCGCCGTGGCCGGGGACCTGCGCGATTCCTACTTCGCCCCACTGTACGGCGGGCGCGAGCCGTTCGCCGCGCTGCACCGGCAATCCTGATGCACACCGAAGCCATCCAATCCGCGGGAGGCGCGCATGGCCCAAGATGAGGTGACGTCGGCGGCCGCCGGCGCGGTCGAGCCGCCGCCCTGGCGCGCCCGCATCCGCATGTATCGCCAGGGCCTCGGCGACTGCTTCCTGGTGACGCTGAACGGCCCCGAAGCGCCCTTCCATGTCCTCATCGACTGCGGCGTCATCCTGGGCACGGCCAACGCCGCCGGCCAGATCGCCAAGGTCGTCGCCGACATCCGCCAGACCTGCGCGGACCGTATCGACATCGTGGTGGGCACCCACGAGCATTGGGACCACCTGTCGGGCTTCGTCCAGGCCACGGACGACCTCAGGAAGATCGCCTTCGAGACCGTATGGCTGGGCTGGACCGAGGACCCCAAGGACCCCGCCGCCGCCGGACTGGCCGCCACGCGCGCAAAGGCCATCGACGCCCTGCGGCTCGGCGTCGCCCGCCTGCGCCTGGCCGGCGATGGCGACTCGGCGGCTGAGATCGACAGCATCCTCGAGTTCTTCGGAGCCGCCGGCGGCTCCAGCACCAAGGACGCGCTGGAGATCGTGCGGACGCTCTCCAACAAGCCGCCGACCTATGTGCGGCCCACCGATCCCCCCGTTGACCTGCCGGGCGGCGCCAGGCTCTATGTGCTCGGGCCGCCCCTGGATCCTGCGTTGCTCAAGAAGTCGAGCCCATCCGCCGGCCAGAGCTACGGCTTCGACTCGGTGGACCTGTTCGTCAGCGACGTGGCGCCGCGGCTCACGGATGCGGGTCGCTCGCCCTTCGCCGACGACCGGGTGATCCCCCTGTCGGTGGCCGAGCACATGCCCTTCTTCCGCGAGACCTACTTCAACGCCGCGGAGTCGAGCCGCAAACTCGACGCCGCCTGGCTGGGATCGCTCAGCGACGTGGCCCTCAAGCTCGACAGCGACACCAACAACACCAGCGTCGTCCTGGCCTTCGAGCTGCCGGGGGGTGACGTGCTGCTGTTCTGCGCCGACGCCCAGATCGGAAGCTGGCTGTCCTGGGCCACCCTGAGCTGGCAGGTGGACGGAAAGACGGTGACCGGCCCGGATCTTCTCAAGCGCGCCATCGTCTACAAGGTCGGCCACCACGGCAGTCACAACGCCACGCTCAAGCCGAACGGCCTGGAGCTGATGACGGCGCTGAAATACGCCCTGCTGCCCGTCGACGCGGCGATGGCGCAGAAGAAGCATTGGGGACGCATGCCCCTGCCCGAGATCGTCGACGAACTGAACCGGCGCACCGGCGAGCGCGTCCTTAGAATCGACCAGCCAAAGCCCGCCGCCGCCGGGCCCGAAGCGGTCGAGACGCCTCTGTACTACGAACTGACGATCTGACGGCGTCGCTCCCGCTGCGGCCCAAGGGGCCGTCCGCGCCCTACCAGGCCAGGTCGGCCATGGCGTAGTCGGCGGTGACGCCCTCGGGCTCCAGCAGGGCGGCGACGCCCGCCTGGCTGAGCCGGCCGTCCGGTCCCTTGGCGGCGTCCCCGTGGATGCCGCTGGCGATGAACAGGACGTCGAGGCCGTGGTCGTTGGCGCCCTTGACGTCGGTGACCACGCCGTCGCCCACGCAGAGCACCCGCCGCCGGTCCACCGGCCCGCCCAGCAACTGGGAGGCTTCGGCGATGGCGGCGGCGTAGATCGGGGCGTGCGGCTTGCCCGCCATGCGCACCGGCCCGCCCAGGGTCTCGTAAAGCGCCGCCAGGGCGCCGCCGCAATAGACCAGCTTGTCGCCCCGCTGGACCACGATGTCCGGATTGGCGCAGACCATGGGCAGGCGCCGCCGCGCCGCCGCCTGCAGCCTCTCGCGATAGTCCTCGGGCCCTTCCACCTCGTCGTCGTCGGGGCCGGTGAGGGCGATCAGCTTGGCGTCCTCCAGCGGCGAGAACTCCAGGGCGAGGCCCGCGTACAGCGGCCCGTCGCGGTCCGGGCCGATGCGCCAGGCGGGGCCCTGGCCATAGGTCGCCAGGATGTCGCGAGTGGTGTCGCCGGAGGTGACGATGGCGCTGTAAGTCTCGCGCGGCACGCCCAGGCCGTCGAGCTGCGGGATCACGTCGCTGGCCGGGCGCGGAGCGTTGGAGATCAGCACCACCGGTCCCTTCTCGGCCGCCCAGCGGGCCAGGGCCGCGCACGGCTCGGGGAAATGTTCGCGGCCGTTGTGGATCACCCCCCAGATGTCGCTGAGGATGACGTCATAGCGGCCGGCGAGCTCGGAAAGGCCTTGGATCAATCGGGTCATGTGGGGGCGCGGGTAGCGGCCCCCTCGCCGGGCGTCAATCGCAAGACCACCCGGTGGCCTCGTTCACGCCGCGTCGTGGAAGATGATCCCCAGGGTGTGTCGACCCCCGGAGCGCACCTCGCTGACCCCATGGCGCAGGATGCGCCGGTGCGGGCCGCGCGTTCCCTTCGCCGGCCGCTCGCGGACCGCGAAGATCACCCCTTCGCCCTGGCGCAGGGGAACCACCTGGGGGCGCGACTGCTGGCGCGGGATCTGCTCGACGATGACGAACTCGCCGCCCTCGAAGTCCCGGCCGGGTTCGTCCAGCAGGAAGGCCGCCTGCAGCGGGAACACCTCTTCGCCATAGAGGTCCTGGTGCAGGCAGTTGTGGTCGCCCGGACCATAGCGCAGCAGCAGGGGCGTCGGCCGCGCCTGGCCGGCGGCGCGGCAACGCCCGGTCAGGGCGTCCAGCGCGTCCGGAAACCGCCGGCTGTCGCCCAAGGCTTCCATCCACCGGTTCGCCGCCGCCGCCAGGGGCGGATAGAGCCCCTGGCGCAGGCGCTCGACCAGCGGCGGCAGGGGATAGGCGAAATAGCGGTACTCCCCACGCCCGAAGCCGTGGCGCGCCATGACCACGCGGCTGCGATAGAGCCGGTCCTCGTCATAGGCGCCCGCCACGGCCCGGCAGGCGACCGGGTCCAGGACCGGGCCGGTGAGGGCCCAGCCCCGGGCGTCGAGCTCGGCGGCGATCTGCGTCCAGTCGAGGTCGAGCCCAGGACAGTGTTCCAAGGACGCCGCCATCACGCCGAGGCCTCCTGGGCCAGCAGGGCGCGCTTGCGCTCCACGCCCCAGCGATAGCCGCTGATCGCCCCGCCGGCGCGCACCACGCGGTGGCAGGGAGTCACCACCGCCAGGGGATTGGCGGCGCAGGCCTGGGCCACCGCCCGCGCGGCGCCCGGCCGGCCGATGGCGCGGGCGAGCTCGCCATAGCTGGTGGTGGTGCCGGCCGGGATGGCCCGCAGCGCCGCCCACACCGCCTGGGCCAGGGGGCCGCCGCGGGGATCCAGGGCGATGTCGAAGGGCGCCGCCGGGTCGGCCAGGCGGGCGCGGACGGCGGCCATCGCTGGCGCCAGCGCGTCCGCGTCGCGCACCAGCCGCGCCTTGGGGAACCGGGCCTTCAGATCGCGCTCCAGGGACGGCGCGTGATCGCCCAGCAGGACGGCCGCCAGGCCCTTGTCGGTGATCGCCGCCAAGACCTGGCCGAGGTCGCAGGCCTGGACGTCCCAGGTCAGGGTCTCACGCGCCGCGTCAGGCCGACAGCGCTTGCAGGGCCGGAAACCGGCCTCCCGCGCCGCCTCGGCGGTGTCGAAGAAGCGCACGTTGCGGCGCAGGGGCCGTCCCGAACAGTCGGGCCGGCAGTAGACCCCCGTGGTGGCGACGGCGAAGTAGAAGACGCCGTCCGCCTGGCGGTCGCGGCGCTGGACGGCGTCCCAGCGGGCGTCGTCGGTGACGTAGGGCTTGTTCATCGGTAGGGCCTCCAGTTCATCTGGGGCCAGTGTCGCGCCATGGCTGACGCGGCGCATTCCGATGCTTGCGGTCGTTCGAAAGAAGCCCGGCGCGGGACCTAGATGTCGTTTCCAAGAAGGTTGTTCACACGCTGCCAGGGTGTGAGGCCGGCGATGCCGGAGTGGGGTCTGTTGAGATTGTAGGCCCTGGTCCAGGGTTGGATGGCCTGGGTTCGCTCGGC
>Ga0265327_10001878_pt1 | contig 24307 bp, 21 predicted proteins | sample 41621metaG_FD_202089 | JGI IMG/M metagenome (GOLD analysis project Ga0265327, IMG submission 202089) | Rhizosphere microbial communities from Carex aquatilis grown in University of Washington, Seatle, WA, United States - 4-16-21 metaG | ecosystem: Host-associated > Plants > Roots > Rhizosphere...
CTTCCGGTTCACCGACGGATCGGGCCGCGACGCGGCCGCCGCCGGCTGCCTGGCCACCGGGCTGCGGGCCCTCAACGCCGTCCCCTACGTCAACGAGCTGCCGCCGGGGTGGGTGACCGCCCTCGACCTGCCGCTCATCCCCGGGGTCGGCACCGTCCGCTGACCGTCACGAACCCGCACCCGGGACGCGCCCAGCGCTGGCCCGGGCCGAACCACCGTCAGGAGCTGCCATGACCCCCGAGGACCTCGTCGAGCTGGAGCTGATCAAGCGGCTCAAGTACCGCTACCTGCGCAGCATCGACCAGAAGCTGTGGGACACGCTCGAGTCGTGCTTCGTGCCCGAGGCCACGGCCCGCTACGGCGGCGGCCTCTACGAGTTCGGGAGCCGGGACGACATCATCGAGTTCTGCCGGACCTCGATGGGTGCCACCACGTTCCTGTCGAGCCACCGCTGCCACCACCCGGAGATCGACCTCGTCGGGGACGCCGAGGCCACCGGCACCTGGGCCCTCGAGGACACGGTCATCCTCACCGACTTCGGGCTCACCATCCAGGGTGCCGCCTTCTACGAGGACCGCTACGTCAAGCGGGACGGTGAGTGGAAGATCCTCCACACCGGCTACAAGCGCTCCTTCGAGGAGCTCATCCCCCGGGCCTCGATCGCCGGGATCAAGCTGACCGCCGAGTGGTGGGCCACCGACGGGCGGTCGAACCTCGGGGCCTGAGCCAACGGGGGGACGACGGGGCATCCTGAGGCCGGCGGCGGCTCGCCCGGCCCGGTCGTCCGGCCCGCCTCAGGACAGGGTGGCGCCGTCCACCCGGATGTCGGCCCCGTTCATGTGCGACGCCTCGTCGGAGGCGGTGTAGGCGATGGTGGCGGCGATGCCCTCCGGCGTCCCGAACGCCCCGAGCGGCATGACCCGGTTGATGAGCTTGGCGTTCGCCCCCTCGGGCACCGAGAACGCCGCCGTGATGGGCGTGTCGATGGCGCCGGGGCTCACGCTGTTGCAGCGCACGCCGGCCTTGGCGTACTCGACGGCCAGCTCCCGGGTCATGGCCAGCACGCCGCCCTTGGAGGCCGAGTACGCGAGCGCCCAGGGCTGCCCGGCGTGGGCGGCCGTCGACGCGATGTTGACGATGTTCCCCCGGCTGGCCAGCAGGTGGGGCAGCGACTCGCGGCACATGAGGAAGGTGCCCGTCAGGTTGATGGTGATGAGCCGGTTCCACTCGTCCAGCGTCAGCTCGTGGGAGTGGCCGAAGGACAGCACGCCGGCCACGTTCACCACCACGTCGAGCGAGCCGAGCGCCTCCACGGCGCCCGACACGATGGCCCGCACGCCCTCCTCCGTCGACACGTCACCCGGGCGGGCGACGACCGACCCGGTCAGGCCGGCGGACTCCTCCGCCACGGTGGCCAGCGCCTCGGCGTTGACGTCCACGGCCACCACCGCGGCGCCCTCCTGGGCCAGGCGGAGGGCGGTCGCCCGGCCGATGCCCGACGCCCCCCCGGTGACCAGCACGTGCTTCCCGTCGAATCGCTCCAGAGCCATGGCGGCACTGTAGGACGGATCGGCGTCGCGGTGGGCAGCCGGGCCCGCCCGTGCAAGGCTGGACGGCGTCCCCCGCCCACGCCGCCGGCCGGTCCGCCGCCACGGCCCGTCCCACCGAGGTGCCCATGCCCACCGCACACGTCGACGGCGTCGACCTGCACTACCAGCTGTCGCGTACCGGGCCCCGCCTCCTGCACCTGCTCGGCTCGGGCATGACCCTCGAGGCGTCGGGCGTCGTGCTCGCCGTCCTCGGGGCGGGGTCGACCACGCTGTCCTTCGACCCGAGGGGGATGGGTGAGAGCACGGCCGATCCCGCGCCCTACGACATGGCCACGTGCGCGGCCGACGCTCTGGGCCTCATGGACGCCCTGGGTTGGGATACGGCCCGGGTCCTCGGCCTCAGCTTCGGCGGCATGGTGGCCCAGGAGCTGGCCGTCACCGCGCCGGACCGCGTCGAGCGGCTGGCGCTGCTCTGCACCTCGCCGGGCGGGGCGGGTGGGTCGTCCTACCCGCTGCACGAGCTCGAGGACCTCGACGCGGCGGGGCGGGTGGCCGCCCGTCGGCGCCTCCTGGACAGCCGCTTCGACGACGCCTGGCTGGCCGACCACCCGTCCGACCAGGCCCTGGTCGAGATGCTGGACCGCGGGGACGACGACGCCGACCCGGTGGTCATGGCCGGCCGCCGGGCCCAGCTGGAGGCACGGCGCGGCCACGACGTCTGGGACCGGCTCGGGCGCATCGACTGCCCGACCCTGGTCGCCTGCGGCCGGTACGACCCCATCGCCCCGATGGCCAACAGCGAGGCCATCGCCTCGCGCATCCCCGGGGCCGAGCTACGCGCCTACGAGGGCGGCCACGCCTTCGTCGCCCAGGACCGGGCGGCCGTGCCGGACATCGTGGCCTTCATCACCGCGCCGTCGTGACGGGCGCGGGCCCGCCGGACCCCGACGGGGCGCCCGTGTCGGGCCGCTGCGACGAGCGGTTCGCCCCGGTCCGGGAGGCGTTCGCCGCCAACTTCGCCGAGCGGGGCGAGGTCGGGGCGGCGGTGGCCGTCGTGCTCCACGGCGAGACGGTGGTGGACCTGGTCGGCGGGTGGACCGACGAGGCCCGCGACCGGCCGTGGCGGCACGACACCCTGGTCGACGTCTACTCGGTGGGCAAGGCGTTCGTGGCCCTGCTCCTGCTCCAGCTGGTCGACGAGGGCCTGGTCGGACTGGACGACCCGGTGGCCTCGGTCTGGCCCGAGTTCGGGACGGGCGGCAAGGAGCGGGCCACCGTGCGGGAGGCGCTCTGCCACCGCGCCGGCGTGCCCGCCATCCGGGAGCCGCTGACCGACGACGACCTCGGCGACTGGGAGACCATGGCCGGGGCGCTGGCCGCCACCGACCCCTGGTGGGAGCCGGGGACGCGGCACGCCTACCACACCAACACCTACGGCCACCTGATCGGCGAGCCGGTGCGGCGACTCACCGGTGAGCTGCCGGGCGACCGGCTGGGCCGCCTGGCCGCCGGCCTCGGGGCCGACGTGTGGTGCGGCCTGCCGCCCGGGCAGCAAGCCCGCTGCGCCGACGTCCTCTGGGCCCTCCCCGGCGGGCCGCCGGCGGTCGACCGGACGGACCACCGGGGCGACGAGCTGATGGCCCTGCTCAGCTACTTCAACCCGCCGGGCTACTCGTCGATGGGCGTCGTGAACACCACGGCCTGGCGGTCGGCCCAGGTCCCGTCGACCAACACCCACGCCACGGCCACCGGTGTCGCCCTGCTCTACGACGCCCTGCTCCGACCCGGTCGCCTGCTGTCGCCCGGCCTGCTGGCCGAGGCCACCTCGGCCCAGTCGACCGGCTGGTGCCCGATCCTCGGCGAGGAGGCCACCTTCGGGCTCGGCTTCACGCCGACCTCACCCCGCCGCCCCTTCGGGCCCCACCCCTCGGCCTTCGGCCACTTCGGGACGGGCGGGGCGGTCGGGTTCGGCGACCCGGGTCACGGGATCGCCTTCGGCTACGTCATGAACCACGTCATCCCCCGTTGGCAGAGCACCCGCAACCGGTCCCTCATCGACGCCCTCTACCGCTGCCTCTGACGGGCGCTCCGCCCCGGTAGCCCGGGGGATCGGCCGTTCCGACACACCCGTCTGGCAGTCTGGCCGCGTGCGCAGGTCGGGGACATGAGGATCATCCACACCAGCGACTGGCACCTCGGCCGCCGCTTCGAGCGCGAGCCGCTCGAGGCCGATCAGCGGGCCTTCCTCGGATGGCTGGCCGACGAGGTGGCGGAGCGCCACGTCGACCTGGTCGTCGTGGCCGGCGACGTCTACGACCGGTCCCAGCCCGCCGAGGACGCCGTGGCCCTGCTCGACCTGGGCCTGGACCGCCTGCGGGCCGCCGGGGCCCAGGTGGTCCTCATCCCCGGCAATCATGACAGCGCCCGCCGCCTCGGATTCGGGGCCGCCCGCCAGGCGCTCGGCGGGGTCCACGTCGTGGCCGACGGGTGGGCGCCGCCCGTGCCCAGGGTGCTGTCCGCCGACGGCGAGCGCATCGCGGTGGTGGCGGTCCCGTTCCTCGACCCCCACGTCGCCCCGCCGCCGTTGCCGGCCGGGGACGGCACGGCCCGGGTGGCCACCCACCAGTCGGTGCTGGCCGACGCCCTGGACGCGGGGCGCCGCGGCCTGGCCGGGCTCGACGGCGTGCCCTCCCTGGTCATGGCGCACGCCTACGTGGCCGGCGCCGGGCACTCGGAGTCCGAGCGGACCCTGGCCGTCGGCGGCACCGACCAGGTCGACCCGGCCCTGTTCGCCGGCTTCGACTACGTGGCCCTCGGCCACCTGCACCGGCCACAGCGCATCGGCGGCTCGGAGACGGTTGCCTACTCCGGATCGCCCCTCCCCTACTCCTTCAGCGAGGACCATCCGAAGTCGGTGCGCCTCCTCGAGGTCACGGGCGGCCGGGTCGCCGACGTCACGACCGTCCCGGTGCCCGTCGGGCGCACGGTGGCCACCCTGACCGGCACGCTGGAGGAGCTGCTGTCCGACCGTTCCCACGACCCCGCCACCGGGTGCTGGGTGGCGGCCCGGCTGACCGACCGGACGGTGCAGACCCAGCCCATGGAGCGGCTCCGGAAGCGCTTCCCGCACGTGGTGAGCGTCCGGTACGCCGACCCCCACACCGGTGCGTCGGTCCGCCACGGCGCCGGCGGCGCCCCCATCGAGGCGCGGTCCCCCGAGTCGGTCGTGCTCGAGTTCCTGGCGGACGCCCGGGACCGGGCCCCCTCGGACTCCGAGCGGGCCCTCGTCCACGACGCGCTGGTCGAGGCCCACGCGGGGGCGCCGGCATGAGGCCGCTCGCCCTGCGCCTGCAGGCGTTCGGTTCCTACGGCGGCGAGTTCGCCATCGACTTCGCCCGCCTGGGCGGCCACGGGGTCTTCTCCATCACGGGCCCCACCGGTGCCGGCAAGTCGACCATCTTCGACGCCATCGTCTACGCGCTCTACGACGACCTGCCCGGGTTCCGGGCCAACAGTCACGTCCGGAGTCAGTTCGCCGAGCCGGGAACGCGCACCGAGGTGACGCTCGAGTTCGAGGCCGAGGGCCGCCACTGGGTGCTGACCCGCACGCCCGCCCAGCTCCGGCCCAAGTCCCGGGGCGGGTCGGGCCTGGTGGAGGACCCGTCGAAGGTGGTGCTGGCTCAGGCTGGCGCACCGGGCGCCACCCTCACCCGCAAGCGCGACGTCGCTGAGCGCCTCGACGAGCTCGTAGGGCTGACCAAGGCCCAGTTCGAGCAGGTCGTCCTGATCCCCCAGGGCCGGTTCGAGCAGGTACTGAAGGCGAAGACCCAGGACCGCGCCGACCTGCTGGCCAAGCTCTTCCCCGTCGACGTCTACGTGCGCACGACCGAGGCCCTGCGGCGGATGGCGGTGGAGCGGCGTCGGGCCTACGAGGAGCTGACCTGTGGCCGACAGTACGCCGAGGACCGCCTGCGGTCCGAGGTGTCGGCCTTCTGGGCCGACGCGGGACCTGCGCACGGCGGACACCCGTCCCCCGACGAGGAGCTCGACCTCGCCCGCCTGCCCGAGGTGCGCCGCTGCCTGGAGGCCCGGCTGGCCGGTGTGACCCGGGCCCGGGACGCAGCGGCGGTGGCGCGGGAGGAGGCGGGCACCCGGCGGGCCGGCGTCGAGGCGGCCGTGGAGCGTTGGGAGCAGTGGACCCGTGACGTCGCCGAGGCGACGGGGCACCCGGCCGAGGAGGCGGCGGACGCCGAGATCGCCGTGCACCTGGACCGGGCGGCGGCCGTCGCCACGCTGGCCACGTCCCTGACGGCCTGGCGGGCGGCCGACGAGCGGCTCGTCGCCCTCGACGCCGAACGGGTGCACCTGCGGCGCTGCGTCGACGCCGGCTGGACCGACGACCTCGACCCCGCCGCCCTCGACTCGCCCACGGCGGCCCTCCTGCTGGCCGGCACGGTCGCCGCCGAGGCCGCCGCCCTGGAGGAGGCCGACCGGACCTTCGCCGACCTCACCGGCCAGGAGGCCCGGCTGGCGACCGAGGAGCGGTGCCTCGGCCAGCGCACCGCCGCACTGGCCGAGGCCGTCACCCACGCCGAGGCGGCCGCCGGCCGGGTGGCGGAGGCCGAGGCGACGCTGGCCGGGCTGTCCGACCGTGCGGGGCGGCGGCCCGCCGTCGAGGCCCGTGTCGTCCTCCTGGAGCGCGACGCCGAGCACGAGCGGCGCCGGGCCACCGGCGCGGGTGAGCTGGCCGATCTGACCGGGCGCCTCGAACGCGCCCGCTGCCGCACCGCCCACGCCGAAGGGCACTGCACCGAGGTCCGCCGGGCCTGGCGGGCCGGTCTGGCCGGCCGGCTGGCCGCGCACCTCGAGGACGGGCGACCCTGCCCGACCTGCGGCGGCGGGGAGCACCCCGACCCGGCCCGGCCCGCACCCGACGCCCCGACCGACGAGCAGCTCGAGGCGGCCGAGGAGTGCCTCCGCCAGTGCGTCGAGCGGCAGCGGTCGCTCGAGCTGCGGGCGGCGGAGGCGGCGGCCCGGCTCGACGCCCTCCCCCGGGTGGTCGACGGGGCGGACGTGGAGGACCGGCTCGCCGCCGCCCGGGACGAGCTCGCCACCCTCGACGCCGCCGCGTCCGAGGCCTCGGCCTGCCGGGTCCGGTTGGACGGGCTCCGTCGCCAGGCCACCGCCGAGGCCGCCGGCATCGACGCCGAGCGGTCCGACCTCGACGCCCGTAAGGGTGTCCTGGCCGAGCGGCGGACCCGCTGGACGGCCGACCGGGACGCCTTTGCCAAGACGCACGGGAGCCTCGCCTCGACGGCGTCGGCCACCACGGCCCGCCGGTCCCTGGCCGGCGCCCTCACCGGCCTGGCCGACAACCTCGGGGCCGCCGCCGCTGCTGCCTCGGCCCGGACCGAGCACCGCACGGCCATGGCCCCCACCATGGACGCGTTCGGCGTGACCGAACCCGCCGCCCTGCTCCGGTGGTCGATGGGCCGGGACGACGTGACGTGCGCCCGGGCCGGGCTGGACGCCCGGTCGCAGCACCGGCGCGACGTGGCCGCCCGCATCGCCGCCTTCGTGGCCGACGGCGGTGGGGACGAGCCCCCGCCGCTCGAGCCGGCCCGTGAGGCGGAGCGCCGGGCGGCCGAGGCCCACGACCTCCTGGTGGGCCGCGTGGCCACCATGACCGGACGCCTCGCCGCGGTCGACGCGGCCGCGGCCGAACTGGCCGACGGCGCCGCCGCCGTGGCCACGGCCCGCCGGGCCAAGGAGGAGGCCGACACACTGGCCGGGCTGTGCGCCGGGCTGGGCAACGGACCCGACGTCAGCCGCCTCTCGCTCGAGAACTGGGTGCTCGCCTACTACCTCCGCCAGGTCCTGGCCCACGCCAACTGCCGGCTCGAGACCATGACCAACGGCCGCTACGCCCTCGACCTCAGCGAGGAGCACGCCGATGGACGGCGGGCATGGGGACTCGACATCTCGGTCCGCGACGCCGAGACGGGGCTCACCCGGCCCGCCACCACCCTCTCGGGTGGCGAGACCTTCATGGCCGCCCTGGCCCTCGCCCTCGGGCTGGCCGACGTGGTGTCGTCGGGCTCCGACTACTCCATCGGCGCACTCTTCGTGGACGAGGGGTTCGGCTCACTCGACGGCGACTCCCTCGACACCGTCGTCGAGGTGCTGCGGTCGCTCCAGGACGGCGGACGGATGGTCGGCGTCATCAGCCACGTGCAGGAGCTGAAGGACGCCCTGCCCGTCGGCATCACCGTCACCCCGACGACCTGCGGGTCGGCGGCCCGCGTCCACTACCCCGAGGCGTGACCGCGGGTCGGACCCGGCCGACGGCCGCCGCCACCGTGAGCGCACTCGTGTGCGTCCTGGCGGCCGCCTGCGGGCAGCCGAGCGCCGCGACCGGCACTCCGCCCACCACTACCCCCGCCCCGGTGGCCACCACGGCGCCCGGCGCGACCACCTCCTCCGGTCCCGCCGTCCTGCGGTCCGGACCCGGCGCCCTATCCGTCTACACGGTCGAGCCGCAACCCACCCCCGGTTCGTGCCACTACCGGTGGGACGGTGCCGACCCGCTGCCCGACCCGGCCTGCACCCCAGGGGCGGTCGACCCGCAGGTGACCCAGGCGGACATCGACACGACCATCTGCCACCGGGGCTGGACGGCGACCATCCGGCCGCCAGAGGACGTGACCTCGGCCGAGAAGCGGGGGTCGGCCGAGGCCTACGGCTACACCGGACCGTTCACCACGGGCGAGTACGACCACCTGGTGCCGCTCGAGCTCGGGGGCGACCCGAACGACCCGGCCAACCTGTGGGTGGAGCCCAACGACCACCCGGGGGCGACCTCCACGTCGAACGGCAAGGACGCCCTCGAGAACCGCCTGCGTGAGCTGGTCTGCGCCGGCTCACTGTCTCTCGACACCGCCCGTCTGGCCATCGCCACGAACTGGGTGGCCGCCGCCGCCCACTACGGCTGAGGCGACGACCCACGGGGCCCCCATCGTCGCGGCCCCCTGCCGCCCTGGCCAGAATACATATGTGTAGGTGGCACAACATATGTGCGCGATCGGTGCTACAACGGGGCCCAGCAGACCCACCGGCGGGCCACCCACCGAAGGACCAGCAGCGATGACACTGACCATGACGCCGACCGGGGCGGCCAACGGCAAGCGCCGCCTCCCCATCCAGATCGCCAACGAGGCGAGGATGATCGAGGCGACCATCGACCTGCTGGGTGAGCACGACGTCACCCACATCACCAGCCGGATGATCGCCGAGCGGTCGGGCACGGCCACCAACTACATCACCCGCTACTTCGGTGGTCGCGACGCCCTCCTGGCCGCCACCGCCGACGAGCTCGGCCGCAGGATCGCCGGAGGCATGGAGGCCCTCGACGACCGCGACGACATGTCCGACCCCCTCGACATGCTCCGCGCCGTGGTCGGCCTGCCCGAGGGCACGATCTGGTTCGCCCTGCTGCGCTACCTGGCCGCCCGCGACGTCACCCGCACCCGGGACGGTGGCACGCGACCCCCGCTGGTGGCCGCCTGCGAGCACGTCGTCGCCCGCATGTTCCGGATCGAGGGCGAGGACGCCCGGCTCTGGGCCAACGTGTTCCTCACGTACATGATGGGCGGGCTGGCATTCAACCCGCTGCTCGGGACCACCGATGACGAAGGCGAGCGGGTGCTCGGCACCCTGGGCCGGGTCGTGGAGCTCGTGCGCGACAACCGGATCCCGCTCGAGCGCTGAGCGGCGCGACGGCGTGCCCGCCGGCCCTCAGGAAGCCCGCAGCAGCGTCGTCTGGGCGTCGGACCAGGTGCGGTCGCACGACCGGCACCGCCAGATGGTCGACGATCCCGACATGAGGCGGGGGTAGACCACCAGCTTGGGCACGTCCTGCGCCGCGCAGTACGGGCACGTCCTGAACGCCTCTGGCTCACTCACGTACGACACCTCCGGGGATGGATCCGATACCTGGTGGATCGGCACCCGGCGCCCGGACTTGAGCGGCAGCCCGTGCATGGCCCCCCGGAGCCGGCCGCCGGTCTACCCTGCCCGCAGCACGACACCGAGGAGGACCCGTTGCCGCAGCACCGAGCAGGACGCAGCAGGTGGCGCGGGCGCGCCACCATCGGCGCGGCGCTGGTGACCGCCGTGGCCCTCGGGGCGACGGGCACCTCCCGCCCGGCGGCGGCCACGGTGCCGCTCGGGACACCCGCCTTCTACACCTGGCAGGCGCCCTACGGCAGCACCGACCCCGCCCAGCGGGTCGTGGCCCTGACCTTCGACGACGGGCCCAGCGTCTACACGCCGGCCGTGCTCTCGGTCCTGCAGCAGTACCACGTGCCGGGCACGTTCTTCGAGGTCGGCCAGGAGGTGGCCGCCCATCCCGACCTCACCCGGGCGCTGGCTCAGGCCGGTGAGTCGGTCCAGGACCACACGTGGAACCACCCCGACCTCACCACCATCCCGGTCTCGCAGTTCCCCTACCAGATCGACCAGACCCAGAACCTCATCGCCCAGGTCACCGGCACCGCGCCGCTGTGCGTGCGCCCTCCCTACGACGCCTTCAACGGGACGGTCCTCCACCAGCTGGCCGTGCGCGGGCTCACCACCATGAGCTACTCGGTCGACTCGAGCGACTGGACCCGGCCCGGGGTCCAGGCCATCGTGGACCACGTCCTGAGTGCCGCCTTCCCGGGGGCGGTCATCGGCATGCACGACGGCGGGGGCGACCGCAGCCAGACGGTGGCCGCCCTGCCCGCCATCATCACCGGCCTGGAGGCACGTGGCTACGGCTTCGTGTCGCTGTGCGCCGGCCCCACGCCGCCGCCGCCGCAGACCAGCGCCGTCTACGCCTTCGGGTCCGCTCCGACCCCCGGCGCCGGCGTGACTTCGCTGGTGGGCTACTCCGGGATCGCCTACGACCCCTCCTCCGGCGGCTACTGGCTGGCCGCCAGGGACGGCGGGGTCTTCGCCTTCGCCGGGGCGGCCTTCCGTGGCTCGCTGCCGGGGCTCGGGATCGACCCCGCGTCACCCGTCGTGGCCCTGGCCGCCACCCGGGACGGCGGGGGCTACTGGCAGGCCGCGTCCGACGGCGGGGTGTTCGCCTTCGGCGACGCCCCCTTCCTCGGCTCCATGGGCGGGATGCCGCTCGCCTTGCCGGTGGTCGGCATCGCCCGGACCCCGGACGGACGGGGCTACTGGGAGGTGGCCTCGGACGGCGGCGTGTTCGCCTTCGGCGACGCCGTCTTCCACGGGTCCATGGGCGGCCGGCACCTCAACCAGCCGGTGGTGGGCCTGGCGGCCACGCCCGACGGCGGGGGCTACTGGGAGGTGGCGGCCGACGGCGGCGTGTTCGCCTTCGGCGACGCCGTCTTCCAGGGCTCCATGGGCGGCACCGCGCTCAACAGCCCCGTGGCGGCCATCTCCACCGACCCGGCCACCGGCGGCTACCGGATGGTGGCGGCCGACGGCGGGGTGTTCAGCTTCGACGCACCGTTCCTCGGCTCACGCGGCGGCGCCGGCGGGCCCGACCGGTTCTTCGGCATCACCACCACGGCGGGCGGGGCCGGGTACCTGCTGGCCGGCCAGCACGACGCCTCCTGACGCCGGCTCAGCCGGCCGGGTGGTCGGCGCTCCACCGGGTCAGCGCCTCGGCCTCCCGGCCCAGCTGGGTGGTGAAGCCGCCGAGGATGGCCCGCTCCGCCGCCTTGGACACCAGGGGCACCCGTACCTCCAGGCGCCCGGCCACCGTCTCGAGGGTGCCGTCCGCCACCTCCTCGAGGGTCAGCGTGCCGCTGCAGCGCAGCATGCCCTGGTAGTGGTCGGGCAGAACCACCAGCGACCCGCGGTGGGCGGCCGTGTCGTAGGTCGTCTCGATGATCCAGGTCAGCTTGTCGACGTCGACCACCCTGGCCGCGGGCCCGGTGATCGAGCCGGCGAAGGCGTAGCGGACCCGGAGGTGGAGTGTCCCGTCGGTGACGGCCGACGACAGCAGCTCGGGAGCCCGCACCGAGGTCGAGGCGTCCCCCAGGCCGGCGTAGTAGCCGGGATCGGCCAGGGCCCGGACCACGTGGTCGCGCCCGGCGCCGATCGTCTCGGTCACGGTGAAGTCCACGGTCCCTCCCCCTGCGCACCCGTCCGGGCCGCCGGGCCCAGCGTACGGCCCGCCGGCACGGGTGACGCGGCCACGTCGAGGAAGGCCGCCACCTCGTCGAGCGCGGCCCGCACGTCGAGGGGAGCCCGGGGCCGGTCGTGCCGTCGTCGGGCACGGCCGGCTCAGCCGCAGGCGGCGGTGTAGGCCGGCGTGCCGGGCTGGAGCGCCTGTCCGGAGTCGGGCGACACCTGGAGGCAGGACTCGTCGACGGCCTGGAAGGCGGCGGCCGGGACCTGCTTCAGCTGGTTCACCTCGGTCGCCGTCCAGCGGGTGTCGGCGGTGCCCTGGAAGAACCAGTTCGAGCCGTTGTCGGCCAGGATGAGCCCGTACGTCTTCAGGGTGGTCAGCACCGTCTGGCAGGCGGCGGCGCACGACGCGGTCGGCAGGGTGAACGAGGGGTCGAGCCGGAAGCGCGCCCCCATCGGCGGGCACGACGCGTCGGCCTGCCCGGCCTCGTGGCGGGCCGGCCACACGTAGCTCTGCTGGGTGCACGCCACGGTGAAGCGGATGGCGTGGTCCATCGAGCCGGCGGCCACTTCGTCGTACTTCACCAGGCCCGGCAGGATCGGCAGCCCGGCCGCGTCGGCCGAGGTCCAGCCGGCCGGCCGCAGGGAGTCGGAGGTCAGGCTCCAGATCGCCCCCGAGCCGGCCCTCGACTTGCCGCTCGGGTGGTAGTGGGTGCTCCACATCTCGTAGAGGGTGCACGAGGCGCCGTCGACCATCAGGGCGTGACGGTCCGACCCCCGCTCGATCGGCGTGGTGGCCGACAGCGGGTAGGGCCCGGGGTCGCTCTCGGAGGTGTAGGTGAACCGGACCGGCACGAGCGGGGTGCCGGTGGGGACGACCTGCCACGGGATCCCGTAGGGGTGCGCGGCCCGCCGCGACGGGCCGTAGTCCGGGTGGAGGTCGGTGGTCGACGCGGCCATGGCGGCCAGCCAGGTGGCGTTGCGGGGGTCGACGGGCAGCCCCGTGACCGGGGTGTTCCACACGTCGTCGGCCGGGAAGCCGGGGCACGACGTGCCCGGCAGCACCGGGCCGCTGGCCGCCGCGGCCGTACCGGCGGGCAGCCACAGCGCGGCGGCTGCGCACACGGCGGCCAGTGCCGCACCCGCTCCGGAGCTGGCTCGACGGCCCATCGGTCCCCCCTCGTGTCGGTCCGCCGGCCCCACCCTACGACCCCGTCCGGGGCGGCCGGGCCGCACCGGCACCGTGGCGGGGGCGTCCGTCCGCCCGTAGGGTGGCCCGATGGCCGAAGGACTGCGCCCCTTCCGCATCGAGGTGCCCGGGGCCGAGCTCGACGACCTGCGCGACCGCCTCCAGCGGACCCGCTGGCCGGAGGCGGAGACGGTCGACGACTGGAGCCAGGGCATCCCCCTCGCCTACCTGCGCGAGCTGTGCGCCTACTGGTCGGAGGAGTACGACTGGCGGGCCCGGGAGGCCCGGCTCAACGCCAGCCCCCAGTTCCTGACAGCCATCGACGGCCTCGACCACCACGTGGTGCACGTCCGGTCGCCCCATCGCGACGCCCTCCCGCTCGTCCTGACCCACGGGTGGCCCGGCTCGGTCGTCGAGTTCCAGGAGGTGCTCGGCCCGCTGACCGACCCGGAGGCCCACGGCGGCGACGCGGCCGACGCCTTCCACGTCGTGTGTCCCTCGTTGCCCGGCTACGGCTTCAGCGGCAAGCCGGCGGCGTCCGGGTGGGGCGTCGAGCGCATCGCCCGGGCCTGGGCCGAGCTCATGGCCCGCCTCGGCTACGCCCGCTACGGCGCCCAGGGCGGCGACTGGGGCTCGGCGGTCACCACCGAGCTGGCCCGGCTGGACGCCGACCACCTGGTTGGCATCCACCTCACCATGCCGGTGGTGGCGCCGTCGGCCCTCACCTTCGAGGACATGACCCCGGCCGAGGAGGCGGCGGTGGCGGACATGGCCGCCTACCGGAAGTGGGAGTCCGGCTACGCCACCCAGCAGTCCACCCGGCCCCAGACGCTCGGGTACGGCCTGGTCGACTCGCCCGTCGGCCAGTGCGCCTGGATCATGGAGAAGTTCCACGCCTGGACCGACTGCGACGGGCACCCCGAGCGGGCGATCGGGCGCGACGCACTGCTCGACAACGTGATGGTGTACTGGCTCAACCGGGCCGGGGCGTCCTCGGCCCGCCTCTACTGGGAGAGCTTCGGGCGGGGCGGCACGGACGGCACCGTGGACGTGCCGACCGGCTGCTCCATCTTCCCCAAGGAGCTGGTGCGGATCTCGCGCCGGTGGGCGGCCACCCGCTTCCGCGACATCCGGTGGTGGCACGAGCTGGACGCCGGCGGGCACTTCGCCGCCCTCGAGCAGCCGGCCCTGTTCGTCGACGAGGTGCGTGCCTTCTTCCGACTGGTGCGCTGAGCCGGGCTCAGGCGGCCGCTCCCCGCACCAGGCGGCCGGGCCGGGCGCCCGTGTCGGCGTCGTGGCGCCGGGTCACCTCGCCACCGACCAGGGTGGCCAGGTAGCCCTCGGCGGGCTGCAGGATGCGGCTCACCCCGGTTGGCAGGTCGTGGCGCAGCAGCGGGGGCAGGATCCGCAGGTTGTCGAAGTCGATGACGTTCAGGTCGGCCCGCTTGCCGGCCGCCACCGTCCCCCGGTCGGCGAAGCCGTAGAGGTCGGCGTTGGCACCGCTCAGCTTGCGCACCAGCAGCTCGACCGGGAGCCGCTCCCCCGCCGTCCGGTCGCGTCCCCAGTGGGTCAGGTGGAACGTGGACGCCGAGCAGTCCGAGATGAGGTTGACGTGGGCGCCGGCGTCGCTGAGGCCGGTCACCGTGTTGGGATCGAGGAGCATCTCGCGGCAGACGTCGAGCGTCCCGTTGACGAAGTTGGAGCCGAGCAGCATGTAGAAGGCGCGGCCGTCGTCCTCCAGCAGCAGGTCGTACATGTACCCGACCGGGTCGATCCCCCGGGCCGTGGCCACCGCCCACACCGAGTCGTCGAAGGTCGGCTCGTAGTCGACCGGGTCGCGCAGCGGGAAGGTGACGGGCAGGGCCGGCAGGAACAGCTCGACCACCAACTGACTGAAATCCTCGGCGTCGCCGGCCGCCGTGTCCTCGGCCAGGATGGCCCGACGGACCTCGGGGCGGCGCATCTCGGCGACGCGCTCGGCCAGCGGCAGGTGGGCGATGGCGCGGTAGGAGGGTCGGCCCATGAACAGGTGGTAGCTGTCGAGGCTGGTCATGATGGTGACCGACCGCGGGATGATCTGCGGCCGCAGCTCGGCGCCGGCCGCGTTGGCCTCGGCGGCGGCGTCGAGGACGAGGCGCCAGTGGTCGGGGTCCTCGAACAGCTGGGCCACCGTGAAGGTGACCGGGCGCCCGCTGGCCCGGGCCGCGGCCACCAGCAGCGGCAGCTCGTCGAGGGGCTTGGCCCGCTCGCCACCGAGGCGGTCGAGGGTGCCGATGGTGCCGGCCACGATGGCCTCGAAGACCCCGTGGCCGGACGACCCGAGGGCACGGGCGAAGGCCAGGACCTCCTCCTCGGGCGCGTAGGTGCCGGGCACCGGGCGCCCCGAGCGGGCCTTGTGGCCGATGGTGCGCGACGTGGTGAAGCCCACTGCGCCGGCGGCCATCGCCTCGCCCACGAGGGCCGACATCACGGCGATGTCGTCGGCGGTGGCGTCCTCGTTGGCCGCGCCCCGCTCACCCATCACGTAGAAGCGGACGGCGCCGTGGGCGATCTGGGCCGCGATGTCGACGGCGTACCGGCCGCCGTCCAGCAGGTCCAGGTACTCGCCGAAGGTCTCCCACTTGCCCCAGGGCATGCCCACGCTGAGCGCCGACCCGGGGATGTCCTCGACCCCCTCCATGAGGTCGATGAGGGCGTCGTGGTCGTGGGGCCGGGCCGGGGCGAAGCCGACGCCGCAGTTCCCCATCACCAGGGTGGTCACGCCGTTGGAGGCGGACGGCTCGAGGGCGTCGTCCCACGTGACCTGCCCGTCGTAGTGGGTGTGCACGTCGACCCATCCCGGCGTGACCAGCGCGCCGTCGGCGTCGATGGTGGTGCGGGCCGCACCGTCGACCGTCCCCACCTCGACGATCGTGCCGTCCAGCACGCCCACGTCGGCGGTGCGCGGCGCGGCGCCGGTCCCGTCGACCACCGTGCCGCCCTTGATGACCACGTCGAGCATGGCGTGCTCCTCTCGTCTCCCCCGGGGGCGGACCGTCGCCCGCACCGACCACGGTAGACCCGGGGGGCGCCTGGCGCACCGCCCCGTCCACCGTCCCGGCGGCGGACGTAGGGTGGCCCGTGACCCCGGACCGTCCCGCAGCGGCCACCGGCCCCGCCCGGCCCGTGCTCGGCCTGGCCCGGGCCTGCCACTTCCAGCCCACCGTGGCCGTGACGGCGGTCACCACCGCGCTGGCCGCCCTGGCCGGCCGGGGTGCGGCCGGCTGCGTGGCCGTGGCCGCCGCCGTGCTGGCCGGGCAGCTGTCGACGGGCTGGAGCAACGACTGGTTCGACGCCGCCCGCGACACCGCCACCGGCCGCACCGACAAGCCCGTGGTGGCCGGCACCGTCGACGTGGGCACGGTGCGGACGGCCGCCCTGGTGGCGCTGGCCGCCTGCATCCCCCTGTCCCTCCTGTCCGGGTGGCGGGCCGCCCTCGTGCACCTGGTGGCGGTCGGGTCGGCCTGGTCCTACAACGCCGGACTCAAGGCGACCGTGCTGAGCCCGGTGCCCTACGCCGTGTCCTTCGCCCTGCTGCCCGCCTTCGTCACCCTCGGCCTGCCCGCCCACCCGTGGCCCCGCCCCGCCGTCATGGTGGCCACCGGGCTGCTCGGCGTGGGCGCCCACTTCGTCAACACGCTGGCCGACCGGGAGCACGATGCCCGGTCCGGCGTCCGGGGGCTCCCCCAGCGGCTGGGCGAGCGGACCGACCTGCTGGTCGGGGTGGTGCTGCTGGTGGCCTGCGCGGTCACCATCTGGGCGCTGGGCGGCGGCTCGGCGGTCGGGCGGGCGCTGGCGCTGCTCGGCACCCTGGGCGCCGCCGCCCTGGTGGTGGTGACCACCCTGCGCCATCGGCCTCGTAGCGCCTGGTCGTGGACGCTCGTGACCGTGCTGGGCTGCGTGGTGCTCTTCGCCGTGGCCCGCCCCTCGCTGGTGGGTGGCTGACGGCGGCAACCAGTGGTTGCCAACCCGGCCGATTGCCCCCATACTGTCAACACGGGTGGCGGATCCAACGGCGGATCCACCGGTGGATCCCGGGTAGCGGCGGCTACTCGGGGTTTCCCGGCGGCCAGTCCGGATCCAGCTCGGTCAGGCGCTCCACCAGCGCGTCGAGCCCCAGGGCGAAGAGCGTCCACTCGCGTGACGTCCCCTCGGGACCCGTCGGCAGCAGGATCCCGCCCGACCGCGGCGGATCGACCCGCTCCCAGATGGAGCAACCCTCGGCCAGGCTGATGGCCAGCATCGACAGCTGGCGGACCGTCACCCCCGGCCGCATGCGCACCCCCAGCGCCTCGAACGCCTGCCCGATGGCGTAGTCCCAGCGCACGGAGTAGGTCTCGTAGGCGTGCCGCACGCCGGCGGCGGCCGGTGTGCCCTCGTCGAGGGGCAGCCGGGACACGGCCAGGCCCCGGAGGCCCATGGTCAGGTTGGCCGTGCGGGAGCGGGTCAGCGACGCCAGGTGGGCGCCGCAGGCCATCCGCACCACCTCCCGGGTGGCGGCCGTCCGGCCGTCCGGAGTGGCGAGATCGGCCCCGGCCACCACGTCGGCCGCGGCCTGGATGGTCTCCTCGAACCGGGCCTGGTCGACGTCCTCCAGGGCGGCGGCCAGCACGTCGGCCTGGTAGTCCGACATGTCGCTCCAGATGCGGCCGATGACCGAGGCGTTGGTGACCCGGACCCCCCGGTCCTGGCCGGCGCGGTCGAAGACCCGCTTGAAGGTGAGCCGCTCGGTGCCCCGGGCCAGTCCCTCGTCGTTCAGGATGTCGACGCCCACCTCGATCAGCAGCTGCTTCAGGTCCTCGCGTCGCATGGTCGCAAATATACGTTTGGACGGCCCTCCGGGGTGGGCCGGTCCGGCGGGTCCGGCCCGGTCGCACCCCGACCGCACCCCGCCTGCCACCTGCGGCGACCTGGGAATTGGCAGACTGGACGGGGTCGACCGGGTGATCCGGGGTGGGAGGGAAGATGGAGCAGCCCACGCAGCCGCTGGCGATGGCGTTCGCCGAGGTCCCCCACGCCCGCACCTGCTACGGCCTGGGCACGGCACCGTGGTCGGCCGCCGGTCGCCTCGAGGTCGAGGAGGACTGGTGGATGGCCCTGAGCCTGACCCACCACGTCGACTACAACCTGGCCCTGCTGCACGGTCCGACGGCCGTCGACGCCACCGCCCACGTGCTCGCCTCGGTGGCCGACGCCGACGTGCCGGCCGTGGTCATGTTGACCGGCGCCGGCCTGGCCGCCGCCGACGTGCTGCACGAGTCGGGCTGGGTCTGCACCGGCTCGCTCCCCTTCATGGCCAAGTCGCAGGGGCCGATGTGCGACGACCCGGCCGTCCGCCTGCTCGGCCCGGGCGAGCTGGCCGGTGCCCGGGCGCTGGCCGCCGCCGCCTTCGGGGTCCCCGAGGAGGTGGGCGCCATCGTCTTCGACGACGGTGCGCTGGCCCGGCCCGACACCCGGGTCTACGGGCTGACCGACGAGGGGGAGTTGCGGTGCTGCTCCCTCACTGTGTGGGTCGAGGGTGCCTTCAGCGTCGGCTGGGCGCTGTCGACCGCGCCCGAGCACCAGCGCTCGGGGTACGGCCGGCGGCTCATCCGGGCCTCCAACTTCCGGCGCATCGCTGACGGGGGGCCGCCCCGGGCCCTGCTGACGGCCACGCCGGCCGGCGAGCACCTCTACTTGGAGGAGGGCTACACCACCGTCGAGCACTGGCAGGCGTGGTCCCGTCCGCGCTGGGTGCTCCGGTGAGACGGCCCGCCGGCGCTCAGCGCCGCTTGGCCAGGTAGGCCCGGTAGCCCTCGGCCAGGGCCAGCAGCTCGGGGTCCTCGTCGAAGCGGGTCTGGAACGCCGCCCATGCCGCCTCGCGCTTGGCCGGGATGTACTCGGTCGGCCAGTAGCCCTCGTGGGGCCGGTACTGCTTCAGCACGTTGCGGGCCACGGTCGCCTTGTGCACCTCGTCGACCCCGTCGGCGATGCCCATGGTGGGCGCCGCCGCGTACATGGCCTGCAGCGGCGTGAGGTCGGTGGTGCCGAGGGAGCCCATGATGTGGAGCGCGTTGAACGAGACGTCTCGCAGGACCTTGGCCATGGTGAACTTGACCGTGGCGATGTCGGTCCGGCAGGCCTGGGTGCTGGTGTTGTCGATCTTCCAGGCCGTCTCGAGCACCAGCAGCCGGAGCATGCGGATCTGGGCGTAGGAGTCGGCGATCGTCTCCTGCACCATCTGGTGCTCGCCGATGATCCGGCCGTGCGACTCGCGGCTCAGCGCCCGCTCGCACATCATGTCGAAGGCCAGGTTGCACTGGGCGATCGTGCGCATGGCGTGGTGGATCCGGCCGCCGCCGAGCCGGCGCTGGGCCAGCACCTTCGCCCCGTCCTCGGGGCCGAGCAGGTGGTCGAGCGGCACCCGGACCTCGTTGTAGACGATGTGGTTGTGGTTGCGGGGCTCGGGCTGGATCTCCACCCCTGGCGTCTCGCGGGGCACCACGAACATGCCGTTGGTGCACATCACGAACAGGATGTCGGCCACCCGGCCGGCGCTGGTGAACCACTTCTCGCCGTTGATGACCCATTCGTCGCCGTCGCGCACGGCGTGGGTCCGGAACAGGTTGGGATCCGAGCCCCCCTGCGGCTCGGTCATGGAGTACGCCGAGAAGAGCTCCTGGTCGAGCATGGGCTTGAGCCAGCGCTCCTTCTGCTCCTCGGTGCCGTAGGCGGCCAGCATCTCCATGTTGCCGGTGTCCGGAGCGGCGGCGCCGAACATCTGGGGGGCCGACGGGTAGCGGCCGAGGATCTCGTTGAGCAGGCCAAGCTGGAGCTGGCCGTAGCCGGGGCCGCCGAGGTCGGGGTCGAGGAAGATGGCCCACAGCCCCTGGTCCTTGACCTGCTGCTGCAGCCCCTTCACCAGGGCGCGGATCTTGGGGTCCTTCGACCGCACGGCGTAGGGGAAGACGTACTCGAGCGGCTCCACCTCCTCGCGGCAGAACCGCTCCACCCAGTCGAGCTTCTCCTGGTACTCGGGGTCCGTCGCGAAGTCCCAGCCCATCGTGCCTCCTTGTCCGGGCCCCGGTCCGGGGCCGACGGTGTCAACCTAGGGCGGATCCGCCCGTCGGGTGGGCGCTCAGGAGGACGGCACGTAGTAGGGCCGGTCGCAGCGGAAGCCACCCGTCGGGCCGTCCACCGGCGGGTTGTCGAGCCGCTGGAACCGCCCGTCCACCAGCTGCCCCAGCAGGAAGCAGTTGGTCGGCACCTTGCCGGCCGGGTTCGTGACCGGGGCCAGCCGGCCGCTCGAGAAGCTGGTGATGCGGCGCAGCGCCTGCAGGAGCGAGCCGCGGCTCGGGTCGGTGCCGGCGTTGCGGAGCGCCTGGGTGAAGAGCTCGGTCGACAGCCAGCCGAGGAGGGTGAAGTAGTCGGGCGTGAAGCCGGGGTCCACCTGGTGCACCCACGTGTCGAACGTGCCGACCGCCGGGATCTGGGCGGCGTCCTCGCCCAGGTAGAGCGAGGCCGCCTGCTCGAGGTAGGCGCCGTCGACCGCGGCCGGGCCACCCGAGTTGGCCACCAGGGTCTCGTTGTAGGACGGGGCGCCGAGCACCACGGTCGGGTGGAAGTCCTGCTGGGTCAGGTCCTTGAAGATGGCCGAGGCGTAGTTCTCGGGCTCCTGCTCGAGGAAGAGGATCTGTACACCGGCGTTCTTCATGGCCACCACCTGCTGGGTGAAGTCGGTCTGGCTGGGTGGCAGCGCCGGGTCGTAGAGCACGTGGTACCCGAGGTGCTCCATGGTGGCCTTCTCCTGGTTCCAGGCCACCTCGGTGGAGGGCAGGTCGGCGATGATGGTGCCGGTGTGGGCGATCTTGGTCGGGTAGGTCGCCTTGAAGTACTCGAGCGGCCCGAGCGGCCAGCCCTTGCCGGCCGGCAGCGCGCTGAACGAGTTGGGCAGTGCCTCGGTGGTCGAGTCGAGCGACTCCGACACGTTGGGGAACCCGGGAGCGGCCTTCAGCACCGAGCCGCCGAAGCCGTCCTCCAGGCTGACGCTCCCCACCAGCGCGAAGTCCTGGCCGAGAGCGGCCGAGGTCAGCTGCTTGTTGGTCGCCCCCTGGAAGGCGTCGTCGGAGGAGCGCACCACCAGCTTGCGGCCGTGGACCCCGCCCTGCGAGTTGACGTAGGCCGCGTAGGCCTCGGTCCCGACGGCCGCCCCCTTGAAGAGCCCGGCCACCAGCGTCGACACGTTGCCCACGGTGACCGAGTCGGCGGTGACGCCGGTGTGGTCGGCGAAGGCCGACGACGGGACCGGGGGCTGCGTCGACCCGGACCCGCCCGAGGTGGACGAAGTGGTCGACGAGCACGCCGCCAGCGTGGCGGCCACCAGCACGGCGCACGCCCCGGCCCGGACGGCACCTGATCGGACCGGTCGCCTCGACGACCGTCGCCACTCCCCCATCGGTCCCTCCCACGCCGGATCCGTCCCACCCGGACCCGGACCCGTGGGGGCCCGGGGCCGTCCCCGACAGCAACGTACCGCCCGCGCCGGCGGCGTGCCCGGAGCACGGGCCGGCACCGTCCCCCCGGCGGGCGCCATGCGACACTTGGGCGGCATGCCGCCCGCGCCCCCGCCCAGCCTGGTCCGCCGGACCGTGCGGGACGCCGTACGCATCGACCGGTCGCTCATCGCCCCGGTGGCCGGGATCACCACCGCCGTCGTCGTCGTCCTCGTCTACGGGCTGGGGGTGGCGGCCTGGTCGCCCGGCGCCACCTCGAGCCTCGCGCTCGGCGCGCTGTTCGTCGGGCTGGCCGCCCGCCTGAACGGGCCGCGGCTCGCACCCTCCGCCATGGTGGCCGACGCACTCGGGCTGTCCGTCTCGGCGGTGGTGGCCGGGCTGACCGCCGGATCGCCGTGGCTCCACCTCGGCACGCTGGCCGTCTGGTGCTTCGTCGGCGGACTCATGGTGGCCCTCGGCCCCGGGCGGTCGGTCATCGGGGTCCACGGGGTCATGGCCCTCATCGTGTTCGGACGGGCGCCCCGCTCGGTCCACGAGTCCCTGGTGATGGGGGTGCTCGTCCTCGTCGGCGGGCTGGCCCAGGCCGGCGTCCAGCTGGCGGTGCGGGTGCCGATCGGCCTGCGGCCCCAGCGGCGGGCCACCGCCGCCGTGTTCCGGGCCCTGGCCGTGGGCCACGACGACCGCACGGGCGTCTGGAGCGCGGCGGCGGGGCGCGCCGTCGACGCGGCGGACACCACCCTGCGCCCGGCCGCCCTGGTCGTGCGGCGCGACGCCGAGGCCCTCCGGGGCATGGTCGACGAGGCCCGGCGCATGCGGCTCGAACTCATCACCCTCGAGGGGCTGACCCGGCGGCTGCCGGACGACGGAGCGGTCCGCGCCGGGGTCGACGAGCTGCGCGAACGGGTCGACCGCCTGCTGCGGGACCTGGCCGACGTGGTCGAGGCACCGGAACCACGGGTGGCGGCCGGGATCGAGGGACTGCCCGTGGCCGCCGTGCGGGCCGCCGGCGATGCCCTCGTCGCCGTGGTCGAGGGATCGGCCGACCGACCCGACCCGGTGGTCGAGGCGGTGGTGCGTCACTTCCTCTCCCTGCGCGGCCAGCTGCGGGCCGCCGTCCGGTTGGTCGGGCCGGCCACCGACCGTTCGACCGGGCCGGTGGTGCCGTCGGTGGGGCAGCTGCGGGAGGCGCCGGGAGGCGTGCACCCGCTGGGCGCCCTGCGGGCGGTGGGGGCCGTGCTGACCGAGCACCTCACCCCGGCGTCCCCCGCCTTCCGCCACGCCGTCCGGCTGACCGTGGTCGTGCCCCTCCTCGCCCTGGCGGGCGCGCACCTGGGCCTCGGTCGCTCCTACTGGATCCCGCTCAGCGCCGCGGTGGTGCTGCGCCCCGACTTCGCCGCCACCATGACGCGGGGCGTGGCCCGGGTGGCCGGGTCGGCGGTCGGGGTCGGAGTGATCGGCGCCGCACTGGCCCTGCTCCACCCCGGACCGGCAGCCGCCACCGCCCTGGTGGCGGCCACGGCCTGGGGTGCCTTCACCTTCGTGCAGTCGAACTACGCCATCGGGGTGTCGTTCCTGACCGGCCTGGTGCTGCTGCTGGCCAGCGTGGGTCAGTCGGACACCCTCGGGATCGCCGGCGACCGCCTGCTCGACACCGTCATCGGGGGCTCGGCCGCCCTGGTCGCCTACCTGCTGTGGCCGACCTGGTCCCACGGCCAGGCCCGTCAGCTGCTGGCCCGGTTGGCCGGGTGCCAGCGCGACTACGCCTCGGCCGTGCTCGCGCTCCTGGCCGGCACGGCGCCGGAGGGCGGCACGCCGCTTCGGGACCTGGCCCGCAGCAACCGTCTCGCCTTCACCGACGCCCAGGCGGCGGTGGGACGGTCGTTGGCCGAGCCGGCGTCCCGGCGCATCGACGCCGACGTCGGGCCGGGGGTGCTGGCCGCCCTCCGGCGGGTCACCCGCTCGGTCCACGGGCTGCGCACCGAACTGCCCGGCGCCGATCCCCTGGTGGGCGCCACCGGGCTGGCCGACGCCGTCGGGGCCGCCCTCGACGGGCTGCGCCGGGCCCTCGAGGCGGACGGGGAGGTCGGCCCGCTGCCGCCCCTGCGCGAGCTGTACCACCGCATCGAGGCCGCCGAGGGCCCGGGCGGCGGCCGGGCGGGACTCCTGATCCAGCTGGACGAGCTCGTCAACGCGGTGGACACGGCGGTGGGGCTCCTCGACCCGTCGCCGTCGGGCCCGCCGAGCTGACCCCGGGGACCGGTATCTCCACCCCCGGCCGCCGGGCGTGGAATGCTGTTCGCGCCCGCGCACGGCGGGCCAGGAGATCGACGGAACGGTGCAGCCCGTCCGTCGCCACGGAAAGGTCCCAGGGTGCCCCTCCGAGACGAGTTCACGCCGGCCGAAGATCTGCTCGCCGTCGTGGGGGCAGCGACCGAGGCGCACGTGACGGCCGCCCGCGACCTGGTCGAGGAGCTGGAGCGGAACTGCGTCTTCTCCCAGGACGTGCTGCAGGCCCTGCGGGACGGCCAGCCCTTCGTCGAGGCGATGACGACCAACCGGTCCCACGAGGCCCGCCCAGCCCTGTCCACGGCCATCCGCGTGTTCGAGAACGCCCGTCACCGTCTGCGACTCCACCTCGTCCGGGTGGCCATCGCCGAGGGCGCCTCCGACACCGAGATCTGCGAGCTGTGGAGCTTCAGCTCCGAGATGGTGCGACGCATCAAGAAGGAGATCGCCAAGCTCGAGGACGCGGGCGTGCCGATCACGGCCGACTAATGGGTGACAGCCCGGCCCGCTCTTGAGAGGCTGGGCTCCGAGCCGCCAGCGGGTGAGCACTGACGTCGACGGTGTCGTTGAACACTGGGCTCAGATCGTGCCCCCGCCGGTGTGTGAGG
>Ga0265327_10001879_pt1 | contig 24298 bp, 21 predicted proteins | sample 41621metaG_FD_202089 | JGI IMG/M metagenome (GOLD analysis project Ga0265327, IMG submission 202089) | Rhizosphere microbial communities from Carex aquatilis grown in University of Washington, Seatle, WA, United States - 4-16-21 metaG | ecosystem: Host-associated > Plants > Roots > Rhizosphere...
CGGAAAAGTCAGCCCCGGTTAGAATCAGCCTAAAGTGCGACCCGCAGCTAGCCGTGCTGCTGCGCGAAAAGTACGAATCAGTCATGTCGGGGTATCACCTGAATAAAAAACATTGGAATACGGTGGTGCTCACCGGACAGTTGCCGTGGGAAGAAGTGCAGGGGCTCATCAGGCACTCCTATGATTTAGTCGCGGGTAATAAAAACGCGTATCCTGTGGTCAATTGACCTAATTACCTAATTTCTAAAAAAGACCCAGATACCAATACTCAGCAACCACAGACCTAGAAATTAGGGTAATTAGGTCAATTTGAAGACGTCGTTTGCGCGACGAGTATGGTATTAATGCCATTATAACTACTGGCCAGTATAGCTTTTTCGGTCTTGTTCTGGCTGGCATCAAAAGCTTGCTTCACATCTTTCTGATAGGCTTTTAGCTGTGTCTGCATAACTTGTAAGAACGCGACATCAAACGCATTGTTGAGCTGCGCCGTATTAAGCGTTGCGTCAGTTTGGGCGTCTCGTTTGAACGCTAACTGTTTGGCGCTTAGCTTGTGCCCCTGTTTTTTCAGCAGTGCGACTGTTTGTTGTTGTGATGAGGTCATCGCCAAATTCGTTGTCACTGCCAGACTTTTGGCATCGCTGCCGCGGGTATTCTTGACACCGATAGCTGATACGCGCACCAGTTCGGTCTGCTCCTCTGCTATGTTTACCAACGTCTGCGTCGTACTCTTACCGCTGCTAGTGATAAGCGCGATGATAATGAAAAGTAGCATGATCAGGATAATGGCGCCAAGTCCGAGTAACAGATATTGTCGCTTACCAGTTTTGAACGAAGGTAGGCCCGGTTTGCCGGGTGAGCCAGGCATCATAACGATGGGACTTTGGCCATTTGACGAAACTGGCATGGGCGGCGGAGCAGGCGATGGCGGCGGCAATGGTGCAGGTGGCGCATTCGGTTGCATAGGCTCTATTTAAGCATAGGCGGTATAGGTTTGACTATCTGTAGCGTACAATGAAACAACAATGGATGCGGTAGAGGATATCAAGGGTCGGCTGAGCATCGAGGATGTTATCGGCCGTTATGTGGAGCTGAAGCGGGCGGGACGGAACTTCCGGGGCTTGAGCCCCTTCGGCAATGAAAAGACTCCGAGTTTTATGGTCAGTCCCGAAAAGCAAATCTGGCATGATTTTTCATCTGGCAAGGGTGGTAATATGTTCAGCTTTGTTATGGAGATGGAGGGTGTTGATTTTCGTGGCGCGTTGGAGATTTTGGCGCGCCAGGCGGGCGTAGACCTGAGCCAGTATCGCGGCAGCTATGATGCTGAACGCGGTAAGCAGAAAGAACGTGCTCACGCGGCACTGGATATGGCAGCTAAATTCTATCAAGTACATTTCTCGAAAAACAGAGAGGCGCTCGAATACATTCTCAAGAAGCGTGCCTTCAGTAAAAAAACGGCACTAGATTTCCAGATTGGTTATGCGCCGGAAGGTGATGACGCGCTAGCAAAGTTTTTGATCAAAAAAGGTTTCTCAGAGAAGGAACTACGGGATTCTGGTCTCGTTACGCGCGGTTACCGCGGATTGCGTGATATGTTCCGCGACCGGATTATGATTCCACTGATGGACCCGCAGGGCAGGGTCATTGGTTTCACGGCCCGTCTGCTGCACGACGATCCGAACGCTCCGAAATACATCAACACGCCGCAGACGATACTTTATGATAAGAGCCGGCACGTCTTCGGGCTGCACCTAGCCAAAGAAGCTATCCGCAAGAATGACTTCGCAGTGGTGGTCGAGGGTAATATGGACGTTGTCGCTAGCCACCAAGCCGGTGTAACTCAGACGGTCGCTACTGCTGGCACGGCGATAACCGAACAACACCTCAAGGCGCTTGGACGCTTCACCTACGATGTGCGGCTAGCCTTTGATCAAGACGATGCCGGTATCGCAGCAACCGAACGAGCTATCCCACTGGCAGCCAAAGTCGGGGTTACGCTCAGTATCATAGACATCGAGGGCGCGAAAGACCCAGACGAACTGATTCAAAAGAACCCCAAAGACTGGGAAAAAGCAGTCACCAAGCACAAATACGCGCTCGACTGGCTTATCGAGCAGTACCAGAAGCGGCTCGACATCACTAGTGCTGTCGGTAAACGACAGTTCAGCGACATCATCCTTAAAGTTATTCGTGGCCTGAACGATAGTGTTGAACAGGACCACTACATCACACAAATCGCCAAACTAATCGATGTCAGTGCTGATGCCCTGCGTCAAAAAATGAACACTCAAAGTGCGCAAATTCGCCCCCAGTTACTCAAGCGCGCTGAACAAGCTCCACGTGACCCATTCCGAGTCGAGCAGACCAAAAGTCAGAATCAGTTGCTAGCTATCTGTTTGGTGCAGCCAGAGACGCGCGATATCCTGGGGCCTGTGATTGTCGATATGCTACCAGATGCTGTAGCCAAGAAATTACTGGTGATTCTTCAGAAGGATTCTGACTTTGACCTGAAGAAAGATAGCGCCAAGCTCAAAAAGCAGACAAATACCGTCAGTGGACAGATGGGGGACACTTCCGAATTCGCCGATATTCTGGTATTATTGTATAAGGAACTCTATCAAGATCTCGAGTTATTGGAGCTTCGCTACGAAGCCACTCGGTTGCAGGTCCGCCTGATAGATTATTACGTAAAAAGCAAAAAAGCCGAGCTGACTGCAGCTATGAACGGCGCCGACGAGACACAAACAGACGACCTACTGACACAGGCCAAAGAGTTAGATGTATTACTTAAGAATGCGAAGGAATATGTGAATGAGTGATGATGCCGCCACGCCAGACGAACATGTAATTGATCCGGTGCTTGCTAAAGCCCGCGAAGACTTACTGAAAAAAGCAAAAAAGGATAATAAAATTGATCAGCGTGATATCTTCGCGGTGATTCCCGATACGCCGGAAAACGTCGATGTGCTCGACGGGCTGTATACCGAACTGGCTGATGCTAACATCGTGATTACTAGCGCGACGGAGCCGAACGCTACTGAGTTTACCGACGAATGGGTAGCTGAGGACGAGGAGGAGATCAAGCTTGATGAGCAGGTGTACCTCGATGATATTGCTGATGATTCGGTGCGTCTGTATCTGCGTGAAATCGGTAAGATCCCACTGTTGACAGCCGAACAGGAACTAGCGCTGGCCCAGCGCGTCGTTGCGGGCGACAAAGATGCCAAGGACAAGATGGCGGAAGCCAACATGCGCCTGGTAGTTTCTATAGCCAAGCGCTACGTCGGTCGCGGACTAGACTTGCTCGACCTCATCCAAGAAGGAAACACCGGACTGTTGCGCGCCGTCGAGAAATTTGACCCGGACAAAGGTTTTAAATTCTCAACCTATGCCACTTGGTGGATTCGCCAGGCGATTACCCGTGCCATCGCTGACCAAGCTCGCACCATCCGTATACCGGTGCACATGGTCGAGACCATCAACAAGCTGCTGCGCACTCAACGCCGTCTGACCCAGGAGCTCAACCGCGAGCCGACCAACGAGGAAATCGCCGAAGCTATGGAAATCGACGTCGATAAAGTTGAACATATCATGAAGATTAAGCAGGATATTTCTTCGCTTGATGCGAGCGTCCGCGATGACGAGGAAGATTCAGTGCTCGGCGACTTTATTGAAGACGAAGACACGGTTAGTCCTGAGGAATCGGCAACGACTGAGTTATTGAAGGAACACGTACAAGATATGCTGGGCGCTCTGACAGAACGTGAGCAAAAAATTCTTAAGCTGCGCTTCGGCCTGGAAGACGGCAAGAGCCATACGCTTGAAGAGGTGGGACAAGAATTTAACGTCACTCGCGAGCGCATCCGCCAGATCGAAGCCAAAGCCCTCGCTAAACTGCGCAAGCATAAAGACGCACGTAAGCTCCACGACTATATCAAATAGTATGAAGATTATCGGGATTGCAGGAACGAATGGGTCGGGGAAAGATACAGTCGGCCATATCTTAGCCAACGAACACAATTATTTGTTTGTTTCCGTATCTGATTTACTCCGTGACGAGCTGGCCCGCCGCGGTCTGCCGCCGGCGCGCGAGCATATGCGCGAGCTGAGTGCTGAATGGCGCCGCGAATCAGGTCTTGGCGTGCTTATGGATAAAGCTGTCAACTTCTATACGGCTCAGGAAAAAACATATGAAGGACTGGCTATCGCAAGCCTTCGGAACCCTGGTGAAGCGGATAGAGTTCATGATTTAGGCGGTCAAGTTATGTGGGTCGATGCCGACCAGAAACTTCGCTATGAACGCCTACAGTCCAATCTGGATAAACGTGGAGCTGCAAGGGCGGTCGACGATAAAAAGACCTTCGAACAGTTTGTCGCGGAAGAAGCAGCTGAGATGCAGCACTCTGGTGACGCCGCCACACTCAGCATGGCCGGCGTCAAAGCCAAAGCCGACATGACCATCCTCAACGAAGGCAACCTAGAAGATTTCAAACAACAACTTGTACGGGTGCTAAAACTAGCTTAGTTTTGGAGTTCGGGGTGCAGGGCGTGGACGGCTTTGCGGGTGTGGTGCTGGGTGCGGCGTTGGAATTCACGGATCATTATAAATATTGCCGCTGCAGCAATGGCGTAGAGCCAGTCGATAAGCGTCAATGATGCAGAATGGAAGTACGGCGCAATCCAGGGATTGTAGATGATATTCAGTATGCAGAATATCGACAAGGCGAAGGCAAACCAGAGTTGCTTGTTATGCAGCTGGTAGCGGCTAAAGATGCCGCCCAGACTACGCCGGTCAAGAATGCTGGCGAAGCCGCAGATGACTATGGTGAGATAGGTGAGGCTAGTCGCTTTCATCTGTACCAAGCTGCCCGATGCCAAGCCTTGCGGGTTTATGTGTGCCCGATGGTAGAAAAGCAGATAATTTGTAAAGGCTAATCCTCCGATTAAGAAGCCGCACCAGAAAATATCGGTGATACTTCCACGGTTCAGGATGTGGCTTTTTGGATCGCGAGGCTCCTCAACCATGAGCTCGCCGTCAGCTTGGTCCCAGCCGAGCGCAGCAATTGGGAATAGTTCGGCGATAACGTCGATGGCGAGGATCTGCATGACACTCAGTGCTAAGGGCACATGGAAGGCAACCGCAAAGCCGAGGCTTAGCAGATTCACGGTGAGTTCGGCTGCATTTGCCGTAAAGGCGTTTAATGTACCTTTTTTGATATTTTGGAAAATTACCCGGCCTTGTTTGACAGCGCCAATCAGTGTGTAGAAACTATCATCAAGTAGTACGATTTCAGCCGATTGCTTGGCAACATCAGTGCCGGTTCGCCCCATAGCCACGCCGATATTGGCGCGTTTGAGAGCAGGGGCGTCATTGATACCATCACCGGTCACGGCGACAACGTGGTCTGCATCTTCTACGAGGCTTACAATGCGCAGTTTATCTTCCGGCGAGACGCGGGAGAATATTATGCCGCCGCGCTCAACCAGTTGCAGGATTCGGCTGTCGTCAAGGGCGCGAAGTTCCTCACCGCTCACGACGACGATATCTTTTGGATCTTCAGCGAGGCCTGCCTTGACTGCGATAGCTTTAGCAGTTGGCGCGAAATCGCCAGTCACGATAGATATCTTGATATGAGCCCGGTGTGCCAGCCGCATGGCTTCAGGCACTTCTTCTCTGAGTGGGTCTATCATGGAGACCATGCCAAGATAAATAAGTTTTTCTTCGGCCTTATCAAGGGTGAGTGTTTTCATCTCAGCATTGACAGGCAAAACTTTATAGGCAAATGATAAGTTGCGCATCGCGGACCTGGCCTGGCTATCGTTACACTTTACTATGCGCTGTCGATCTGCCTGAGTCATTTTACGCACGTGGCCGTGGTCCCATATCTCGTCACATTTGTCGAGAATCTGTTCGGGTGCCCCCTTAACGAAGGCATATTTTCTTTTACCATCGCCATAGGTTCGCAAGGAACTCATGCGTTTGCGAGCTGAGTCAAAGGCGAATTCTTTGATTTCTGGGTGTTTGGTATTGAGGTCGACTGTATCTATCCCAGCTTTTTCGGCTAATGTGATGAGCGCCCCTTCAGTCGGGTCGCCAACTGTATACCATACAGCGTGCTCGTCGTCCGGTGCGCTTATACGGGCATTACTGGCAAAGACGCCGGCAGAAAAGAAGAGTTTCAGTTCGTCGAGGGAACTTTGCCCCAAGCTTTTACCGCCCTCAGTTGTTATATACCCTTTCGGTTCGTAACCAGTGCCGGTGACTTTATAAGTATTTTTACCGATGAAAATCTGCTCGACAGTCATTTCATTTTTGGTTAGTGTGCCCGTCTTGTCGGTACAGATTATGCTGGTCGCACCCAGCGTTTCGACTGCCGACAGTTTTTTGACGAGAGCCCTTGATTTAGCGAGTTTATTGGCGGCCTGCGCCAGCGCTGCGTTAATCGCAGCCGGAAGCCCATTAGGAATAAGTGAGGAGGCAATGCCGATGGCGAATAGAAATGCCGCTTTGCTACCAAGCCCCGATTTGATAGCAATCGGTAGCAAAAGTAGGCAGAGAATAACGGTTCCCTGGGTGACTCGGGTTGCGGTGTGGTTTAGCTCTTTTTGTAACGGGCTCAGATCGGCCGACGTATCGTCACTCATGCTGGCGATCCGGCCAAGTTCTGCTTGCGCACCGGTAGCGACCACTACGCCGTATGCGTGGCCGGTAGCGACCGTCGTTCCCATGAATGCCAGATTGTGCCTGCTCGCCAGCTCTACATGTCCGGCGATGGCGTGAACAAATTTGCGACTAGGGTTTGATTCGCCGGTCAGCGCAAAGTCATTAGTCGCTAGTTCGCTCTCTTCGATGATCCGAATATCGGCTGGAACGCTGTCTCCTTCTTCCATATACACGATATCGCCAGGGACGAGTTCTATCGATTGCGCTTCTTCGAGGCTGCCGTTTCTCATGACTTTCGCCTCCGGAAAGACCAGTTTTTCAAGACTTTCCATGATTCGCTCAGCTTTGTATTCTTGCATGAAGCCAAAAGTCGTATTAAGCAGTACCAGTGCAAACAAAACGGTGCCAGTTCGCACATCATTCAACAGAAAAAATGCGATCATACTACTGGCAAGCAGTAATATAATCATCAAATCTTTGAATTGGCGTGCGTATTTTATGAGCGGTGGCACTCTGCGAATCTTTGCCAGCTCATTACGTCCATAGTGCTGCAGTCGCTCGCCGGCCTGCTCATTTGTGAGCCCAGACCGTTTGGAGTGAAGAATTTCTAATACTTCTTCTGCGCTCAGCCGATAGTAGGGAAGCTGTTTGTTTTTATCTTGCGGCATTACATAAGCAGTATACCTCAGATAGAAAACGGGTATACTTATCATTATGACTGAAGGTGTTAAATCTGGTCGAAAAAAATTGGCGATAATCGATGGAAAGTCGGTATTCTATCGTGGCTACTACGCCATGCCGAATCTGAGTACAAAAGATGGTACGCCGACGGGTGGTGTGTATGGTTTCGCGGTTATGGCGCTGGAAGTCATAAAACGACTAAAACCTGATTATGTCGCAGTTGCTTGGGACAAACCCAAGACTAACATCCGCAAGCGACTAGCGATCTATCCGCAGTACAAAGCAGGTCGTAAGCCAGCGCCCAAAGACTTCTATGATCAGGTGCCAATTTTGCATGAACTACTTGAGGCCTTCGGCTGGCCGCTGTACGAACTTGATGATTATGAAGCCGATGACATTATGGGTGCGTTGGCCGTGCAAGCCAAGGAGAAAAACATCGAGACCATGCTGGTAACCTCTGACATGGACATGCTGCAGTTGGTGAACGATCACGTCCATGTGTATGCGCTGAAGACCGGGCTGAGCAATATTGAGCTCTATAGCCCCAAGAGTTTCGAAGCCAAATACGGCATAAAAGTAGACCAATTTTTAGATCTTAAATCCATCAAGGGCGACAGTTCCGATAACATTCCGGGCGTGCCAGGGATAGGTGAGAAAGGCGGCGTGGAATTACTTAACCAATTCAAAACACTGGATGGTATCTATGACAACCTCGACCTAATAAAGGACAGTTTGCGCAAGAAGCTGGAAGCCGGCAAAGAGTCGGCCTATATGAGTAAAGAGTTGGCTTCAATCTGGACCGATGCGCCACTCAAACTAGACTTGAAAGAAGTTGACGGTAGCAAGTGTGATCCTCTAAAAGTGCTTGGTATTCTGCAGCGTCTGGAATTTAAGACATTGGCGCTGCATCTGCCGGAAGCGATGCAGGTGCCAGAGGGCAGCATACCAGCGGCGCCAAATGGCTCAATGCCGGCAAAAACAGGCAAAAACATAGTCATCGATAGCAATGCCAAGCTGGCAGATGTATATATACCTGAATCCAAACAGCTGTTTATCCACTCGCGTTCAGCGGGCAAGCATGGCCGTGATCCACAAGTATTGGTGCTGAGCACCGACGGGCAGACTGTTTATAGCTTTGACCTGACTAAGGTTGACGCTAAACATCTCATCGAACCGCTGGAAAAGGCATCGGCTGTCATCGGCTACGATGTAAAGTCGACCCTTAAAGTTTTGCTTGCTGTGGGCGTACAGAATCTGCCTCCGGTCGCGCATGACGTGCTGATTGGTTCGTTTCTGCTCAATCCGCTCCGACGTGAGCAGTCGTTGAGCGGTCTGGCGCAGGCAGATCTTGGCTATGATGGTTCGCAGTTCGAGGATTTGGATTTTGAGGAGCTGATAGACCGCGCGCCCGAAATCATCTCGGTTATCAAAGGTCTAGAGTCGCTTCAAAGTGAGCAGATGAGCGAGCTGACTGGTCTTATCAAAGTGGCGCAGGACATAGAATGGCCGGTCATACCGGTACTGGCGCGCATGGAATACATCGGTATCGAGCTTAACATTGAGTACTTGCGTGAAATGTCTGAACGGGTTGAAGATCTAATCTCTGATTATGAGCAGCAGATTTACGGCTTCGCTGATCAAGAGTTTAATATTTCCAGTCCAACCCAGCTTGCCGATATTTTGTTCAACAAACTCAATATGCCGACGGCTGGAATCAAAAAAGGAAAAACCGGTTATTCAACAGCTGCGTCAGAACTAGACAAGTTGCGTCCGGATCATCCTATAGTCGATCTGATTACACAGTATCGCGAAGTCACCAAGCTTAAGAATACCTATATAGATACGTTGCCGAAGATGGTTGACGAGCATTCGCGGCTGCACACAACTTTTGCTATGACTGTAGCGCAGACAGGGCGCCTCAGCAGCAATGATCCGAACCTGCAAAACATACCGGTGCGAAGCGATCTCGGCAAAGAAATTCGGAGTGCATTCGTAGCGGGCCCAGAAAAAGTCTTTGTCGGCGCAGACTACAGTCAATTCGAACTGCGATTAGCGGCTTATCTGTGTGGTGATGACAATCTTATCGAGCAATTCAACAAAGATATTGACGTGCATACCGCAACGGCGGCCGAAGTTTACGGCCGTGATCCGGAAGATGTTACCAAAAATATGCGTCGTGAGGCCAAGGTCGTGAACTTTGGCATTATGTATGGTCTTAGTACGCACGGACTAGTGGCTGCCACGGGCATGAGCTATGAAGCTGCCAAGAATTTTATTGATAAATATTTCCAAGTCCGGCCGAAGCTTGTGGCGTATATAGATTCCGTAAAGAAAATGGCACATGACAAAGGATATGTCGAGACGCTTTATGGTCGCCGTCGGCCAACGCCTGACGTGAAATCATCAAACTTCGCTGTCCGTGAAGCCGCAATGCGTCAAGCAGTCAACATGCCCTTCCAAGGGACTGCCGCCGATATCATGAAGATGGCTATGACGGTCGTCGACACCAAGCTGCAGGGAACTGATAGCAAAATTTTGTTGCAGATTCATGACAGCATCTTGATAGAAACTCCTGTCAGCGGCGCAGTGAAGGTAGCTGAGCTTGTTAAAGAAACGATGGAAAATGTCGTAAAACTGCCAGTACATTTAACGGTTGATACCGCCATTGGCGAAAACTGGGGCGAATTATAACTTCGCAGGCACATATCATTCAGCGAATCACCATGAAATCCCTGATCATACACGACGGCCAGGTTTTGGTCCTACGAGAAGCGTCATCGAATGACGAAGGGACGAACGGCGGCAAGTACCAGCTTCCTGGCGGCAGGGTTTAGCCCGGTAAAAACATATATGATGCTCTCAGGAGAGAAGTTCTAGAAGAAATAGGCCTCAAAATCAAGATAGAGCAGCCTATCTATGCCGGAGAATGGAGCCCTGTCATCAAGGGCGTGCCTCACCAGATTGTAGGCATGTTTTTTATCTGCCGGTCGTCTGACAACTCGGTGCGTTTAAGTACAGAACATGATACTTATGAATGGATTGAGCCTGCAAATAGCCGCAAGTTCGGCGTTATTTCTCCAGACGATATGGCAATCAAGAGCTATACAGTGAGCCGGACCCGCAACTAGTTTTAGCTGGGTACTTCGTGTGATTGCATTGCATCGATATTGGTGAGCAGCTCATTGAGTACGGCGAAGTCAGTCTCGGTGGCAAGTATAGGTGCGAAGCTAGCTTCAGCCTGAGGGCTGTGGCTCCTGTATACCGTAGCCTCGTGTCTGTGAGAGGGGGCATGTATAGAGAAAGCTTTATACGCCTGGGTATCATCTGGCCAGGCAACGCTACCCCAGACTTCTACTTTTGTATATGTATAAGTGCTTTCGACAAGCGAAACAGTGATTTCGGGCGCAAACAACCCAAATTCGTCATGCATCGCTTCGGGTAGCGGAACATTGTGTGCTGAATACGTGTTCTTTTCGTGTGTGACGTAGGCTTCTACATGCTTTGCGAGAGCAGCTTTTATGTAGGCCTCCGGCGATTGCTTGCGGCGAAAGGGGTTTTCCATGCAATGATAATAGCATAAAACCATTGCCAAGTACAGACGATTATGTTATTATATAGCTAAAGGAAACTTATGTGGCGTTATGTAGTCGGCATCGTTATCTTCATATTCTTGATCTTCTTCGGAGTCAAGTTGTTTCAAGCTGCCACGAAATCTTCTGCCCCAAAGACGTCAACAACTTCTAAAACAACATCGCTTCCAGACTATGCTTCGACAACTGCTCAGGTACGCTTTACCCAGGATGGACCTATTAATAGCAATGCGGCGCATCGGACCATCCAGATAACTGTCGGCCGTGATCAATCGAATCTGAACATAATCCAGGGTTATGAAGGCAACAGCCTGGCTATGCACAACTTTGATAATAACCAATCATCTTACGAAGTTTTTCTGAACGCTCTGAATAACTCAGGTTTTACAAGTCAGAAGAAAAACGTCAAGAATACTGATGAAACAGGTCAGTGCCCGCTTGGATTTCGCTATACGTATCAGCTCATGAACACTGGCAGCAGCGACGAGGATAAAACGCTCTGGTCAACTTCTTGCAGCGGTCTCGGAACATTTGCCGGCAATTTCTCTGCAGTCATGACTTTGTTCCAGCGGCAAATCCCGGGCTATGTCCAGCTCACTCAAGACGTGACGTGGACTTCGTCACAATAGATATTGATTCAAATATTCTACTAGTGTTAGTGGATGATGAATGACATAATTCAACGTATTATATCGTTAATGAGAAGTACATAATTTATGTCCGAGAAGGTATTGTCGTCAGAATCTCTAGGCGTGGCTGCAGTCATTACCGGGGCTGGTATCTTAATCGAAGGCGCGACCCTACTTAACGATACAGTCTTATACAACCATCGATATCTGACCCACGAATCTTTGGATATTGCGCCATGGCTGCAGGCTGTAATGCACGCATCCATAGAGCCCTATACGAATCCGAACGGGTGGGCAGCTACTCATGAAGTTCATCATCGGGTTGCAGATGCGGATCTGTATTCGTTTGTTCAGATCGCTGACTATGTCGACTATAGAGACGAACACCCCGGCAAGTTGAAAGATCACCCCCCGCTTCCAGAAACGTTCGGGAATTTGGACCGGGCGGCCATTGATCTCGACTTGGCAACCGTCTATGAAATAGGCGTTAGTGGCCGCGACCTCGCAGAAGGCAATTACGAACCGAAAGAAGACTACACCCCCAGGGAAGCGAGCGCCATATTAGACACAGAAACTCCGCGCTATCTTTACGAAGATATCCGAGGCAAAAAATCACCCCACGATTCTGGGCAGGTGCGGCATCTAGAAGATGTGAGGTATCTGCTGCGTGATCCGCACTCTCCAGCTTTGCACCCAAAAACTGTGCGTGGAGTTTTTGAAGATAACGTGCCGCTATACTCTGCTACGGAAAGCGAATTTAAAAGCAATGACCAGTTGCCTGAAAGACTGGCGCGGAATTCATGGCAAGAAAAGATGCACAAACACAGAAAATTACTCTTGGGCCTAGAGGTAGGAGCTCATGTCGTCGGTGCAATAGGCATCGGTTATATAGCTGGGCAGCGCAGACCAAGCCAGATGATTCGCAATGGGTTGGTCGGTGGAGCAATCATGTCGGGCGGGGCCTTCACACTCATTAAAGGTGGCCAAACTGTCAATTCCATCGGACACGGCGGGGTTGACCCGATACGAGCATTTCGTACCAATGAGTTAATACCATACCCCGACGGAACATATACTACAGACGCAAACCGTCTTCTCGGCAGTTGGACTGGTGATGAAGCTGGCCAACAGCGAAACCATCATGAGAAACCTTGGAATATTGCATATGGCGAAAATTGGAAAGACGCGCCGTTCGGAAAGGCTGTAGAGTTTATCGCTCGGCATCACTTATTATTGGATGAACGAAATGGATTCGGATCTGATGCCCGGCCCGATATGGTTCACCCCGCAGTACAAAGAATCGAGGCAGAACGTGCGAGAAGCATGGAGCGTGGGAGCATCGCTCTTAAAGTAGCATGATAAAAGCCATAATCTTTGATTGTTTTGGGGTGTTAGTTACAGAATCGTGGGAATCTTTTTGCCAGGAATACTTCAGTAGTGACCAAGAGAAATTAAGCATGGCTCACACCGTAGCCGGCCAGCTTAATTCTGGCCAGATCGGCTACGACACGTTCATAGATCAGGTGGCCGAATTGGCTGGAATTTCGTCCGAGAAGGCTCGTGATTATATCGATAAGAATATATGCAATGCACCTCTTCTTGACTACATTCAGAGTAAGCTCAAGTCGAACTACAAGATAGGAATGCTCTCAAATGCAGGCGATAACTGGCTATCCGAAATGTTTACCAAGGAGCAACTGGCAATTTTTGATGACGTGGTTTTGTCCTATAGAGTCGGAATAACAAAACCGAATGCACAGATATATGAACTGTCTGCCGAGCGACTCAAAGTGCTTGCGACCGAATGTGTCTTTATCGACGATCTCGAAAAGCATGTAAGTGGTGCTAAAGCTGCTGGCATGCAGGCGATTGTGTACCACGATTTTGCTCAGATGAAGACGGAACTGGAGAAAATCCTGGCAACGGGTTGACCCCCAGGTTTATAATAGTAGGCGTACATTAAACATAAACACAAAAAGGAAGAATATATGGAGTCAATTTTACATGACGATAAAACCCAGACTTTTGCGGGCGACCTAGATGGTATAACTGTTTTTGGCGCTTCTGCACTGGGCATCGAACGTTTGGTAGGCACTTCTGCCCAAGAATCTGATGTCAGAACTGAGGTGGCTCAAGCGCCGCCTATACGTCGGGTTTCTTATGAGGGCGTGGGTTTGATCATGACTTCACCAACGATTCACGCACCTGGCGCAAAACCATTTAACGCGTTCGCTCACTAGCTATCTTAAAGGTTAGTTTCTTATCTGTTTGGCAGACCTTGCTTAGCTCATAACTGTGCAATCGGAGTGTGCCTGCCAGAGCAGCACTATTTGCGGAAATGATGATTTGTTTATCGTTGACCGTTACACCTACTTTTGATTGAAATCGCTGCATCACAAAATCTTTGATAGCACCGATTTCAGGCGGTTCCTGATAATCTTTTTTGGATAAAATGTCACCGATCGAACTCATATGTCCAAGTATAACTTATAATAGATAGACTATGCCGGAGCTACCAGAGGTTGAGACCGTTAAGATTGGACTGAACAAACTCATTCCGGGGTTAAAGATAACAGAGGTCTCGCATGACACGCCCAAGAGTTTTCCAAATGCCCAGGCTGATGTCGACCAGTTCTTAATAGGCAGCGGAGTCGTTGCGGTAAAACGTCGCGCCAAGATCTTGCTCATCGAGCTGAGTAGCAAGTACAGTCTGGTGGTTCATCTCAAGATGACGGGACAGATGGTGTACGTCGGCAAAGAGCGGTTCGGAGCGGGGCACCCGAATGAATCGCTTATCGGCAGCCTGCCCGACAAATCTACGCGGGTCACGATTAGCTTCGATAACAGTGCTCATCTATTCTTTAATGATCAGCGTAAATTCGGCTGGATGCGGTTGATACCGACGGACGAAGTGTCCAATATCGACTTTTTCAAGAAGCTGGGTCCTGAGCCGCTGGCGGCAGATTTTACTGCTAAAGACTTTAAGGAATGCTTGATTCGACGAGTGAATTCTAATATCAAAGCCGTTTTACTCGACCAAACAGTTATCGCAGGAGTTGGCAATATCTACGCCGATGAAAGTCTGTGGGGTGCGAAGATTCACCCTGAAACAGTCGTTAAAGATTTGTCCACCGTCAAAATAAACCTGCTTTTTAAAGAGTTGCGGTATGTACTGGAGCTGAGTATCGAAAAAGGCGGCTCAACAGATAGGAATTATGTGAATGCGGAAGGTAAGAAGGGTAGTTATATGAGCTTTGCCCGTGTCTTTCGACGCGAAGGCCAGGCCTGCCAGCGATGCGGAACTACCATAATCAAGATACGGGTTGCTGGCCGCGGCACGCACCTCTGTCCACATTGTCAAAAACTGAAAAAGGCTGCCAAATGATAACAACCATAACCGGAACGAATACATATTTAGTACGTGCAAGGCTCGATGAGCAGGTGGCTGATTTCGTGAACACATATGGCGATTTGGGTCTGGAGAAAATCGACGCAGATGAAGCCACCTATGAGCGCATAACAGAGGCGCTGCAAAGCATACCGTTCCTAGCCGAAAAGAAATTAGTGGTTATCAAAAATCCGGGTGCACAGAAGCAGTTGAACGAGCAGTTTGCTGATTTACTGCCAACTATTCCAGACTCAACAGATGTTATCTTGGTTGAGACAAAGCCAGATAAACGCACCAGTTTCTATAAGACATTAAAGAACGACACCAACTTTTATGAGTATGATGAGCTGCGCGAACAAGAGTTACCGCGCTGGCTCAGCGATGAAGCGAAGGTTCGTGGTGGCAGTCTCAGCCAAAGTGATGCCTCGTATCTGGTTGGCAGACTGGGCGCCAACCAGCTGATGCTAAGCCAAGAACTAGATAAATTACTGCTATATAAAGCCGACATAACGCGTGAGCAAATCGATTTGCTCACCGAGCCGGTGCCGCAGAGTACAATCTTTGAGCTCATTGATGCGGCTTTTTCGGGTAATCATAAGAAGTCCATCGCGCTTTACAGGGAACAACGGTCGCTACGTGTTGAGCCGCAACAGATTATGGCCATGCTGGCTTGGCAGCTACATGTACTGGCCGTCGTCAAGACGGCGGAAGTCAAGAGCAGCGATGAAATAGCCAAAGTGGCGCGTCTGAATCCGTTTGTAGTACGCAAGAGCCAGAACATCACACGGAATCTATCTATTGGTGAGTTGAAGCGTCTGGCAGCAGACGTACTCGCACTCGATATAAAGCTGAAGAGCCAGAATATCGACGCCGACGAGGCGCTCGAATACTTCCTGCTGACTATTTCTTAGCAGATTTTTTGACGTGCAGTTTCTTGGTAGATGCTATTTTGCCCGCATATGCGCCGGCAGCCAGGATTAGGGCAATACCGAGCAATGATTTAGCTGACAGAGGTCCAATTAGCATACCTCCGACGAAGGCAATAGCTACAATGGCTATAACCGATAATGTATCTTGGTTCATGCTATTTCTTAGTAGGAGCTTTTTTGGCAGCTGGTTTCTTGGCTACTGGCTTTTTAGCAGGAGAGGCCTTCTTGGTAGCTTTGGCTGGTTTAACTCCGGCAGCTTTGGCTTCGGCGGCTAAACGCTTTTTCTGGCGGGCTGCCTTGTTTTTGTGTATCAGGCCTTTTTTGACTGCAGTGTCGATAGCGCTCTGAGCAGAGGCGTGAGACTCGTTGGTAGCTTTGGCGCGGAACGCTTTTACAGATACGCGCAGCGAGCGTTTGGTCTTGCTGTTGCGTACGGTAGCCTTTCGGGCGACGCGGACACGCTTCTTGGCTGACTTGATGATTGGCATCTATATCCTTATAACATCTTACAATTATTGAAAAGTCAGCTAGTAGACTACCATCTTAGCCCTCTCTTGTAAAGACACGCTAGACAAGCGTAAGCATCTATGGTACTATGCGCTTAAGTTCAACTAAAATAAAAGCCCCTGTATAAGACATGAATCCACAGAATCCGCCATTACCGCCGGCGTCTCCGGCACCACCGGCCCCCCAAGGTCCGCCTATGGACGTGAAGCAGCAGGTTTTGACGCGCCTGAAAGAAGCCAATCATATCTTGGTGACGGTGAGCAGCAATCCATCGGTCGACCAACTGGCTGCGGCTATCGGATTCACCCTTATCCTGAACAAGCTTAAGAAACATGGAACAGCTGTTTTTAGCGGCAAGATACCGTCTACCATAGAATTCTTGCAACCAGATAAAACTATCGAAACAAACACTGATAGCTTGCGTGATTTTATTATCGCGCTCGATAAGGCCAAGGCAGACAAGCTGCGCTACAAGATAGAAGACAAATTCGTCAAGATTTTCATCACCCCGTATCGGACTTCAATCGATGAAAAAGATTTGGAATTTAGTCAGGGTGACTTCAACGTCGAGGTGGTATTGGCGCTAGGCGTCAAAAAGCGCGATGAGCTAGACCAGGCCATAACGGCCCACGGACGCATATTGCACGACGCGACGGTTATCAATGTCAATATCAAACCTGGCGAGAACATCGGTGGCATAAACTGGAATGTGCCAGGTGCTAGCAGCTATAGTGAAGTACTGGTCAACGTTGCCGATCTGATAAAGGGTGATAATGAAAATGTCTTTGACGAGCAGACCGCGACTGCATTTCTGACCGGTATTGTTTCCGAAACTGAGCGTTTCAGCAATGAAAAAACTTCGCCACAGACGATGGCCATGGCCTCGATACTGATGAAAGCAGGTGCCAACCAGCAGCTAATCGCCAGCAAGCTGGAAGAGCCGGAAGAAATTCCGCCGGTAGAAGCGCCAAAACCCGCTCCCGTACCCGCTAGCCGCCCGCCCGCCAGTGGTGTTCGCCCGGTTCCTGCGCCTCCGAAGCCCGCTCCGCCAAAACCGAATGATGGTTCGCTTGAGATATTGCACGATATCAATAAGCCGGCCGATGTTGCCTATAAAACTGAGGGAGGAGAAACAGCATCTCCAGACGCCCCGAAGATTGAAGTAGATGAGATCCATATCGATGAACAGGGAATCCTGCGCCGTTTGGATGAAATGGAGCAGTCTAAGGGTCCAAGTGCGCCCCCGTCCGCATCGACGCCGCCTACTACGAGCACATCATCCAGTACAGGCAGGCCGAACGCTGTTGAGCCTCCGTCTGTCAGTGGTCGCCATATCTTGAGCGGTTCACCTGCACCCAGTAATACATTCATGGCTAGTCCGGATATGGAAGGTCAGGAATCACCAACTAGCGAGATGAACTTACCCGAGGTTAATAGCACGATTTTAAAACATGAATCGAAGCTTGTTAGTAATAACACCCCAGCAGAGCCGGTCGCTCCGCCCTCCGTAACCCCACCATCTGCCGATAAAGCGCGTGAGGAAGTTGACCGTGTCACTCTCGCTGATTTAGATCGAGAAGTTCGTAAACCTGTAGAAGCCTTGAATGCACAGCCCCTCGATCTGAACGGAGATGAGGACGAAGACCAGCCTCCGCAGAACGACGCTGGTCCTACCAGTTCTCCTCCGCCTCCAGTAGCTCCACCGATGACACCGCCGCCAGCCAGTCAGCCGCCAGCAGGACCGAGTACGTCACAGCAAGCCAGCGCCGTTGCGCTATAAAATCACGATTATTTAGCGTATCCTAGGTCAGTCATGAACGGTATATTACTAGTTGATAAGCCCTCCGGCTGGACATCTTTTGATGTGGTGGCCAAAGTGCGCGGTGTTTTGCGTCAGGCAGGGACCGCTAAACCCAAGATAGGGCACGCCGGCACCCTAGACCCATTAGCCATTGGCTTATTGGTATTGGTGATTGGTGACTACACCAAGCGTGCTCATGAATACTCAAAACTTGATAAGACATACGAAGTTGTCATGAAACTGGGTGAGACTAGTACGACCGGAGACGCAGAGGGCGAAATCACACCAATATCATCCGAAAAACCCTCTCTGAGCGCTCTAGAAGCCGTTCTAGCTGGTTTTACGGGTGAAATCGACCAGATACCGCCTCGGTTTTCAGCAATTAAGGTAGACGGGCAGAGAGCTTATAAACTGGCTCGTGCCGGCAAGGAGGTGAAGCTGGAGCCCCGAAAAGTAATGATCTATGAGATAACGGGTATGAAATACACCTATCCAGAAGTGACATTCACCGCGACAGTCTCCTCCGGCACTTATATACGCTCTCTAGTAGAGGATATAGGTACGAAATTGAGTACCGGGGCTTATATGACCAGTCTCCGTCGCACCGAAGTTGGCCGATTTAAGCTCGACGACGCCATCGCTGTGTCTTATCTCGATGCCGGCACGATACAAAAATGTTTGCAAACCTTGCCCTAACAGGGAAGATGTGCTAGTATTGAACACAATAATGATTTCTAGTGAGAAAAAACAAGCAGTCATCAGTGATTTGCAGGTCAACAAGAATGACACTGGCTCTGCCAGCGTGCAGGTAGGTATCCTAACCAAACGGATCGAGGAAATCACCGAACATCTCAAGACTAACAAGCATGATCACATGGCGCGCCGCGGTCTACTACAGATGGTTGGTCAGCGCCGACGCTTGCTGAAATATATCGCCCAGAAGGATAGCCAGGAATACCTAGCTCTTATAAAGAAGCTCGGTCTGCGTCGCTAATCTGCCCAGACTACACTCCGCTATCAGCGGACAAGCTTGTGCACATTAAATAAGTTGAGAACAAAATCGCCCGCAGAGGACAGATATATCGCACCCAGAAAGCACAAGGGGATCTGCATATATTTGCACTGTGCGAGGTGATTTCTCAGCCAGAAAGGTCATAATTTAACAATATGAGTACTATTAACCCCTTCGGCAAAGATATTATCTCTGTCGAGACCGAGTTCTGCGGCCGCAAGCTAACGCTGGAAGTTGGCCGTGTTGGTTTCCGTACATCAGCATCAGTACTGGTCCGCTACGGCGACACAGTCGTGCTTGGCACGGCGATGGTCAGCAACAGCGCACTCGACCACTTCGATTATTTCCCGCTATCGATTGATTATGAGGAAAAAATGTATGCGGCTGGAAAAGTCAGTGGCAGCCGGTTTATCAAAAGGGAAGGTCGCCCGTCTGATGATGCCATCCTGATAGGACGTTTGATTGACCGCCCAATTCGTCCGCTGTGGCCCAAGGGCTACCGTCACGAAGTTCAAGGAGTTGCAACAGTTCTGAGTATGGACCCTGACTTTCGCCCGGACATGATAGCTATGATAGCCATGAGTGCAGCTTTTACGCTCAGCGGCGCGCCATTTGACGGCCCTGTGGCCGGTGTTCGCGTTGGCATGAAAGAAGATGGCAGCTACCAGGCATTTATGACTGCCGATGAGCTCGATTCCGGCAAATTAGACCTAGTCGTAGCTGGTACCGCTGACGCCATCATGATGGTTGAAGCGGGTGCTCGTGAAGTGACAGAGGATGAAGTAGCTGGCGCCCTGGCATTTGCTCACGAAGCTATTAAACCAGCCGTTGCGCTCCAGCAGGAATTAGCAGAAAAAGTTGGCGTGACGAAACAGGAATACACCCTGAGTCTGCCCGATGAGACAGTTCAGAACAATGTTGACACCTGGATAGAAGGCAAGCTGGGTGAAAACGTCCGGGCTGCCTACCCAGAGCGCAATCAGCTCGTCCAGAACCTGAAGGAATCAATGTACGAGCACTTTATCGGTGAGCTCGGCGAAGAAGAGTTCTTGAAGGCCAAGCCTGACTACGAAGATGCCTTTACAGCCACACTACATAAAGACGTGCGCAAGGGTATTATCGAGGAAAGTATCCGTCCAGACGGCCGCAAACTCGATGAGATTCGTACGCTTTCCTCTGAGGTTGGTGTATTGCCACGGACGCACGGTTCATCAATATTTACCCGCGGTATGACGCAGGCATTGAATATCGTTACACTAGCTCCGCTAAGTTATGTTCAGCTCGTTGATACGATGGAGCGCGAAGGCGAACGCCGCTATCTCCACCACTACAATGCTCCTGGTTTCACGGTTGGCGAAGTTCGCCGTTTGAGTGGTCCAGGTCGTCGTGAAATCGGTCACGGCTACTTGGCAGAACGAGCGATTGAGGCTGTTCTACCAGATGAAGCTGAATTCCCATACATGATTCGCTCGGTTACTGAAATCATGAGCCAGAATGGCTCTACATCAATGGCAGCGACGTGTTCCAGCTGTCTAGCACTTATGGACGCTGGCGTGCCGCTGAAGCGGCCAGTCAGCGGAATTGCGATGGGCCTGATGATTGATGGCGATAAGCCGTATATCCTCAGCGATATCGCTGATGCCGAAGATTTTGCTGGAGATATGGACTTCAAGGTTACCGGTACGGAAAAGGGCATTACAGCCTTGCAGATGGACATGAAAGTTCACGGTTTACCGGTAGAGGTCCTCAGACAAGCTTTGATGCAGGGCAAAGAAGGCCGTGCCTTCATTCTGAAGCACATGCTCGAGACTTTGAAGGCGCCACGGACTGAGATGAGCCAGTATGCACCACGCGTTGAAGCTATCAAGATTAACCCGGACAAAATCCGCGAAGTCATCGGTAAGGGCGGCGAGACTATCAACAAGATCATCGCCGAGACTGGTGCCGAGATCGACATCAAGGATGATGGTACGGTCATGATTGCCAGCCCTGACAAGACCTCTATTGATGCGGCGATCCAGTGGGTCAAGAACATTACTGAAGACCCAGAAGTCGGCCACATCTACAAAGACGTACCCGTCGTAACCGTCATGGACTTTGGTGCATTCGTACAGATCCTGCCTGGTAAAGACGGTTTAGTGCATGTTTCAGAAATGTCCGAAGAACGTGTCAACAAGCCCAGCGATGTCGTTAAAGAAGGCGACAAAGTCACCGTCAAGCTAGTAGCTATCGATGACCGCGGCCGTCTGCAGCTCAGCATGAAGGCAGCCAAGCGCGACCTAGAAGAGAAGAAAGTCTAGTAATGAAACAGATGGGAATACACGGCTGGCATCAGACAAAACAGGGACATCTGGTCTTTGGTGTTGTTGAACTGCTGGCTGCGTATCTCATAGTTTCCCGGGCGCTCGATACGGGCAGCCTCATCGAATACACACTCGCCATCATCTTTTTTGTCGGCGCGATTCATAATTTCATCAAGCTCATCGGAAAATTCGTCCATGGCAACAAAAAAACAGCAAGAACTCGATAACTTGCAACAACGCATAGTCGATGAAAAGATCTGCCCGGAACTGGCAGCTCAGGCCACGCAGCTGGTGTTCGGCGATGGTAATCCCGATGCCGACCTAGTATTTATCGGCGAGGCGCCGGGCAAAAACGAAGACTTGCAAGGCAAGCCGTTCGTCGGTGCCGCCGGCAAGTTCTTGAATGAGATGCTGGAGGTAATCGGACTGAAACGAGAGGATGTCTATATCACCAATATTGTAAAATACCGTCCGCCGAACAATCGCGATCCGTTGCCCGAGGAGAAGAACGCATTCTTGCCGTTTCTAGAGGCCCAGCTGGACATAATCAAGCCGCAACTGACCATCACCCTTGGTCGCCACAGTTTGAATTGTTTCCTGCCGGATCTCTCGATCGGCCAGGTCCATGGCCAGCCCAAGCGCTTCGAGGGCAGGGTCTATCTGCCGCTCTTTCATCCGGCGGCGGCCTTATATAATGGCGGTTTGCGACAGACGCTTATCGACGATTTTGCCAAGATTCCGGTGATACTTCAGAAACTCCGAACAACATAACCTACTTGACTAAGAAAGGAATAGTAAAGATATGACAGAAAATAACAAACGGGCCAACGGTCCAAAACCGAATAACCCAAGACCTAAACAACAACCACAAAACCAGAACCAAAGCCAGAACCGCAATGTCAGCCGCGGCGCAGCTATCCGGGCCCAGAAACGGTCTCAGGATGATGCGCACCGCACCCTGACACAATATGCGCTGGCCGGTACTAACGGTGAGCCGGAAAATCAGCAGCGTGCCAATAAGATAACTGATGACTTTGACAAGCTCAAGATCACTTTTTTAGGTGGCCAAGAAGCTATCGGCGAGAAGAACATGCAGGTCATCGAATGGCAGAATGACGCGCTCATTTTGGACTGCGGCAACTACCTTGGTGTCGACCTGCCGGGTGTGAATTACACCGTGGCAGACACCACTTACCTCGACGGCATCAAGCACAAGATTCGAGGATATGTGATTTCTCATGGACATTTGGACCACCTCGGCGGTCTTAAGCACATCGTGCCTAAATATCCGGCTCCGATCTATGGATCACGCTTCACGCTTGGTGTCGTACAGAAGACATTCGAAGATTTGGCTGCCGAAACCGGTTCTGAATTCGAGCCGAAACTGATGGTCATGAACATGGACAATCACGAACGCCTCAAGCTTGGTGCTTTTACGGTCGAGCTGGTCCGGGTGACGCACTCGGTACCAGAATCGACGGTCATTTCGGTAGATACTCCGGTCGGTCGCATCATTAACACCGGTGACTGGCGTCTCGACCCAGAACCACTGGACGATAAGCCCACCGATGTCGAACGACTCCGCCAGCTCGGCGATGAGGGTGTACTGCTGCTCATGAGCGACAGCTGTAACACGCCGCTGCCGGGTCGCACGCCGACCGAACACACCCTGCAGGAAAGCTTCCACGATATCATTGGTCGCGCTGAAGGTCGCGTATTTGTGGCTATCTTCTCTAGTAACATGAACCGCGTTCAGATGATCATCAACGCTGCAACCAAAGCAGGGCGTTCCGTAGCGCTCGATGGCCGAAGCATGATGAGCTACGCCGAAATCGCCGTGAGGCAAGGTCTGCTGAAAGTGCCTAAAGGCATGATTCGCACCATGCGCGACGTTGCCGGTCTGCCTGACGACAAGATATTGATTATCTGTACCGGCGGCCAGGGTGAACCGAACGCAGCCCTGCAGCGTATGGCTGAAGGCGAGCACAAGCACATCAAGCTGCATCCTGGCGACACGGTCGTAGTCAGCTCGACGCCGATCCCGGGCAACGAAGTCCGCTATGAAGAAATCGGAAATGAACTGGCGCAGAGAGGCGTGCATTTGTACCGTCACCCAAGCCATGAAGTCGATGGCGTCGGTCCGCTGCACGTTTCCGGACATGCTCGCCGCGATGAATACCGTGAGATGCTGCACATCATTCGACCGAAGTTCTTTCTGCCTATCTATGCCGGCTTTTTGAACCGCCGTTACTACGCCGAAATGGCTGTCGAAGAAGGCTGGGCTCGGAAGAGTATCATTATGGCCGAGAACGGCGAAACGTACTCGTTTACCCCTGATACCTGGGAAAAATCAGCTGACGTGCCACACGGCAACCTGCTGGTCGACCAGACTGGAGCTATCGTCAATGGCATCGTTGTCAAAGACCGCCTGCTACTGGCCGAAGAAGGCCTGGTGGCCGTCATCTTGACAGTCGATAAAAAGACCGGTAATTTACTGACCAGTCCGGACATCATTAGTCGCGGCTTCATATATATGCGCGACAGCGAGGATCTCATGAACGCCTTCCGCGCCGAGTTACGTCGAGCGGTTACCCAGCGCTACAAGCGCGTCGACCTAGACCGTTTCAAGCAAGAGCTCAAGGAGCACGTCACACACTTCCTATTCGAGCAGACTGGCCGCAGTCCAATCGTCATTCCTGTCGTCAATGTGATCGCCGGCAAAGGTGGGGGAGAAAAGCCAGCGAATAGTAACGGTACGCCCGCAGATCAGGCCAAACAACCACAGCAAGAAGAC